>Ga0114979_10002912_pt1 | contig 11519 bp, 5 predicted proteins | sample S_140625_EF_Meta_FD_87315 | JGI IMG/M metagenome (GOLD analysis project Ga0114979, IMG submission 87315) | Freshwater microbial communities from Lake Simoncouche, Canada to study carbon cycling - S_140625_EF_MetaG | ecosystem: Environmental > Aquatic > Freshwater > Lake | place: Lake... | reverse complement strand
CGTTTCGTAAAATTAGACCCTTTTCGTATAATATTTCCATTTGCTCCTTTATGTCTTCCTTTATTCCTTTTATATCCTCATATCTCAAACCCTTCTTTCTATAAATACTCTCATTTCTCTCATTTTCTTTTTGATCGGTGTAATATATTAATAAATATTATATATAAATATAATATTTATATGTATATTTATACGTAAAATGAATACTTTAAAAATAAACTACAAAAATAATACATCGGAATTATGTGAAATTGGAAAAAAATATGATACTGATAAATCGTCTCAAAGAACTAATGTTACTAATAGTAGGCATTGTCACCCTTACACATTATTTTACGAGGGACTATTTAAAAATAAAAGGCATGAAACCTTAAAAATAGCAGAATTAGGCATATTAGATGGTGCATCTTTGCTCATGTGGAAAGAGTATTTTACAAATGCTGAAATATATGGTTTTGATTATGATAATAATTTAATAAATAATTTTAAAAAAAATTTTAATAATGACAGAGTAACTCTTTCTAATATTGATGTAACAAATAAAGGTAGTATTGCAAAAGCGTTTAGTGAGTTAAATGTTTTATATGATATTATTATTGAAGATACAACACATCAATTCGAGGACCAAATAAATGTTATTGAAAATACCTACCAATACTTAAAACCAGGAGGAATATTAATTATTGAAAACATATTTAAATCATACAATGAAAATGATTACATTAATAGATTAACACATATATTAGAAAAATTTCAAGATTATTATTTTGTAGAACTAGATCATATTAATAGAAATTCAACTGGTTGGAATAACGATAAATTATTTATATTAATAAAAGGTGGCGATGAAGCTATATTTAAAAATTTAAATAAATTAACAATAATAACTCCATCATATAGAATTAATAATTTATTAGAAATTAAAAAAAGTATTAATTTTGACTATATAGAAGAATGGATTATTGTATATGATGGTAGCAAAATAATTGATAACCCACATTTATTTGAAAATCAAGAAAATAACAAAATTAAAGAATATGTTTATAAATGTGAAAAGGGAGGTATATCAGGAAATCCACAGAGAAATTATGCTTTAAGTCAAATTAAAAACCCAGATGCTTTGATATATTATTTAGACGATGATAACATAATTCACCCTAATTTGTATAAATTATTGAATATTATCAATAATAATAAAATCTATACATTTAATCAATATAATAGAATAAAGGGCGATAATATAAATGTCTATAATATTGATACGGCTATGGTTATAATACCTTATAATTTATGCAAAAATATAAGATGGATATTAAATAAATATGAAGCCGATGGTTTTTATATTAAAGAATGTTATGATGAAAATAAAAATAAACATATATATGTTGATAATGATTTATGTTATTATAATAAAATCAATATTTGAAATATAATAAGGTGTATTTCTTCCATAGGCGTTTTCGACGAGAGAAAAGTAGAAGGCACCCTACAACAAGCCGGTTGTATATATGATAATAAAATTATTTGATTTGAATAATTTTATTTCACTGAATATATTTCGGGATCATTTTAAGGCCTATCTACCGCTCTACCTATATTTTATCCCCCCGGAAGTATATTATTCCACTTTTTCTCGAAACCTAATCTAATATTACATGTGCCTCCCAAAAATAACGACAAAATGCCCATTTATATTCATTTTTCATATTATCACATTTTTTATCAACCTCTATATCCTTTCTCAGTTTTTCTGGTAATATATTATGCGCCGATCTTGGTAAAACATACAATAATTGAACATGCGGATCCACTGGCGTATTTATTTTATTATAATAAATGGCTATTTTATTCGACGAAAAATAGTTCGATAGATCTTTCAATAAAGGCGGATAATCATAATTATATTTCCATCTCCAATCGTGACAATCATCCGTATAATATCGAAAAACCCAATCCAATCCTTCTATATAATTTTTCACTACATCGGTAGGATTTGAACCGCGCAAAAGTGATTTATAGTATCGTCGTTCCCATCCAGGAGAAGTTGGGCAAATATAATCCTCTTCTGGTGTATAAATTACAGGAACACTTTGAAAAACGAAATCGTCTTGATCAAGTTCTTTACTAGAATCTCTGTTGTTTTCCCAATTTCGATTTTTCCATTTCTTACGCATTTCGTATTCTGATAAAATATTTTGATGTTCAATCGTGGCCAATTGATTGATATATAATGAAACCCATTTCCATTCTATAGATAAATCAGTCAATGAAATAAAATATCGATCGGCATACTTTCCAATATATTCTTTATAAATTCCAATCAATAAATGAATACCATGAGTCCGAATATTCAACGACGGAAAATGTGGTAAGAAATCGTTTCCCAATAAAAAACACATGAAAATATAGTCATATGCACGATTTATTTGCGTTTGTTGTCCCATTTCATTCAAAATACCCCTAGTTAGTAACGGAATATCCATAAAATAACATTGGACTTTGACCCTTTCTTTCGGATTTGTTCTCATGGGATCGTCGGGTAATTGTGTGCTAATATCGATCGATTTATTTTTGATAAATTCGGGTGCTTCACGAAAAATATACAAATTATCAAACAGCCTGCAATGGAAAATTGACAACATAATGAGATCAGAATCAAGACCATAAACCGCTGCATTTTCACCCGGTAATATTGTTTGACCGCGCATATAGTGAAACATTTTATGTTCTCCTTCACCCGGTTCATTCGAAGTAGAAATGATAATATTTTGAGTTATATATTTGGATTTATTCTTTGGATCATTGAAAAAATCAGAAATTCTTTTTGATAATGTTTGCATAAAATCGGTTCCAGGTGTAATGTTTGATGTATTCCATTTTTCAGGGTTTTCAGATCCCATAGATGAATAGTTCATCAAAAACTCGTTTTTATATCGTCGTGTTCGTTGTTGTTCCATTTTGGCAAAAGGTGCTACACCATCAAATGCAATAAATGCGGTTTTGGTAGCCTGAATCATTTGTAAATAATCGTCTATTCGTTGAATAACGACCTCTATGATAGCGGATTCATATTCTTCTTTTTTATCTAAACAATAATCGATCGTAATGGATCTCACAGAATCGTAAATAATCGAATTGCAATCCATGTATAAATGTTGAAATGCGACACCTTCACATTTCAACAAATATAAATTGCGTATAATATTAGAATAATTTTTAATAATATACGAAAAATAGCTAGGAATACCCATTATGTGTTGTTATTTATATATTTTTTTGATACCGTTATTGTATTATCGTGTAAAAGCTTTATATATTTTGTAAAACAATAGTTTTACATAGTTTAAGGTCTATCCGTGTTTTTGTATCCGCAACGAAGGATAGGGATACAAAAACGTGGATTGCCTATATCCAAACAGACTCGTGCATAAATATATTTATACACGAATAGAGATTAATAGAAAATATAATAATACTATAAATAATACACAAATTTGATATTTTAATCTCATGCAAAATTCCATAAGGTTTAAAAAAAAATTGGATCACATACATACTATTATCTTAAAATCTATCATTTCCATAGATCAAATAAAATCCAAAGAAATATTTAGTAATAGTGAAATTAATGTGGCATATAATACATTATCGCAATTAAATCACGATATAAGCAATATATATTCATATTACACCCAAGATTTTAATCGCGGAATAGATGAACTACAAAAAATATTAAATAAGCTATCTTCCGTTTTATCTTGTATAGGAACAAAATCGATTTCAGATATTCTCTATATTGTATTTGGATCGCAATTTTTAACAAAATATATGGAACAACCTAAAGCGTCATTAATGGAACAATATGTAATACCTATAAATTTCAAAATAAAATCTTGGAAACATGGGGATGAAAAGGGGTTTCTTACAGAAAAATGTTGCGATAAAATCGTCGATCATACTCTTAATGCGGAATTATCCCACGACTCTGATTGTTTTGAACCTAACCATTTTTATTCATCTTTTCAAGTATCTGTTCATGGAATACGTATCATTATCCATAATATACAAGAATGCAAAACGATAATATTACATGGATTGGTCGAAAATATTCCAATTCATTTTTTGTCAGACCATCCTTTTATTATCAATAAAATAGAAGATATCAAGACCGTATTTGAAAATTCTAGTGAAAAAATTACAAAAACATTTACATTGAAAGACCTATTGATTTATAGCCCGAGAGATTTTTTAAAAAAAATACATACGATCACAGATGACATTTCATATGTTAAATCTGCGCCTATACAAAGCATTATTAAAAAATTCATGGATATGTCATCTATTTCACAGAGAAAAATGTTAATAAATTTATTTTTATGTGAGAAAACTACAATAAAAGACAATGAAGTGCATTATATTGGATATATGTTATATGATTTAATTGGTACAACCACATCCGCAAATTCATACAATGATACAATAGACAATAAAGATCAAAAAGAAATTTACAATAGTTTTCCTTGGACAATTCGTGAAAGTTTCAAAGATTCGATGTTAAACACTCTTCAGTTTTCCCAATTGTCTTTATCCGGAGGTGGGACTTCATCAAATTCTCAACCAAAAATATCTTTAGAACAACAGGTTTTATTATTGAGATCCTCCGATTTTGTAAGAGAAAAGGCCATTGAAAAATTAAAAGACCTGAAAGGGAAGAGTGACGACCAAAGTAGTAAAACAAGGCAATATCTGGAAGGATTGGTAAAAATTCCATTTGGCGTCTATAAAAAAGAGCCTGTTTTACAAAAGGTTGAAAATATTCGATCAATGTTTTTGAATTTGGATTTGGATTTGGATACCACGGTTGCCTGTAGAAAAGGGATGAAACCGACCATTTATGAAATACGCGGGAATCTTGGACAAATATCTGTTCAAATCGACAAAGAATATTTAAAATGGATAGAATCGATTCTTTCGGCAATGGATAAACCCAATCTGATTCATATTATAAAACATGTACAATTACAATTACAGAATGTAAATAATAATGGTATAACGATTCAGTCAATTAAATATCCAAAATTGGCGAGTAAAAAATCGGTTATCTTGGATTTTATCATAAACGCCATTTCAAAGGATGACCAAATACAAAAATCGGTCATTCAAACGTTTCTAAAAACAGCCTGTGGTGGAGTAACTTCCGACAAAAAACGATGGATCGATAAAATTCACCATGAAATTCGGGATCTCGATGCATCGATGAAATCCATTCGGCAACATTTGGATGATTCCATTTATGGTCATAATGATGCCAAATCACAAATACTTAAAATTGTCGCACAATGGATTAACGGCGAACAAAATGGATATTGTTTCGGATTCGAAGGATCGCCCGGAATAGGTAAAACATCTCTCGCAAAGCGCGGACTCGCGAAATGTCTTTGTGATGAAACTGGTGTTTCACGTCCATTTGCGTTCATCGCCTTGGGTGGATCGAGTAATGGATCCACGTTGGAGGGACACAATTATACATATATGAATTCTACCTGGGGAAAAATTGTCGATGTTTTAATGGATAGCAAATGCATGAATCCTATTATTTATATCGATGAATTGGACAAAGTAAGTAAGACGGAACAGGGGCGCGAAATCATTGGTATTTTGACACATTTGATTGATACGACGCAAAACGACGAATTCCAAGACCGATATTTTAGTGGAATTCCGATCGATTTGTCCAAGGTTTTGTTTATATTTTCATACAATGACCCCGAACAAATTGACCGCATTTTGTTAGACCGCATTCACCGAATCAAATTCGACAATTTATCCACCAAAGAAAAAATCGTCATTGTAAAACAACATCTTTTACCAGATATGAATGCGCGAATGGGTTTCGAAAATGTGGTTGAAATCGGCGATGATATTATTGAATATATTATTGAAAATTATACGATGGAACCAGGTGTGAGAAAATTAAAAGAAATATTGTTTGACTTATATGGTGAGATCAATTTGTACCTATTACAGGGGCAAAATGATGGGTTCGGGGATAAAGACGATACATCATCGGTATCTATGTCAATCCCATTGACGATTCGAATCCAAGATTTAGGTAAAAAATATCTGAAAAAATACAGGAAAACACAACACAAAATGATTCATAAGGAACCTTCTGTGGGAATAATCAATGGAATGTGGGCGAATGCTCTTGGACGAGGCGGAATTATATCAATTGAATGTGTTTTTTTTCCAGCGTCCGCATTTTTGGATTTACGTTTGACGGGATTACAAGGTGATGTTATGAAAGAGAGTATGAATGTCGCGAAATCGGTGGCTTGGACACTTACAGAGGCACCTAAGCAATTGGAATTGATCGATAAATATAAAAATCAAGGACTCCATGTACATTGTCCCGAAGGGAGTGTGAATAAAGATGGGCCATCCGCGGGGGCAGCTATAACCTTGGCTATTTATAGCACATTGAATAAAGTGTAAATAAACAACAATTATGCAATAACCGGCGAAATAGATTTACAAGGAAATATTACGGCAATTGGAGGTTTAGCATCGAAAATATTAGGTTCTTTGAAAGCCGGTGTTAAACGATTTCTGTACCCGGGATCGAATCAATCCGATTTTGACGAATTTCGTGAAAAATATCCGGATATTTTCTTGGATAAAGATATCGAATTCTTTTCCGTAAATCATATCAGAGATACGATTCCACATTTTATTATGGAATAATAGTATATAGTATAAAGGATGGAAATCAATATTTTGAATTTATTCTATTTGTTTTTTCGTTTTGCCCCTTTTTTGATTGTGAGTTATTTTACTCTTCAATCCATATTTAACCAAGATTTGAAGGGAGTTATTTATTTGATAGGTCTATTAATTGCATGTGTGATAACCGTTTTATTTGCACGGTTGATTCCAGAAACACCGAATCCAAACATAGCTTCATCGATAAAATGCAATCAATTGACAATAGGTCCAGATCAACCTTTGTCGAAATTACCATTAAGTCAAACGGTCTTTGGTTTTACCCTGGCTTACTTGTCTTATTTTATCAGTATCAATAATTTACAGACACAAAATGTTCCCACATTTGTAGTGTTCCCCTTATTCATATTGGGCGACATGATATGGAATATAATGAATGGATGTTCGACCAATATTTTATTAATGACGGCATTAATTATTGGCGGATTCGTTGGTGCATTTTGGGCATTGATTATTGATACGATAAATTCACCCAATTTAGCATATTATAGTGGAATTAATAAAGAAGTTTGTTCGCGTCCTACAAAAAGTTTATATAGATGCCGAGCGGTAAATACGAATAATTCGGCGATTGCATCTACTAATGTGACAACAAAATAATAACGTCACAATGTATTGTACAATTATTTAATTTTTGCGTGTCTCGACCATAAAACCTTTTTTTGTTATCTAGCTGTTTGTAGCTACATAACAACACCTGTATAAAATATTATATTCGTGTGCCAAAAAATGATACAACAAGTTGTAAAGATAATATGAAACAATTTAAAATCCTAGCAATTTAATTATGTAAAATATGAAATATCCAGCTGTTATTTTATTTCGATATGAAAAATATAAAGATACAATCGACGATTATTTCAAACAAAATGAATCGATATTGGACTGTAATATAAATATCACATCTGATCCAGCAAAACTCCAACTTTTGTTTGATGTGAATTATCCAATATTAGTTACATACGGTGATGAAGAATCAGAATATTTCACCGACGTATATGCAATCATTACACCACAAATGGCAAAACGTTGGATTCATTACAGCACACTGACGGATATCATAAATCGTTTTGTATATTCAGTCAATTATTGTTACATTCACAATTGTATATCGAATCGCGAAATTTCTCGACCCATATTTTCAATATTTACCACATGTTACAATTCTTATGAAAAAATAAAGCGCGCACATAAAAGCATAATTGAACAAACGATGAATAATTGGGAGTGGGTAATATTAGATGATTCGCCCGATGATAACCATTTTACCTTTTTGAAAGAGTTGTTCCAAGATAATCCTAAAATTCGTCTATACAAAAGACATAAAAATAGTGGAAATATCGGAAATGTAAAAAACGAAGTAATTGGACTATGTCGTGGAAAATACGTTCTCGAAATGGATCATGACGACGAAATCCTACCCTATACTTTGTCTGATACTGTAAAAGTATTTGAAGAAAATCCCGATGTAGGATTCGTCTATATGGATTTTATCAATATTTACGAAAATGGCGACAATTATCATTGGGGAAATTATATAGGTAAGGGATATGCCGGATATTATTGTCAAAAATTCCGTGATAGATGGGCATATGTATATATTTCCCCCAATATAAATAATATCTCTATAAGTTCCCTCACTTCTCTCCCGAATCATCCAAGAATGTGGAAACGTGATGTTTTATATCAACTAGGTAGTTATTCCGAATTCTTACCCATTTGTGATGATTTGGAAATTCTATTGAGAACGGCGGTCAATACAAAAATGGCTAAGATTGCAAATATTGGATATATTCAATATATGAATGATAATGGTAACAATTTTTCTTGGATCCGAAATCGAGAAATCAATCGTATTGGACCCGATTTTATTACGCCACAGTTTTACGAAATGTATAAAGTGAATGATAGAATGAAGGAATTGGGTGCTTACGAGAACGAAACTTATTTGAATAATTATAGTAAAATATGGAAGAGAGGTGGTGATTACAAAAACGTTTATTGCAATTATCTATTCAACCTGGATTACGATAAGCAATATGGTATTATCAATATTTCCGCATTTATGAAAAACATTGATTTAATACGCGAATTATACAAGGATCCGCGCAATGATTTTATTTTATTAAGTAATTTCCATGAAAATGAATATTTATGGAAATTCTTGGATGACCAAGGTTTTCCCAAAATGAAGTGTTTTTTTATGGGTGAAGATACTGATGAAGAATTGGTCAGATATTTTCATCTATTATATAAAAGTTGTCCTGAATCTGAGGTTTTTGTTTGTTCAGAATATCCAACGAAAATATCACATAACACAGAATTTGGGTTAAGATATCAAATAATCAATACACTAACTAAACCGAACTGGAGTTATTTAGAAATAGGTGTAGAACATGGAGAAACGTTTAAGGGTGTGCATTTTACAAATAAATGTGGTGTCGATCCCGACCCCAAATTCAAACATCCGGATTTAAATTTGGCACCGTCTGACGATTTTTTCGCAACTAATCACCGGTCATACGACGTGATTTTTATAGATGGGATGCACCAAGCGGAATATATTTTACGAGATATAAATAATAGCATTAAATGTATCAATAAATCCCATGGTGTTTTATTTTTGAATGATATTTTACCAATTTCTCACAAAGAACAGTTGAAAATACCTGTAAAACATTATTATGAGAATGGAATCTTAAAATATGGTGAACCTGGTTGGACGGGCGATGTTTGGAAAGTGGTTTATTATATTTTGATTCATTTTGGAGATTATTTTAATTTTTCGTATTATAATCATCCCAATTATAGGGGGGTCATGGTTTTAAAGAATATTCGCGCATTTTCTATTCCCGATGAGGCAATATATGAAATAAATGCGTATGAATATTATGAAGATTTTCCGAAATATATTCAGGAATTGAAAAAGACACATACTAGAGAATAAAAGGTACATAAATTTTATTTTCGTTTCGTTATCATAAATGGTTACGAAACGAAATTTGCGGGTACAAAAACATGGGTTGCCTATATCCAAACAGACTCGTGCATAAATATATTTATGCACGAATAGAGATTATTTTATTCCTAATGCTGATGTTGGCTGAACATTCTCTGGATATTTACTATTTAAAAATTTATACAATGCATCAATTCTGTGTAACAAATCATTATAAGCATTTGAGTATAAAACTGTTTTTGTATTTGAATTATATACAATTAAATACACATTCGATGAATCAAACACAGATTCACCTGATGCACTTGTGATTATATTTCCCAATAAATTTGAAGAATTAAAAATACCAGAATTATCGAATATTCCTCCATAAGGACCACTTATATTGTCTATAATTGATCGACCTTGAGGACCCGTAAATCCTTGAAGTCCTTGAAATCCTTGAAATCCTTGAGGACCTTTTGAACCGGTAAAACCTTGAGGACCGGTAAAACCTTGAGGACCGGTAAAACCTTGAGGGCCAGTAAAACTTTGAGGACCGGTAAAACCTTGAGGGCCGGTAAAACCTTGAGGGCCGGTGGCTCCAGTATTTGAAGCGGAACCGTCGGGACCTGTATAACCAGTAAAACCTCGAGGGCCAGTAAAACCTTGAGGGCCGGTTGCTCCAGTATTTGAAGCAGTCCCTGCAGGTCCGATCTCACCAGTATATCCTTGAGCTCCAGTTGAGCCTGTATTTCCCTGGTTTCCTTGAGGACCAGTTTCTCCAGTATCTCCCTGATTTCCTTGAGGGCCGGTGGCTCCAGTATTTGAAGCTGAACCACCGGGTCCAACTGGACCAGTATAACCTGTATCACCTTGAGGGCCGGTGGCTCCAGTATTTGAAGCTGAACCACCGGGTCCAACTGGACCAGTATAACCCGTATCACCTTGAGGGCCGGTGGCTCCTGTATTTGATGCTGAACCACCAGGTCCAACTGGACCAGTATCACCCCGAGGACCTTTATCCCCGGTATAACCGGTAAGTCCAGTGACATTAATAAACATACTAGGATTTCCTGTCGTTGCATTTTTTACATATAAATTACCACTCAAATCATATGTCATTCTTGCATTTCCTATTTGTAAAAATGTTTCTAGTGGCGATTGTGATCCTGATGGTGCTAATGCGGATGGGTCCATTATAAAGCTGGTTGTTTCAGTCAGTTCCTGACTTACCAATGTTATATTATAATCCGTGTCTGGTATAATTTTTGAATAACCAATTGAAATATAACCGGGTTGAGATAATGACGGAGATGCAATTATTTTTGATGCAACTATACCTCCAAGATGGGAATTGTCATGGGGGTATTCTTCTCCATCTTCATTGTCATTGTTTCCCAAATAAAAGAATGCATTTCCGTTGAGATCACTTGAAACAGCAACCGCATTTTCACCACTTCCAAAATTACACGTATTCGTAGAAAAATTGCCGGTCGATACATAAATTTTACCAAACATACGTCCGGGTGCTCCTATGTTTATTCCAGTTACTCCGGCAACTCCATTGTACAAAGGTAAAATATTTGATCCTACTATTAAATTATTATACGTAACTATATCACTATTATATGCAGCATTTGTTGAACTATAATATACTGACACGCCATTTGAAACTAACACGTAAGGAGTGTAATAATTTCCATTTTTATCAGTTACCTCATTTGCAAGTGTAATCATATTGTAATTTATTTTAGTGGTGTTAATTAGTTTTGCGGTTGTTGATGTCCATGTATTT
>Ga0114979_10002911_pt1 | contig 11519 bp, 7 predicted proteins | sample S_140625_EF_Meta_FD_87315 | JGI IMG/M metagenome (GOLD analysis project Ga0114979, IMG submission 87315) | Freshwater microbial communities from Lake Simoncouche, Canada to study carbon cycling - S_140625_EF_MetaG | ecosystem: Environmental > Aquatic > Freshwater > Lake | place: Lake... | reverse complement strand
AGAAGGTATAACCGACTGTTGTAGCTAATATATTATTGTTACTATCATAAAAAACAAATTGAATTCCTTCGACAGAATTGGGAGCATAGAGCTGATAAGGCGCATTAGGAACAGTTATAGCTGCTATGATTTGATCAGCTGAATCTACATCGCCAGTACTGGGGGCATGTACACCATCGTCACCGCCATCATTCTGAAGATCATATGGGACTATACTGGAAATAGTTGGTTTGGTAAGAGCAAAGGTTACACTAGAAGATTCAGTTGATACAAGATAAACTGTACTATTAGTAACCTTTACTGCTGCATATACAGTGTAGGCTATACCATTTTCAAGATTTCCAGAGTTAACAGAGTTAACCTCATTTAGTTTTATGGGATATGCATTTGAACCAGTAACCGTTGAACCAGTACCCGCGGTGTTTACGAAGTTATAAGGGACCGTTCTAGCTACTTCTGTGATACCATTATAAAAAACAAATTGAATTCCTGCGGTAGCATATGGAGCGTAGAGCTGATAAGCCTCATTATTAACACTTATAGTTGCTATTGCTGCAGCCGCGTCGCTAATATATAAATCTTTTACAGAAATATCGGAAATAGTTGGTTGTGTAAGAGCAAAGGTTACAGTATAAGATTCAGTTGATTCAAGATAAACTGTACTATTAGTAACCTTTACTGCTGCATATACAGTGTAGTTTATACCATGATCAAGATTTCCAGAATTAACATCAGTTAGTTTTATGGGATATGCATTTGAACCAGTAACCGTTGTACCAGTACCGGCGGTGTTTTCGAAGTTATAAGCGACTGTTCTAGCTGCTTCTGTGCTACCATTATAAAAAACAAATTGAATTCCTGCGGTAGCATATGGAGCGTAGAGCTGATAAGCCTCGTTATTAACATTTATAATTGCTATGCTTGCATCCGTGTCTCTAAGAAATAAATCTTTTACAGAAATACTGGAAATAGTTGGTTGTGTAAGAGTAAATGTTACACTATAATATTCTGTTGATTCAAGATATTGTGTGGTACCAGCATGGTTAGTAACATTTACTGCTGCATATACAGTGTAGGCTATACCATTTTCAAGCTTTCCAGAGTTAACAGAGTTAACCTCATTTAGTTTTATGGGATATGCATTTGAACCAGTAACCGTTGTACCAGTACCGGTGTTTTTGAAGTCATAAGCTACTGTTCTAGCTACTTTTGTTCCATCATTATAAAAAACAAATTCAATTCCTGCGTCAGCATATGGAGCGTAGAGCTGATAAGCCTCGTTACTAACATTTATAGTTGCTATGACTGCAGCCGGGTCTCCAAGAAATAAATCTTTTACAGAAATACTGGAAATAGTTGGTTGTGTAAGAGCAAAAGTAACAGATACAGGAATAGATGATGATCTATATATAGGACTAGATAAAACATTAACGTATTCTGCTTTAACTTTTAAACTATAAGCTACACCATTTACAAGAGACAAGGAATTCTTCTTTACAAGTTGATTGAGTGTAAGTGAATATTCTAAACTGGTATTGCTATATACAATCCCATTATTACCACCGGCTTCAGCGACTAAAACATTAGAACTATTATAAAATTGAAACCATAGGTTAGATGGTGCAATATCACCAGTCGCCAAAGAGGAAAGAGTTATGGTTATCACATTAGCAGATTCGTTTCTAGTATATAAAGGTAATATTTTAACCTTGTTGATTTTGGGAAGGTTAGCAACTTCAACAATTTGTATCGATGTTTGTGCACTACTGTACCCTAGAGCCCATACAGCAGTTGCAGTTATATAATAAGACGAGCCATTGTCCAATGTGTTTTCAGTAAGAGTATATTCCCCGGTAGTACTCCATGTTCGTTTAACAGTATATGCAGCATCAAGCTCTGATTTATTATTAGTATCTCCCGCTTCATCGTCATTATCTTGGAAAGTAAATATCACATAGGCAGGTAGAGTTGTATCACTTGAATTTACGTTACTTAAGGTTACATTTTGAACTGTTATATCTGAACCACTATAAACGTCACCAACAACCGTAAAAGTGTCAAGAAGAGATGCAGGAGCAGCATAATAATTAAAAATCTGTATATAAGAAGTTTTAATTAAAGTAGTACTCTCCGGATTTTCAGGACGAAAATATGCGGTATATTGAATTTTATATTCTCCGACAGACTCTAAAAAAGGATAGTATATATTCGCTCCAGTTACTTTAGTATTAGTAGAAATACTCATCGTTGGTAGTTTATAACCAGATAGAGTTGAAGTAAATTGGTCAGGATAGATAGTAGTAGATGCGTAACTGGGAATTTTGCTTGATGCATTTGCTGAATCAATATTGATTTTTAAACTATCGAAAATGTAACTATTGATAAATGAGTCGTGATTTGGAGTCATCACAATATTAACACTAAATTCTACCTGACTTTTCATGTCATAGAAATTTCCTGAAACTGTGGCGGCGTCAATAACCGGCGAAAACGGATTATTAATAGACATTGTATTATAAGATGTAATAATATTTTATTTTATTTTATTTTATTAAATATATTACTAAAATAAAATAAATAATAATTCTATATAAAATAGATACTTTAAAATTTAATTATCCCTTAATTTATTTTTTCTTTGTTTATTCATATGTGATAACAAACCGTTAAATTTGTTTTTTTTGGGTACACCATTTTGAACGCGATGAACTGGTGCAGGAACATGAGCGGGAAGGTTTGCAAGATCAGGTTCATTAACTGATGCAGGAACATAAGCGGGAAGGTTTGCAAGAACATCAGCGGGAAGGTTTGCAAGAACATCAGCGGGAAGAGGTAAATGCGCAGGAGAAGGAGCAGGGACATGAACGAAAGCAGGAGGAGGGACATGAGCGGGAGAAGGAGCAGGGACATGAGCAGGAGCAGGAGGAGGGACATGAGCGGGAGCAGGAGCAGGAGCAGCATGTTGTCTAAAAGAATTATGTTTTAATGCATGCGCCAACATTTTTTGATTATGTAAAATAGAATTATACATATTTTTTTTTAGTTTTAGTTGCACGCCGCGCATATTACCTAGACTAAAGTTAGTATTCATTTTATATTATATATATATATAAAAATAGTATATAAAAATAGTATATAAAAATAGTATATAATAATAAAAACTTTATATATTATTCCTAAATAAAACAATTACTTAATACATTAATATAAAAATATAATTATATATAATACTATAACTACGCAGACACATTAGAATACAATGATATATGCTTTTGTTCAAATGTTTGATAAAGTAGTTATAAAAATATTAGAATCTACGTATGAAAATACAAAAAAAAGCACTAATACATATACGGTTAAGTAGTGACTCTAACACAATTTGTCTCCATATTTTCGCTATTTCGGTATAATTCCAGCTATAAACTTAGTTTCACGTATGATGGACTTTTGTAGATTTTTAAATTTTTGATATTTAATTATTTATTTTGTGTAATTATAGTTAACTCAACAATATATTTCCGCAAAATACGTTTAAATGTATAATAATCGGGGTCATCAGTATACGTAACATTAGCGAGATAAACAATATTATCATAAAACAGTGTACAATCATTTAGCGATGGCGCCACCGAAGGTGTTGAAGCTGCGCTATCATATATGGAATGAAGTGTAGCGTACGAATCTTCATAATTTTTTGTAAATTGGCCTTCATACAAAGAAACCGACAAGTAGTTCATAATGTTGGCCATAGTCTGAACAATCACATGTACTTCAATTGGTGGCGAAGATGGTGGTACATTTTGCGATATTTGCTCGTCCAAGATTTGTTCGTTCATTTTCGTATATTATATATATTTCTTAGTATAATATACTGGGGGCTTTAAGTAATTTTAATGATATAATATATATTCTCTAAAACTACTTAAAGCCATTCAACTATATGTATATGTGAATGAGTAGTTTGCGAAGGAAATACTCATCCACACATTCACCTACATTTTACCGGCATGGCGCAGAGGAAGCGCGCGGGGCTCATAACTCCGAGGACACCTGATCGAAACGGGTTGCCGGTATTATCATCAAATCGCACCAGTGCATAAAGGCACTTAGAGCATGTTCCCGCCCCAGTCCCAGTCCCAGAAACCATTATACCGGTGTAGCTCAGCGGCAGAGCGTCTCAAAACATCGTTTGCTCCCTCATTGACTTTATAGTCTGCTTTGTGAATGGTTATCGCCTTATAAGCGGAAGGTCACAGGATCGAAACCTGTCGCCGGTATTCTCCTCTTTGGTTGTTTTTCAGAAACGACTCTTGCGTCATAAACGCACCAAACCAAACATTTCACCGCCTTAGCTCAGGGGCAGAGCGCCAGGCTCATAACTTGGAGGTCGTCGGATCAAAACCCACAGGCGGTATTCTATAATTTGGTCGTTTTAAAGAAACGATTCGTCATAGATGAGTGACGTAAATCATCATTACACCAAAACACTTTACCGGCATGGCGCAGCGGCAGCGCGCGGGGCTCATAACTCCGAGGACACTCGATCGAAACGAGTTGCCGGTATTATTAATCATTTGCATCGGTGCATAAAGGCACTAGCACAACCATCAAACAATCCTAAAGACAAACAGTCAGGCTCAGAGACTAATAAACAGAGTGGGGATGGGCTCATTGTAAATATGGGAAGAATTCTATGGTAGTCATTTAATCGTAATCATTGTGTGTAATTGTTTTTCAAAAGAAGTCAGGGCACTTTCCCGACGGATGGGAACAGTTATCATGGGTTCGATGCGTCATCTTGGCGGATAACTATAAACGAGTAAGGTACTCTTTTTAGGCGCATTGGAACAAAATCAAACACTAGTGAGTTACGGTTATAATGAATTTAGGATTAGTCGCATATGGATGAGACGGCTATTTGCGAGCGCGGGGCAGGTAGCAGAACCTTCCTATAGATATATTTTGACTATTTCCGGTACGTAATTTGTGGGTTATCATAATTATTAAAAAAACCATAAACCCATAAATATATTTTTACCATGAAATAGGAAATAGTCTGCCATCTGTGGGTTACCTTTATTAAGAAACCTTATATGAAACTTTTGGGTGGTGGGGTTTCGATGGGCGACACCACCCGCAACAAACAAACACAACTACAGACCACTTCCTTGGCGGACGTAACCCCCGTTTGATACCTTTTTGACAGCAATGTCCGGACAATCGAATGGTTTTCTTGACTCATTATTAAGACGGCGCTGGATCGAAACCGGCGGGTGGTATTTACTAACACTTTTCTCTTTCTCTTTCTCTTTACAGGTACCTTTTCATTACCAACTTACAGCAACCAAACCAATCGAGCATTATTAGTTTGAAAAACAGTTGGTAGCAACGCGGCGCACAACATCACAAATGCTGTGATGTTATTCACTCACTCACATACAAATTCACACACACTATCTCATGCACCTTAACCTTAACTTTTAATCCTATAATAAAACAAAATCAAATAAAAATTGTAAAACAAAATCAAATAAAAGTGACACGAAATATGGTATGGTTCTGATGCTCTTTTAGTTCAGTTGGTAGAATATGGGTCTTATGAGCCCAGGGTCACGGGTTCGAGCCCCGTAAGGAGCATATATTTTTTTAAATGTTTTAGCGCGAATGGTCGAGTGGTCATAAGACGCTTCCCTTAAGAGGAAGTTCCGCAAGGAGCGCAGGTTCGAACCCTGCTTCGCGCAAATCTTTATATTAATAATAACTTTCGGGTTATTATTAATTTTTATTCCAACACGTAACCCTATTATGTAGTAAATTAATCAAGCATATTTCCATATAAACCCTCCACCTGTTTTGGTATTATCTTTTAGGTGAACCAATAATGATGATTTTGGAACACATGCTTTTCTAGATGCATCGCTTATACTAATATATTCATTTAACAAATTATTATCCATATCATATTGTTTAATTTTTGTTCCTAATTTATTATCTCTTTGAACATTTGTATTCTCAAAAATTTTTAGATTATTTGCGTTATATTTTTTCAAACTTTCGCTAATCTTTTTTTTAACTTCTTCGCTATGTTTATTTTGTTTATAATTACCTATTCTTTTATCTTCGATTACCTTTTTCCACTTTTCTGAATTTAAAATACCATTTTTTATCTTATCTCTTACTTCGGGATTGTTCATAACTATTTTGTTTCTTTCTGACATTTGTTCTTTCAATTTGGGATTATCGATATATTTTTGTTTTAATTTATTTTTAATAATATTTTTAACTTCTTCGGTATGTGTTTTTCCTTGAAACCCTCCACCTTCACCACCATTTGTTATATTATAACCATTTGGAACAACACTATTATACTTTTTTATATACTCTATTTCATATTTAAATCTTTCATCATCAAAGCAAATAATCAATATACTAAATTCAAAATTATCAATCCCATATTTTTTAACAGCATCTCGTAAAGCAGGACAGCCTTTATTTATTTCTATTGTTTGTTTATGTTGATTCCATCTTCTAGCAACATCTTTACATTTTGTTTCACCGATGTAACATTTTTTTGTAATTTTATTGAGTATACGATATATATACGCCATCGCAAGGATATGTTATAAATATCAAACAATAACTATCATATCAATTTTATTATTAATATTATTATTAATATTAATATAGTATAAATACTCTGACACGAAAATGTCCCTGCGTTCATTCCTACAAAAATTCCCCAAATATGGCGACTTTATTGCATTTTTCTGTTTCTTAGTTGTTATTTTTGTCCTATCGTTTAGACCCAATAAAACCCTATTTGATTATTTCCTCATTGTATTTAGTATTGGTGGTCTAGCAGTTGACGGATTGTCCATGTTTTTGACACTTACATCAGGCAGGAAATAATACCTTTCTTTGTGCTGGTATACCTTTTTCAACAAGATCTTTCGGCATAGGTCCAACCGATTTAAAATATTTCTTATAATTTTTAATAACATATTCAACCGATTTATCTTTAGCTTTTGGATATAAATATACTTCATATGCGTCCTGCGAGAGGTTTGATGAAAGAACCGCAACTATATTCGGATCATCGTCAAACATGTTATACATTTTATTCGCCGTTATTTTACCAGTAGGCATGTCGAATATTTTATGCTTACCGCCTTTCTCAATCAATACCACCTTTTTACCAGATGCTAAACTTTCCCAAAGTTCTTCTAATGGTCTATTTTTACCCCAAACAGTATTGGGGTCCGCTTCCATTTCTAGTACACGTTTTGACTTATTTTTCTTTATTGTTTTTGTTGTTTTTGATGTATTGGTAGAAGTAGACGCAGACACCTTTTTCCATCTTCGAATACCGTTGCTGGTTGTTACAATTACCCACTTATTTCCGTCATTTCCTTGCTTAATAGTTCCATTCTTAAATAATGTAGCACTTTTTAGTGGTGCTTTTCTGGTTGTAGACATATTTATAATTGTGTATCCTTATATACTTATTTTATATTTTATCAATAAATAGTATATTATTTTTTAAATAGCTAGGATTGTTATATACTTAAAACTTATAATATAGAAATATTTAGAAAAATATAAAAATATTTAGAAAAATATAAAAATATTTAGAAAAATATAAAAATATTATCTATATATTATATATAATGTCCCACAGAACGCGTAAAAATAGTCACACAGCTCGCAATCGTCTTATTAAAAATAATAACACTATGCAACTTAGAGCTGTTAGAAAGCAGAACATGGCGCTTATGAAAACTTTGTCCCGTAACCCTTCTTCTTGGCGTAGAGCCATTAAGTCAAACGAAAGAATGCAACTTAAAGCTATTCGTGCTCAAAATATGAGCTTAATGCGTACTATGAAACGTGCTGGAAAGGGCGTCTCTGATGTAAAAAGACGCATGAATATTCAACTTAACGCTGATAAGAGACAGAACAAAATTCTGTTAAATAAGGTTAAATCTAATCCTTCTTCATGGCGTAGAGCAGTAAAAACCCGCATGAATCAGCAACTTAGGGCAGTTGCAGCACAAAATAAGGCTATTATGAGTTAACTTATCTTATAAATGTTCAATATATACAAAATATACAATATATCATATATTTAAATTTTATGATATATTAACAAACCTATTAACAAACCTATAAAAAAATATTATTCATTTTACTTATATTTAAATTAGAATAATAAAAACAAACTTAAAGATATTCAAATATCATATATTGTAGTGAATGCAATTATTCCTACTATCTACGTACTACCTACATACTACCTACAACCATTTTATAAACACAGCATATTTTTAAACTTATAAATAACACACAAATGAATATAAATAATTTATCTATATCTATATAATTTTTCATTTTTATTACGCAGATGGTATGAATATATAATAGTGTATTATGTTTTTATGTTATTTTAATAAGCTACTTTTATATATATGAAAACTTTAGAATATGTTGCTTCTATAGTGTAGTGGTTAGCACATTGGACTTTGAATCCAATAACACCAGTTCGAATCTGGTTAGAAGCGGATTGTATTTAATGCGTTTAAAATGAATAAAAATAGTATATAGAAATATTGGGTACCGTATTTTGCCCCCGTAGCGCAGTTGGATAGCGCACAGGACTTCTAATCCTGGGGTCGAGGGTTCAAGTCCCTCCGGGGGTGGCGGTGGTTGTGGGTATTTATGTTTTGTCCTTGTAGTATAGTGGTTAGTACTGACGGCTGTTAACCGTTCAACGGAGGTTCGAATCCTTCCAGGGACGATGATATTATTATTTTATTACAATTTAGTTTAGCACTGATTGTAATAAAATCATAAAAAAGTGTTAGAACACATACATATATAGAGCGCGGTGTACCTTACCTTAACCTTACCTTTACTGTACGAGCATACAGAATCAAGGCTGTTTAAGCGGGAATCATTGCAGAGTTCTGCTTTCTCTTTTTGGAGCTCTCAGATGCGACTGCAGCAGCAGCACCACGAAGGTTTGCAGTCTCAGCGACAGGACCATGAGCGGGAGCAACATGATTCACCTTTTTGGTCGCAGATGCACGCTTGCTTTGCTCGATGTTGTCGCACATTGCATGTAGCTGGAAACGAGTATCGGTGAGAGGTGCTGCGATGGAAGACGAAGACGAAGGTGGAGATGGCTTTTGAGCAGCGGCAGCGGCACGTTGAGCCCAGGTGAGCGGTTTGGGAGGCGCGACAGCAGGAGGTGGGCCAGTCACAAATGCAGCTTCTTTGCGAACAGGTTTGGGAACACCAGCAGGGAGTTGCGCAATTTCGTGTTCTTCCTCAGAGTCAGACGAATCATCAACTGCAAGTGCTCCAAATGAACCGTACTTTGTGGAAGTAGCAGGAGCAGCGACAGCGACAGCTCCGCGTTGGTGATCGGGCTTGAGATTGGTGGATTTCTTGGGGACCATGTATTCGATGCGTGGTTTGGAACTGACAGAGGATGAGTATGAGGCTGTTCCTTTGGCTCCGACAGTTTCCCAGCCACCGTTTGCTTTCTTGGACTTTTCGCGCTCTTCGCGCTCACGGCCAACACGTTCTTGTTCGCGACGAATCGTGCCTGGACAGTAGCTTGACGTATGTCCAGGAAGACCGCACGTCAAACATTTCTGGGCAAGAAGTGTGGGACACACGACTTTTCCGTTAGGACCGGGCTGGTCCTTCACGAAATGGTCGGTATAGTCGGCGACAGACAGACCGGCGTCGTAACAGACCTTGCAAAACGGCATGTCCGCAGGACCCACAAAGCCATCGGGAAATTTGCGAGTGCCGACGGGAACGGGAACTCTGGAGGAAGTCTTGGCGGAAACAGACGAGGACGAGGACGAGGACGAGGACGACATTTCGAATTGATGAGTTGTTTGTGGTATTGAATTACACTGCATTCTATTTTATGGACTTAATTCACTTCAATTTTCTGTTTCACGAAAATGGAAGTGTAAATTGAAAATAAAAAATTCGAAAATCGAAACTCTAAAATAAAAATATAAGGTATTTATATAAAATGGCTAATAAAACTCAAAAAAGAGGAAGAACAATGTCTCGCGGAGCATCCAAATACAGCGAAAATGAAATCGTATTAAAATTTATTCAAATGTTGAATGTTATAAAAATATACCACTGGAAAACATATAGTTACCCGCAACATAAAGCAACTGATGAACTATACGAGAGTTTTAATGGACGCATGGATGAGTTCGTAGAAACAATGTTGGGAAAAACTGGAAAACGGGTTAACCTTTCATCCACAAGAAGTATTCCTTTTTATGACTATACAAATGTAACAAAATTCAAACAATGTATAGAAAGTTTCAAACTGTACCTTGTACAAATGACAAATGCGCCATATTTTAAAAATCCCGAAAATAGCGATTTACTTAATATTCGTGATGAAATATTGGGCGACCTTAATAAATTCACATATTTGCTTACCTTTCATTAGTTAAGTTCATTTTTTTATTTTATTTTGATAATAAAATAAAATAAAATCATCTATTTCCTCGTTTAGGAAATTGAAGTGGAAAAAATGGTATATATCGGATATAGAGAACCGTTAATAGATTACGAACAAATCAAGTACGCCGTCATGACCGACGCTGAAACAGTGAATGCACGCGCACCCATCGAAGACAGCATCAAACAGGAAATAGGTAAGGCAACAAAACGTTTTGATGATTTTCTAACATTTGCAGGACTACAAAAAAAAGAATACCAAACTGAAGGTATCCAGTTTTGTCTCAAGAACGAACTCGCGTCGGAATCGCTTCCGCATCAAGTACGCGGCGGAATTGTTGCAGACGAAATGGGTCTCGGGAAAACAATTATGATGATTGGACTCATCTTGGCGAATTTCCAGAAGCGTACGCTCGTCGTTTTACCTGTTGCGCTCGTCAAACAATGGGAGCAACAAATCCTCAAAAATACCGGCCACCAAGCCCTCGTTTTCTACGGCGCAGAGAAAAAAACAATCACGCAACAAATGCTCGAAAATGCCCCCGTGGTTATTACGACATATGGTCACATGGTTCGCCGCTCATTCGCCCCAATCTCACACAAGGATGTATCGAAATCGACACACACACTTTCCGGCACCCAAATTCGCGAGAATCGGCTTTATGGTGTGAAATGGGGGCGCGTTATTTTCGACGAAGCGCACCATCTTAAGGGGCGAAATACGCAAATCTTCAAAAGTGTTTCGTCGCTCAATGCCGATATTCGCTGGTTTGTTACGGGAACACCGATTCAAAACTCAATACACGACCTTTATTCATTATGCGCGCTTCTCGGGATTCCGGCTGCATACTATGCAGACAAAGACAATATTCGCAAAATTGTTAAACACTTTGTTCTGAAACGTACAAAACAAAGTGTCGGGCTTTCATTGCCGCCTCTTACTACTAAAAATATCGTAGTACAGTGGTCTAATCCGGCTGAAATGGTTTTGTCGCACAATCTTCATAGCGGTATTGGTT
>Ga0114979_10002910_pt1 | contig 11520 bp, 7 predicted proteins | sample S_140625_EF_Meta_FD_87315 | JGI IMG/M metagenome (GOLD analysis project Ga0114979, IMG submission 87315) | Freshwater microbial communities from Lake Simoncouche, Canada to study carbon cycling - S_140625_EF_MetaG | ecosystem: Environmental > Aquatic > Freshwater > Lake | place: Lake... | reverse complement strand
GCTGCGGGTCAAACGCACCGCCGAGATGATCGGCCGCTATGGCGACCTGCTCGACCCTGGGCGCCGCGATCGCTGTGTGTTTCGCACTCCCAAGATGGTCCTGGCCGTGGGCCCGAGGGAATGTGAGCTGCTGAGGCAGCGCTTTCAGTTGTTTTCCCCCCACTTCCCGGCCATGGAGCTGCTGGAGAAGCAGCAGATCGCGGAGTGGGAACCCCAGGTGGCCCTGGTGGACGGAGTTCTGCGGCCGGAGGAGTTGCTGGCGATCGGCATTCGCTTGTCCCCGACGGCCGTTGATTACGAAGCCCTCTCGGAGTCTTTCGTGGCGCTGGCCAACGACGCCGTTGCGGGCCTGGACCGTGTCGTCGACGTGCGCCTTTCCACCAGCGTCATCCAGATCGAACCCGAGGGGGACCACTACCTTGTGGAGCTGGCCCCCGCGGGGGAGGGCCCCCCGACCCGGTTGCGGGCCCGTCATGTGGTGGTCAACGCCGGCGCCCACAGTTTGCTGCTGGCGCAGAAGATGGGCTATGGGCTGGAGTATTCGTGCCTGCCGGTGGCGGGTAGCTTCTACTTTACTCCTGATTTATTGCATGGAAAGGTCTATACCGTGCAAAATGACAAGCTGCCTTTCGCCGCGCTCCATGGCGATCCGGATGTGCGCAGCCCGGGTAAGACTCGCTTTGGCCCCACGGCCCTGCTGTTGCCTTTGTTGGAGCGCTACCGCCCCGCCTCGTTCTGGGAGTTTTTGCGAGTGCTACGGCTCGATGGGGCGGTGTTGGCGGTGTTGTGGCAGTTGTTTGGCGATGCGGATATCCGCGCTTACATCCTGCGCAATCTGTTGTTCGAGGTGCCCTGGCTGCGCCGGCGCCTGTTTCTGGCCGATGCGCGCAAGATCGTGCCGGCCCTGCAACTCGACGATCTGCGCTTCGCCGAGGGCTATGGCGGGGTGAGGCCCCAACTGATCGATCGCCAGGCCCGCCGGCTGATGCTTGGTGAAGTGAGTATCCCGGCCAGCCCTGGGCTCAGTTTCAACGTGACCCCCTCGCCGGGGGGGACCTGCTGCCTGGGCAATGCCGAGCGGGATGCCCTGGCGATCCGGGACCACCTGGGTTGCCAATTAGACCACGCCCGCCTGGTGCGGGAGCTGGTGGGGGATGACGTCCCGAGCTCCTTGGCGCCCCGGGCCGCCTAGGGCTGCCCCGTTGCGATTGGCAAGCCTTATACCGTGGAACTGTCGTCTCCTTTTGGCGTGTTCTGGCCCAGTCCCCTGTTGCCCCCATCCAGCCCCACCCCGCCGATCTCCTGATCCTGGCCCTCGATCGCGGCGATGCCGCCGAGGCGCTTGCCCTGGTAGCGGCGATTCCTGGCCTCAGACGGGTCAAGGTGGGGCTGGAGCTGTTCACGGCGGCGGGTCCCGAGATGGTGACCCGGCTGAGGGATCGCGGTCTGCGCGTCTTTCTTGACCTCAAGTTTCACGATATTCCGGCCACCATGGCCGGAGCCTGCCGGTCGGCGGCCCGCTCCGGTGCCGAGCTGATCACGGTCCACGCCTCGGCCGGAAGCGAGGCCCTGCAGGCGGCCCAGCTGGCGGCGGTCCAGGGAGCTGCTGAGGCGGGCCTGGCGGACGCGCCGACGCTGCTGGCGGTCACGGTGCTAACCAGCTGGGATCCATCGCGGTTTGAGGCCGAACTGGGTTCTAGTGAATCCCTGGCGACCCATGCCAGGCGTCTGGCGGATCTGGCGGCTTCGGCGGGCCTGGGGGGAGCCGTCTGTTCTCCCTTGGAGGTGGCGGCCCTACGGGCATTCCATCCCCAGCCCTTTGTCCTGGTGACCCCGGGCATCCGGCCCGGGGGCGGCGACCTGGGCGACCAACGGCGGGTGATGAAGCCGGCGGCGGCGCTGGCGGCCGGTGCCAGTGCCTTGGTGATCGGCCGTCCGATTCGGGAATCGAAGGATCCAGCCGCGGCGTTTGAGGCCTGTTGCGGCGAATTATTAATCGCTTCAGGGGGTGCGGCGCAGGCCTTCGCGTAATAATTGGGAAGGCTTTATGTGGTAGTGCTGTTGAAAATCAAGGCTGAAAGGACTCATTGAGCGGTATCCGCAGGCGAAGGCAATCTCAGAGACCGAGTCTCGCTGTTGGGGATTTTGTAGGCGATGGTGGGCCATTTCCAGGCGCTGCTTGCGGATCCACTGGGAGGGGGTGCAGCCAAAGCGATCACGGAAGACGTACTGCAAGGTACGGCGCGAATAGTGGCTGTGATTTTCGAGATTGGTGAGATTCAGGGGTTCGCCCAGGTTGGCGAGGATGTAATCGATCAGTTCGTCGAAGGCGTCGCGGCCATGTTCCTGGCGCTGCCGCAGGCGGTTGTGGGGCGATTCCTGACGTAATTCCGGGATCAGCATGGCCGCCACGAGTCGGTAGATCTGGTCTTCCAGATGCATCCGATCCAACAGGGTCTGACTGAAACCGAGTAGGTCATTGGAGATCGACATCACCTGCCGCAGGAACACCTGCATCGATTGGCCCTGGGTCTCGGTGGGGATCTGCCAGCCATGGGACTGCTCCATGCGCTCCTGCCATTGGGGCGGTGCTTCCCGCCAACCGCCCATCGCCATAGCCGTGCGCTTGAGGGTCTCCACGTGGATCCGAAAGACCACGTTGCTCGCCAGGGTGTTTTCGAAACTCCAGCTGGATTTGGGTGCCAGCAGCAGGCAGGTGTTCTCCCGGCAGGTCCAAAGCACGCCTTTCTGCCGCACCCGCTTTTCACCGCCATAGCCCAGGACTAGGGTGAGGTCGTTGCTGGCCTGAATCAGGCCCTGGGCCGGTCCGCTGATGAAGGCCACCACGGGCAATTCCCCCAGATGGATGTTGGCCCCTTGGTACAGCCAGGGCGCACCTCCTTGCAGAACGGGTTCGAATTCACCCACATCCAGGGCACCCTCCAGCAGTTGGCGGCTGGCTGCCGGGGTTTCGATGCGTTCGAGATGGTTCAGAAAGGGATTGGACAGCCCGGTCGGATCATCACGATGGAGAGCGAGCGCCGGCTCTTTGATGTTGATGGCACTCTCGGGATCAGACCATGCCATGGGTTGTATCGAATTTAACGGCTGGTTGGGTATTGGAAAGTTGGCGTTAGCCCTTGGATGGGTCTCAGGTGGCTGGGAAGATGTAGGAGTTGTCACGGGTCTAGACCTGAGAAGGTAATTTTATGTCGTTAATGCATGTTTGGAACTTCAAATCCTGTTGGCTTGACCCCTGATCTATGGCTCTTGTCAAAGGTAACGCAGCTTTCAGCCTTTGACAGGTTGAAGATCCATAAATGCTGTTTTCGGTCAGTCCTGCGCCTACGATGTGCGGGAAATACTCACTACCAATAGTTCAAAATTTATGGTAGAGTGCATAGACATAATTTGTCGGTTCAATGGCACATGACTGTTAGGCCTATGTCTTCTTGCGAACTTTGCCCTTGCCATGGACTAAACGCTTCACTACTTTCCGCTACCTTTTTATCGATTCAATGAGCATCGATGCCGAACAAATGCGAAATATTATCCCCCCTTGCAATAGATTAGAAGTTTTGCCGATTTGGATCAGGTGAAATAGGCATCTCATTTTACTGGTTACGCTTTTTATTAGGCCCTAATCCAGTTTTGTCCTCGATACGTGATCCTTCCCGCCGACAGCCTCTTCGAAACGTCCAAGGGTTCGCTCCCCGGGTCGGCTGACGGTCGCCCCCTCGACCATGTGGTTGGGATCGGTGCTTCCGCTGGCGGGCTGGAGGCCCTCAAGGTGCTCCTGGCCCAGCTCAAGCTCCAGGGACGGATGGCCTATGTGGTGGCCCAGCATCTGGCCCCTGACCACCCCAGCCTGATCGTCGAACTGCTGGAGCGGGTCACCCATTTGCAGGTGGTGACCGCCGTGGATGGGGACCTGTTGCGGCCAGGGGTGGTGGCTGTGGCCCCCTCGAACCGGGATGTGGCGATACGGGGCGACCGGCTCGTTGTCACCGATCCATCGCCCCGCTTCGGTCCGAGCCCCAGCATCGATCGGTTGTTCGAATCGATTGCCCGGGAATGGAGCCAGCAGGGGGTGGCCGTGGTGCTATCGGGCACCGGTTCGGATGGGGCCAGGGGGGTGGCCCAGGTGCGGGCCGCCGGTGGAAGCACCTTCGCCCAGTTGCCTGAAACAGCCCGTTTTGATGCCATGCCCCGGGCGGCGATTTCCCTAGGCGGGGCCAGCCAGGTGTTGGAAACTGGCGCCATCGGCCAGCAGTTAAACTTTATTGCCGAAAATACGGTCAGCTTCAGCACTGCCGGCGGACAAGAAATGCAATCCCAGACCATCAGGACTGTATTGGGGCATCTCAAGCAGGGTACTGGTGTGGATTTTTCACAGTACAAGGAATCCACCCTGCGCCGGCAGTTGCAACGCCGCATGGCCGTCCGCCAAGTCACCGACCTTGATGATTATGTGCGACTGCTCCGGGACGATGCTGAAGAAGCTCCGGCCCTGCTGCACAACCTGCTGGTCAATGTCACCGCGTTCTTCCGCGATCCCGAAGCTTTCGATGTCCTGGCCCAGCTGCTGAAGGAGTCTTTGGCCCCGTTAGGCCCCCAGGCCAAGATCCGGGTGTGGGTGCCGGGTTGCGCCACGGGCAAGGAGGTCTACACCCTGGCGATGGTGATCAGTCAGGTGCTTGATCATCCCGCGGTGCTGGCCGATCGTCTCAAAATCTTTGGCACCGACCTTGATGATGAGGCCTTGGCCGAGGCCCGCCAAGGGGTGTATCCCCTGACGGATGCCCAGTCCATTCCTGCCGACTTGCGGCGACGGTTCCTGGACGAGGAGAGGGACCGATTCACTATCAATGACCTACTGCGGGATTGTGTTGTCTTTGCGCGCCACAACGTCAACGAAGACCCCCCTTTCCCGCGACTCCATCTCATTTCCTGTCGCAACACGCTGATTTATTTCACGCCGCCGTTGCAGGAACGGGTGATCAGTCTTTTCCGATTTGGGTTGTTGCCCGGCGGGCTGCTCTTTCTGGGCGAATCGGAGTCCCTGGGCCACGGCCACCAGGGCTTTGCCGTGGCCAATGCCACCCACCGCATCTATCGGTGCAGTGGCGAAGTGGCCCGCCGCACCGTGGCGCCCCTGGGCTCCAGTGCGAGTCGGGGGGGTGGGACGCGTCCTTCTTCGGCCCGGGGCGCCGTCTTGCGTGACTCCGTGCCGGAACAGCACATGATTCTGCTGGAGGCCCTCAGCCGCAGTTTCTGTGGCGACTGCCTGGTGCTGGATGACAGCCACAACCTGGTGCAGGTCATCGGCGATGTGACGCCCTACTGCGTCATGCCGGAAGGCTGGATCAGCGCCAATGCCAGTCTTTTCCTGCGGGAGGAACTAAGGGATGAGGCCCGGGCCCTGCTGTTGCTGGTGCGGGCTGATGAGGTCGGTGTGATTAGTCCCAGCATCCATCTTCCTGGTGAGGAGGGCAGCCTGCGCCTGGAGGTGCGACCCCTGCGGGTTGGTGCGCGCCAATTCTGTGTGATTACTTTCCTGCGGGTTACCGACACCGACACCGACACCGACACCGATACGGATACCGACACCGATACCGACAGCAATGGCCCCGTCGTATCGCGGGCCGGAACACGGGTTAGGCAGATCGATTCCACCTTCGCCAGCCAGATCCTGCGCCTTGAGGAGCAGTTGCTCGCCAGCCAGGATTCCCTGCGTCGCTCCATGGTCGAGCTGGAGGAGGCCAACGAAGAGCTCGAAGCCTCCTCCGAAGAGCTGCAGGCCTCCTCGGAAGAATTGCAATCTTCGAACGAGGAACTCGAGGCATCCAACGAAGAATTGCAGGCCACCAATGAAGAACTCGGAACCCTCAATCAACAGCTGCGCTCCCGTAGCGAAGAACTGCAGCTGCTCAATAACGATCTCGAAAATATCCAGAGTTCGTTGAGCCAGGGCATGGTGATTGTTGATCTAGAGATGCGCATCACCCGCTTCACTCCTCTTGCTGTGCGGGTGTTTGCCCTGGTGGAGTCCGACATCGGCCAGCCCCTGCTCTCGGTGCCCACCACCCTCAAGCTCACCGGCCTGCGCCAGGCGATTGTGGAGGTTCTTGCTGGGGTGCCGAGGCGCAATATTGAGGCCAGTAGTGAAGAAGTCGCCTATCTGCTGCAGGTGATGCCCTATCTCGACCGTGATAAGCGGCCCATGGGGGCCATTGTTACCCTTACGGACGTGGGCGAGCTGGTGGCCCTGCGGCGCACCGCCGAAGCGGCCCTCGAAGATTTCACCCGCCTCACCGATTCCCTGGAGCAGGCGGTGTGGAAACGCAACGGCAATCTCGATCGCTTGCTCTATGCCAGCGCCCGCATCCAGACGCTGACGGGTTGGACCGCCGCCGAACTCTGCAGCCAGCCCTCCCTGCTGGAGGAGGCGATTGATCCGGCCGATCGCGATCGGGTGGCCGCCATGCGCAACAAGGACAGCACCGGCTGGTCGGTGGCCTACCGGCTCGGCACCCGCGATGGCCGTCGCATCCAGGTGGTTGAGAACGCCAACGTGATCAGGGATGACCACGACCATTGCGTCGTCGGCACGTTGACCGATGTCACGGAGACCACCGCCGTTGCTGAGCACGCGGCCGATCTCTCGACCATCTTTGCGTCGGTGTTCCATTCCCAGTGTTTTGACGTGGTGGTCCTGGACGATTCCCTGAAGGTGGTGATGGCCAATGAACGGCTCTGCGCCCGCCTCGTCCAGGACCTGGGATCCCTCGTTGGCTTGCCGTTTCAGTTGTTTCTGACCCCCGATGACGGCGCCACCTTGCTGGAGCTGGCCCGCAGGCCGGCGACAGGGGTGGAGCAGACGCAAAGCCAGGACTTGCAGCTCCTGATCCCCCATGGCCAACCGCTGGCGATGCGGGCTGAAATCGCTGGCCTCTCCAGGCCCCTGGGCGCGGCGGTGATGCGTCTGATTCTGGTGGAGCTGCCGCCGGGCCCCCGCTAGATCAGTTCGGGGTGGGCAGGATCTCCCTTGAAGGGTCCGATCAGCTCATCGGTGATCCAGCCGCCGTAGAAGCCGCCAGCCTGGGCCCGCACCGGTTGTCCAGCGACCCAGCATCCGGCCATGGCGGCCGGGTAAAGGCTGAACCAGCCGGCCAGCGGCGCGAAGGCGGGGGTGGGTTCGGGATATTGCCAGACGGCCCGCGGCAGCCGGCGGCCATCCGGCAGCAGCACATCGAAATAGCGGGCCACCCCTTTCCATTCGCAGAAGCTGCGGCCCGGCGCCGGCACCAGCAGGCTGAGATCGAAGGCCGGGGGCGGTAGGTAGAAGCTGGGGGGATGGAAGGTTTCCAGCACCCGCAGGCTTTGGTGGCTTTCGGCCAGGAGGCGTCCGCCGGCCTCCACCCGCACCAGCCGGGTGTCCAGCACCAGGGCCGGGGGGCGGGGATAGGCGGCCACCCGCTCCTGCCCCCCGGGCTCCTGCCAGGGGAGGGCCAGCGATTCAGCCATGCAGAAAGTGGCGCAGCCGCCTGGCTTCGACGCCGGCTCGCCGTTGCAGCTCGGCGTCGCTGAGCAGGGACTCCTGGCGTTGCTGGGCGTCGATCACATCGCTTTCGTTAATGGCGAAGCCTTCCGCCTGGGCCAATTGGAGGAAGTCGCTGAGTTCCAGGGGCGCGTTCTCGTCCTGCAAGCGGGCCAGCAGGTCGCCCTGGTTGCGGGCGTGGGCCAGGAAGGCATCCAGCTCGGTGAGGCTCATGGAGGTGGGGTTGGGGAGGGCGTTGGCAGCCGCTAAGGGGAGTCAAGCACTGGGGCATGGTCCGGGGGCGCGCCTCGGACGATGGGGGCTTCGCCTGGCATCGCCTCCAGCTTCACCGCCTCCCACGCCGCCGGATCCCACGGGGCCAGCAGGGGTTCGAGGGCCCTCAGGGCGGGCCCATCGGCGGGCTCCAGCCAGGCCTCCTCCAGGCCGTCGGGAATGACCACGGGCATGCGGTCGTGCACCCGTTGCAGCAGCTCATTGGGCGCGGTGGTCAGGATGCAGCAGCTCTCGACTTCGCTGCCATCGGGCCCGATCCAGCGATCCCAGAGGCCGCCCAGCCAGAACACGTCGCCATCGCGGCGGCGAAACAGCCAGGGTTGTTTCCAGGTCTTGCCCGTGGCCTTGTCGGTGCGGCTCTGCCATTCGTAGAAGCCATCCGCCGGCACCAGGGCGCGGCGGTGGCGCCAGGGCCCCCGGAAACTGGCCTTCTCCATCACCGTTTCGGAGCGGGCATTGATGGGGCGCCGCCGTTCCAGGGGGTCCCGGCTCCATTCCGGCAGCAGTCCCCAGAGGGCCAAACCCACCCCAAGACGGCCATGTTCCTGGCGTTGCAACAGCACCGGTTCGCCAGGGCGCACCTGGGGCCGCGGTGCGTAGTGCTGGCGCCAGCCTTCCGGCAGGGGACCCTGCAGGCGCGGCAGCAGCGCCTCCAATGCGGTGGTGAGGGCGTAGCGACCACACATGCAACCAGCTTGGCTGGCCCGATGTGCTCCTGCAAGCCGATCGGGGCCGTTCGGTTCTCACCCGCGGCCGTGGGGACAGGCGAAGACCGCACCCCCTAGGTTGGGCCAACCACCAGTGGAACTGTGGCATGGCTCTTCGCCAAGACGACAACCGCCCCAACCGCCGCTTTGGGCTGATCAACCTGCTGTTGGTGGGTTTTGGCCTGTTGCTGTTGTTAAGCAATTTTGTGCCGAACCCGGCCAATCAGGTGCCGAGGGTGCCCTATTCGCTTTTTATTGACCAGGTCAATTCTAATAATGTCAAGCGCGCTTATATCACCTCCGATCAAATTCGTTACGAACTTAATAAGGCCCCAGCCGAAGGCGCCCCCACCCTGCTGGCGACCACACCGATCTTCGATATGGAGCTGCCCCAGCGGCTCGAACAGCATGGGGTCGAGTTTGCGGCGGCGCCGCCGACCAAGCCCAATCTGTTCACAACCCTGCTCAGCTGGGTTGTGCCGCCGCTGATTTTCATTCTTGTTCTGCAGTTCTTTGCCCGTCGCAGTGGCATGGGTGGGGCCCAAGGGGCCCTGAGTTTTACCAAAAGTAAGGCCAGGGTTTATGTGCCAGATGAAGAATCCCGCGTCACCTTTGCCGATGTGGCTGGTGTCGATGAAGCCAAAGCCGAACTCAACGAAATCGTCGATTTTCTGAAGACACCCGAGCGCTATGTCGCCATCGGCGCCCGTATCCCCAAGGGAGTTCTGTTGGTGGGCCCTCCTGGTACCGGTAAGACCCTGCTCTCCAAGGCCGTGGCCGGGGAAGCCGGTGTGCCGTTCTTCATTATCTCAGGCTCTGAATTTGTCGAGTTGTTTGTGGGTGCCGGTGCGGCAAGGGTGCGGGATCTCTTCGAAGAAGCCAAGAAAAAAGCGCCTTGCATCATCTTTATCGATGAACTGGATGCCATCGGTAAGAGTCGTTCCGGCTCCATGGGGGTCGTGGGCGGCAATGACGAACGCGAGCAGACCCTCAACCAGCTGCTCACCGAGATGGATGGCTTTGCCTCCAAGGACAAGCCTGTGATCGTGCTGGCCGCCACCAACCAACCCGAAACCCTAGATGCTGCCCTGTTGCGGCCGGGCCGTTTCGATCGCCAGGTGCTTGTCGATCGCCCCGATCTCTCCGGCCGGCGCACGATTCTGGACATCTACGCCAAAAAGGTGAAATTGGCCGAAGGGGTTGATCTCGACAAGATCGCCCAGGCCACCAGCGGCTTTGCCGGCGCCGACCTGGCCAATCTGGTCAACGAGGCGGCCCTGCTGGCGGCCCGGGTCAAGCGCACCAGTGTCGAACAGAGGGATCTCAACGAGGCGATCGAGCGGGTGGTGGCTGGCCTTGAAAAACGCAGCCGCGTGCTGCAGGCTGATGAGAAAAAAGTGGTGGCTTACCACGAGGTTGGCCACGCCATCGTCGGTCACCTGATGCCCGGGGGCAGCAAGGTGGCCAAGATCTCGATCGTGCCCCGGGGCATGAGTGCCTTGGGGTACACGTTGCAACTCCCCACCGAAGAGCGCTTCCTCAACTCCAAGGAAGATCTTGAGGGCCAGATCGCCACCCTGCTGGGGGGCCGCAGCGCCGAAGAAATCGTCTTTGGTGAGGTCACCACCGGCGCCTCCAATGATCTGCAGCGGGCCACCGACATCGCCGAGCAGATGGTGGGCACCTACGGCATGAGCGAAACCCTGGGCCCCCTGGCCTACGACAAGCAGGGGGGCAATCGTTTTCTCGGCGGCGGCAACAACCCTCGCCGTTCGGTGAGTGATGCCACCGCCCAGGCCATCGACAAGGAGGTGAGGGGGCTGGTGGACCGGGCCCACGGCCGGGCCTTGAGCATCCTGCGCCAGAACAGGCCGCTACTGGAAAGCATCAGCGAGAAGATCCTGGCCCAGGAGGTGATTGAGGGTGACGAACTCAAAGGGCTCCTGGCCAGCAGCGTCATGCCCTCCGCCGAAGCGGTGCAGGCCGAGCAGGTGCTGGTGGCCACCGCCACCCCCTGAAGCCCGCCCCAGCCCATCGGCTCCCATGGCCCCCCCTTGACCGCGGGGCCATGGATCTCCGATAAGGGTTCTTTGACGGAGCGGCCATGGCCTCCCTCGACGTCGCCCTTGCTGGCCTCGCCGGCGGTGATTTCCTCTCTTCCGGCGATCTGGATCGCGCCGCAGCGGAGGCCCTGCTGAGCCTGGCCGCCGAGCTCAAGGCGGGGAACCAGAGGTTCGATCTGACGGGCCGGGTTCTGGGTCTGATCTTCACCAAGGCGTCCACCCGCACCCGGGTCAGCTTCACCGTGGCCATGGCCCGCCTTGGCGGCCAGACGATCGACCTGCTGCCGATCGTCACCCAGGTGGGGCGGGGCGAACCGATCGCCGATACGGCCCGGGTGTTGAGTCGTTATTGCGATGCCCTGGCGATCCGCACCTTTGCCCAGGCCGATCTGGCCGATTACGCCCATTGGGCCTCGATCCCGGTGATCAATGCCCTCACCGACGAGGAGCACCCCTGCCAGGCCCTCGCCGATTTCCTCACCCTGCGGGAGGCCTTTGGTCACCTGGAGGGCCTGACCCTGGCCTATGTGGGCGATGGCAACAACGTGGCCCATTCACTGATGCTCACCGGTGCCTTGCTGGGGGTGAACGTGCGGGTCGGTACGCCCGAGGGGTTTGCCCCGGATCCGGCCGTGGTGCAGCGGGCCGCCGCCCTGGCCGCGGGCCGCGCCCAGATCACCGTTGTCCATGATCCCGTGGCGGCTGTCCGCGGCGCCCAGGCCGTCTACACCGATGTCTGGGCGTCGATGGGGCAGGAGCAGGAGCAGGCCGAACGGGAGCGGGCCTTCAGCGGCTGGTGTCTCGATGGGGCCCTGCTGGCGGAAGCCGACAGCCGGGCGATTGTGTTGCACTGCCTGCCGGCCCACCGCGGCGAGGAGATCAGCGCCGGCGTGATCGAAGGCGCCCAGAGCCGGGT
>Ga0114979_10002908_pt1 | contig 11523 bp, 3 predicted proteins | sample S_140625_EF_Meta_FD_87315 | JGI IMG/M metagenome (GOLD analysis project Ga0114979, IMG submission 87315) | Freshwater microbial communities from Lake Simoncouche, Canada to study carbon cycling - S_140625_EF_MetaG | ecosystem: Environmental > Aquatic > Freshwater > Lake | place: Lake... | reverse complement strand
TGATGAATTTGTCATTGGAATACTTAACGGTTACTTTTCGGGTGATGGTACTATATCCAAAAAATCCGTAGAAGTTGGCTCAGCATCCGAACGTTTGATTGAAGGCATTTCCATGTTATGCAGTCGCTTGGGTATTTTCGGGAAGATTTTCAAGACGCAACTTAAGAAAAATAATCTGGGCACTAAAAATATCTTACCTACCTATCGTTTGGCCATTCGTGCTCAATGGGGGCACATCTTTGCAAAGACGGTTCCGTTACTGGAAGAAAATAAACAAAAGAAACTGCAATCCATTGTGTGGGGAAGTACCCATAGGAATTTTCCAACATTCAATGATGTGGTGATGGACGCGATTGTCACTATCAATCCTATCAGCTCAGAGGCACATCCCAAACTCTACGATGTTACTGTTCCCGGAACGTTCAACTTTGGTTTGGCAAACGGTTTGCAGGTCAGAGATACGTCATCCACCGGGTATATCCAGCGCCGATTGGTCAAGGGTTTGGAGGATCTGATGGTCAACTACGACATGACGGTCCGCAACAACAAGGGGAAAATCATCCAGTTTCAGTACGGTGACGACAACTTTGATGCCACCAAGGTGGAAAATCAAATACTTCCACTGATTGAGATGACCGTGGAGGACATGTACATGTTCTACGATCTGCCGGGCATGAATGAGGCCGAGAATAACATTCGCCTCGCCGTGTTTACCAAGGCCGCCGTCAGCCGCATGAACAAGCAGCGTGCCCAGTGCAAGGAACAATGTTTGAAGTACACGGAGCGGTTGATGGAGGCCCGCGATTTGGTCGTGGAAAAGGTCTTTGCGAGCCAAAACGAAAAATCGGTGCGCATTCCCATTGCATTCCAATACATCATTGCCAACATCCAGGGTCAACTGCATCTGGACGAGAATTCCGCCGTGGACATTACCCCTCTGGAGGCCTTCAAGATGATTGAATCCTACTTTGAGCGCATTTGCGCGATTCCGTGCGTCAAAGTGAACCGCCTGATTGAAATTGCCTACTACTACTACCTGACTCCCCGCGATTTGCTCATCAAGCGCCGGTTCCACGAGAAGGGTCTGCGACTGCTGCTGGAGACCATCGTACTCAAATTCAAAGAGGCCCTGGTGCATCCCGGAGAAATGGTGGGCGTGGTAGCCGCCCAGGGTTGCGGTGAGCCAACGACCCAACTCTCCATCCTGCGCACAGAGAACATCAAGGTTGTCCGCGTCAACAAGAAGACCCAAGTGCCCGAGATGGTGTCGGGGGAAATCGGTACCCTGTGTGACCGCATCATCGCCCAATTGCCGGAATACACCTTTGATACCGGCCACCAGGACAGTGTGGAAACCGTGCTGGAACCTCTGGAAGACGATTACTACATTGTGGGCGTGGACGAGAAGGAACGGACCCACTGGAACCGTATTTCCCACGTGAGTCGCCACATTGTCAACGGCGACATGATTCGCGTCAAGACGCGCAGTGGGCGCGTCGTGGACACCACCATGAGTCACTCCCACCTCGTTCGCAAGGACCAGTCGGTTCAGCCGATTTTGGGATCAGATATGACGGTGGGCATGCGCATCCCGGTGGCCAAGCACATTGACAATGCCTTTGTGCGCGACACCGTGACAATTGCGGATCACATACATGCCTTGGACCGCGAATTCGGCTGGTTTGTCGGGGCGTATTTGGCGGAGGGTTGCCTCGTGAAGAAAAAGGGCTCGGAAGAAGCCACGAGGGACGTGGCGGATTTCCTGATGAGCACGTGCGGCACGGGGTCCTTCAAGAAACGGGTGCCCGACTTTGCCTTCTTGGCTCCTGACGACTTCAAGGCGGGTCTCCTGGCCGGTTACATGGACGGCGACGGCAACTTCATGTGTGACAAACTGCACCATCAGATTCGGGTGTGCAGCCGCAGTGAGCAACTCATCAAAGACGTCTCGTTGCTGTTTGGCTACTTGGACATCTTCGGGTCCTTGCACACCGGGTACCGCAACGGCGCGAATTACTACCACCTGGCGATTTCTCCCAAGTACGCCGAGACGTACGAGGAACGCATCGGTTCCCATCTGCATGCCGACAAGTTGCGCGCGTTGGTGGACTATACGAAGCGTACCGGGGTGCACAGTCTGCGCGAAGACACGGACCGTATCAATGGTCTGGGCGAGGTGATTGCGGCATGCGGCAAGACCCTGGAACTGCCAGGTCAAAGCCGTCTGTACCGCCGTTGGTTGAAGAAGGACGCGATTGGCCGCAATACCCTGGAGAAATACATTCAGGAATTTGAACAACACGACAAGGCGGGCCTTATTCAGAAGGAACTTGCCTTCTTGAAACAAGCCGCCTACTCGCACGTGGTATGGGACGAGATTGTGGAGATTGAACGCTACACGCCCGACCAGACGGAATATGTGTACGATTTCACAGTGCCGGGTAACCAAACATTCATGACGGATTATGGTGTCATTGTGCATAATACATTGAACTCGGTTATCTATGAAGAGGAAATATTGGTGAGAAATTCCAAGAAAGAAATCATGAAAGTACAGATTGGGGATTTCACCAAGACCCAATCACTGTTATCCCAAAAGGTGGAGTATATGTCAGAAAAGGATACTACTTATGCAGAATTGGCAGAGTATTATGAAGTGCCTTGTGCTACTGAGGATGGTTGTACTGTGTGGCGTCGCATTGAAGCCGTGACTCAGCACCCGGTGATCAATGAAGATGGTACCAATACCATGTTGAAAGTGACAACGAAAGAAGGTCGTCAAGTCACGGCAACCAAAGCCAAATCGTTCCTTCAGTTGATTGATGGAAAAATTCAAGGCGTCAATGGCAAAGATTTGAAGGTGGGGGATTACTTGCCATGCTCTATCAAAACAATCGCCTATGCAAGTCATCTTGAAAAATTAGGTAGTGAGATGTTATTGCCTACACAATATACGGATGAGATAGAGCAGGTTACCAACCCGCAAATGAACGAACCGATTCCTAATATGATTGATGGCATTGTGCTGATGCAATCTCGTGATAATCATTGCCCAGACATGATATTTGATCCTATAGTTTCCATTGAAGAGGTTCCCAACACCAGCAACTACGCTTACGATCTTACCGTGGAGGAAACTCGGACCTTTGATTTGTACAACGGATTGTGCTTGTACGATACATTTCATAACACGGGGGTGGCTAGTAAGACGGGTGTCACCCGTGGTGTGCCGCGCATTGAGGAGATTTTGAGATTGACCAAGAATCCGAAGAACCCGTCCATGACGGTGTTCATGAACCCCCAGGAAGAGATGGACATTGAAAAAGTCAACAACTACGCGGTGGCCTTGACCCATACCAAGCTCATTGATGTGGTGCAGTCAGTGCAAGTCTACTTTGACCCCATGGAACAGACCACACAAATTGAGGAAGACCGCGTCCTGTTGGAGCAGTTTTACCAGTTTGAGGAAATGGTGGCCGAGTGCATGGGCGAGGACGGAACAGCAGCGGAACCCGGGGCCGAACCGGCCAAATCCAAGTGGGTCATTCGCATGGAGATTGACAAGGAGATTCTCATTGAGAAGAACCTGACCATGGACGACATCCACTTCGCGGTCGCCAACAGCCACTACGGGAAAGACGTGCACTGCGTATTTTCCGACTACAACATGGACAAGCTGGTCTTCCGTATCCGCACCAATGCCAACATCTTTGACAAGAAACCGAAACGCGGCGTGGCCAACCCGTTGGACCAGTCCGACGAAATCTACCTGCTCAAAAACTTCCAGGACGCTCTCTTGAACCAAATTGTGTTGCGTGGCATTCACGGCGTGAAGAACGTCCTATCGCGTAAACTGCAAAACACGGTGTTCAAGGAAGAAGGCAAGTACGTGCGCAAAGACACCTGGGTACTGGACTCCACCGGGTCCAACCTCCTGGACACCCTGGCTCTGGATTTCATTGATGCGACCCGCACCACGACCAACGACATCAAGGAGGTGTTTGACGTGTTGGGGATTGAGGCTGCCCGCAAATGCATTCATACGGAACTGGTGGATGTGATGGCGGCCGCCGGAGCCAGTATCAATTATCACCATACCAGTCTGTTATGTGATCGCATGACCTGCAACAAGGACATGGTCTCCATCTTCCGTTCGGGGCTTCTCAACGATAACGTGGGACCCATTGCCAAAGCGACGTTTGAGGTGCATACCGAGGTCTTCTTGGACGCCGCGCGCCACGCCGAATTTGATCATATGAAGGGTGTCTCCGCCAACATCATGTGTGGTCAACAGGGCGACTACGGTACCAACGCCTTCCAGGTCGTCCTAGACATGAAGGCCTACGAGAGCCTCAAGGGGACGGCCTACCAACGCCGCGATGTGAACCGCGAGATAGAAGAAGGGCTCGTCGCCCCGACCGACGACACGACCTGTGGACCACGGATGGAAATCCAAAACAACATTGCGTCCATCCGCCGCACGACCGACCATGCGGCGGCCTGCCTGGACGACGGGTACGACATTGGGTTCTAATCCGAGAACCGTGAGATTCGTGGTATAGGATCCTATACCATGAATGGGTAAAGGGGGCGGGCTAGGGCACCGAGGGACCGGGTATTTACACCATTGCACCGATGAACATTTGAATCCGGACGCGCCCTCGTTGAGGGCGCCTGATATAATTGATATATCGGTAACGTTGCCCTTAAACACTGAGCCGGACATCCTTTGGGTGTCCGGTTTATAATGTTCAAGGGTGTAAACATTCAATTGTATGCAGATTTTGATATTTGACATTTACAACGATCACAGAGAAATCCGTTGCTCGGTATATATGTTGTTTGACGATCACGTTCTCTCATTATTTCCCAATCCGTATTTAATATATACGTTTTTATGGCATCCACATCCACTTTCCCCATTAAATAAATGGTTTGATAATGAATTTCAGCATCAAGCATAGGCCATCCATTATATTCACTATTGTCCGAAAGATGTCTCACTGGATATGTAGATAGAACATTACCTAAGAATCCTTTACTATAACGAATTTCATAGCAAAAGTTAAAGTTATAATTCTTGAGGGCGAATACGTCAGGATCATAGACTAGCTTATCCATTGGTTTTTCCTTACGCTTTACCCTAATAAAAAAGGAATCTTTCCATTCATTTTCTAGAGTAACGTTATATACTCGGATAAATACCGTGTCACTTTCTAGTTTTTGGATAATCTGTTCAAATTCTCCTTTACTCATTTTATTAGTCATTTTAAATATTTATCATGAAAATATTTAAACCATTTACTGTTTAAGGGCAACGTTACCGCCAAACGTTTAAAAAAACTTTTTTATGCGCCGGCGACGCGTACGACCGCCTATGAACGACGGAGCAGTGGCCGCGGCCGCGACAGCAGAAGCGGGGGAGGTGACAGATTTCTGGCCGTACTGATAGCCGAGGTCAAACCCGCGGGTAAACCCGCTTTCAAAGCCTTCCCGCCAGGTACGATGTTCGGGGTGCGGTTCAGGGTATGGTTCAGACTGCGCAGTGGATTCAGTGGCCACGGCCGCGGCGGCCGGACTCGCCGTAAGTTCGCTGGAAATGGGGGTCGGACTCGGCCCGGCCACGGCCACGGGCATCGTATTCGGTTCGGGAGTGGGCGTCACTTCCATGGGGTCGTTCTACTACCATAAGAGGACATTTTATGTGGCCAGCAGTCGCGGCCGAGCCCGGGGACGCATGATGGTAATCTGTTCCAGGAACCGACCCAGAGACATGAAATTGTCGGCATTGTCGTCCGCAGCCCGTTGAATCACGGTACCTATTTCTTTGAGATCACGCACCGAAAAGGCAGACTCTATCAGCGAATAGGCCGGCAACCCCGTCTGTTTATTGAACGACAGAGGCGAACGAATGAACCATACCGGATTGTACACCAAGGCGTGGTTGTCGTGGTCTTCGTCGGAGGCGTATTTGCTCGTCAAAAAGAGCCAAGTGGAATCCATGGCGATGCGGGTCGCCAGCATCTTGAGAGACCCTGAACTAAAGAGGACCAGGGGAATGTTCCAGTACGTCGCCAACGCCCAGAGATCCAGGTCCGTCAAGAAATACGTGTCCGACAAGACGACCGTTTGCAAGTCGGCCGTCGCCAACAGGGCCTTCTTGCCCTGCTGCGACAACACGCGCCGAATCTTTTCTTCTTGGTCCGGCAGATACGCCGAATACGCCTGCCAAAGATCCTGTTGCATCTCTTGGACCGTTTTGGACGGACGTTTGTCTAAATGTAGCAAATAGGCCAGGACCGCGTAGGTACAGGCCGGACTGTCCGATTTGAACCCGAATTCACGGGTATCCTTGGGAAACGACCGTTTCCAAATACTACGGTTGTTGCCCTCCACCAACAACTCCTTGTCGCTCTTTTGCACCATGCATTCCGCCATGGGCCAAGCACCTTGCACCGGGCGACGCTGCATCGTCTGTTGTTCATCCAACGTCACCACCGGGACAAATGCCCCCGACGCATTGAAAGGTTCGGACGTGTCGTAATTCGTCTGATGGATGTACTCGCTCACATTGAACGGAATCATGTCTTGGAAATAATCGTCGGTCAAAAACGATTCCAATACCAAGATTTCCCACGGTGTCAACACATATTCGCTCATCCCGGTGGTCACGTTCAGAAAGGTGCGGGGTTGAAACATGAATTCTTGGATCCGGCGAAAGCGCAGAAGCTCGTCGCTCAGACGCATGAAATAAATGTTACGGTTGCTGCGATCTTCGGATCCTTCGGACCCGTCAGTCGCCATCAAATTGGTCGCCGGTATCACCAAGACACGTCCTCGGCAATACAGTTGTCGTCCTTCTCTACCACCGACGAGACATTCACGAATGGGCGAGGCAGCCATCGCCAAGAGTTCGCGTTCCGAGTAGTCAAAGAACTCCACCCATCCTTGGGACAATTGCTCCAATACCATCGCGATGGACATCAGGTGTTGCGAGTAGCCCTCCGAACGTTTCGTATAGGCAGAAACCGCCGCCAAAATACGTTTCTTGGCCGACCGATTCTCGTAATTATTGAGCAATTGCCGAAGAAGCGAACGAAACACTTGATAGAACCGCGTTTCCAGGGTAACATTGGCCATGAACCGTTCACGCACGGGATCCCCACGGTTTATAAGGGCCAACGTTTGGTCGGCTTCCACATCATCGGAGCGCGATTTCGTCGGCAAACCGTCCTCTTGGGGTGGTTCGTGGGGAAACACGGGGACATATTGCAGGGACTCGGTCATGACCCCGGTCACCGCGTTCTGAATGGGATCCCATACCTTGAATTGGGGAAGACACCTCAATTGACCTTGGGTCTGACTGGACAAGTCTTGCAACCGTATCTTGGTCTGTTGGTACGATTTCCAGAGGACGGGGGTTGTAGATGGCAAAGGGGAAGGGTTCGGGGGTTCGGTCACCCGATGTTCCGACTCGTCGGACGACTGCATGTAGGCCACCGGATATGCTTCGGCATCTAACATCACCGTGGACGGTAAACAAGGTAAAAACACTCCGGAATCGGGGCGTGCACCCTGACGATGCACATAATAGCCCACCAACTTGCCCTCCAAGTTCCAGACCTGGTTTTGGATCACATAGTCATTCTGGGTGACCAGGGCCTCGGTCTCGGCGGCGGTCAAGTTCTTTTGCGAGGCGTCCGCGCCACAATGCGCCACCGAGGTCGCTTGCACCGTGTCCAGGATGCGACGAAGGACCGAGGTCGGAGGCAACGCATCAAGGAGAAACCCCCCGACCCTCTCCACGGGCCCGGTACCCTCTTTGTCCCAATATTGGTAGACGGGTTCATAATAGTCGCCCCGCTTCAAAACGAAAAACGCGCGTTTCTGGGGGTCAAACCGCCAACTGGGATTCGGAGGGCAAAGTAAATCAATGGAAGTCTCCGTATCGTTGAGTTCCAAGACGACCAAATTGCACCCCTCGGGCAACAGCGACGGGTCCGGTTCCACCATGAACCCCCACAAGTACGTATGGTCTATCACCGTCTGTGAATCCTTCAAATATGCCCGGAAATTGCGGTAAGCGGCCACGGTCTTGGCAAAGAATTTGACCTGTCGCGGGTCTTCTGCGTGGACCGTCTGATAGATCCGGCTATGGGCATAATTCGCGTAAGCGGACAGGTTGGTTGGGTAGGGCTCGGATTCTTGGGCGGCCGATACCGGGACCGTAAACACGGAAACCAATGCACCGCCTTGGTAGGCGACGAAACGGTCCAAGGTAATGGATTCCAGGAGAAGGGTGCGCAATACGCCTACGGAGATGGGGGGGTCACGGGGGCGATGATAATTATAAAGCTCGGTGAACAATCCTAAAAACGATTGGTGCCGGGGATGTTCAATGCCCCACAGAAGAAAACACGGTTGATGGGGAACCACTTTGAGGGCGTTGGCGGTGGTGACAATCAATTTGGTATAGTCCACACCCAAGAAATACTGGACGGCCTTGGGCAACAGCATCCACCGATGCGCCGTGACCGGAGGATTGGACGAGTATTTGAGAATGACCCGTTCTTCTTTGAACGGTTTAGCCGACGCCAGGACCGATCCCTTGACCTCTTCCGTCTCCTCCTTGGCTTGGCATTTTTTGATACGTTCCACATGCAGGGCTTTACCCGACGTGTCGCCCTTGAAACAACACGGCATGCAGAACCCCTTGGGATGTTTCTTGGGATCTTCAAACCCCGGATGCACAAACTCGTTGGCAGCGACCACATGGTCGCGACATTCACCACGTTGCACCTGTTCTTCTGTCAAGACCCGGTTTTCCGAGGCACACCAATACTGAGGGCAGCTGTACCAGTATTTCTTATTGGGCGCCGTTCCGTAAGAAATCGCCCGCATCTCTGGATGCGCATCCCGCATTTCTTGGTACTCTTCGTCGTTCATGACAATCGGTTGTCGTTTTTTCTGACACGCCCGGGAATAAGGGGCGTCGCCTTCCAAGGTGAACAATTCGGCGTCCCGTTCATGGAGTCGGTCCAACTTGGTTTTGTATTTTTTCTTGGCCCCGCCCTCAAATAAAAACTCTTCCGGTTCTTCGTCGTCCTCGTCCTCTTCTTCGTCCCCTTCTTCGGCTTCTTCTTGGTCCTCTTCCTCCTCTTCTTCACCCTCGTCTTGAGCAAGAGGAATGACATCCGCCAATTCGGGACCCGTAACGATCTCGGTGTCGTCGGGGAAAGGCGCAGAAACGTCCGCGTCCAGAGGCTCAAATACCATCTTTTCACACCAAGACGGGACAGGTATGTCCCCGGCGCGGCCCAATAAAACCGCCAATATCGCCTCCAGATAGCTTTCTACCATGGTCATATACGACATTCCAGGTAATCCCGCCGCCGCGGCCGCCGCCGACCAAGAATCTTCCCGACGCCCCCGTCGTTTGTAAATACGCCCCTTGGGTCCCGCCACATACTCTTCCTCCCCCGATTCTTCCCGTTGATGGAGACGGCTGCAGTCACGGCAGTATTTGAAGATGTCCACGATGACCCGCTTGTCTTCGTAACGCAACTCCACCGGAAAAGAATATTCACGGTTGAGCCCCCGCGCCAGCCGTTGGTCCTCTTGGTTCACTTCGTACTCGTCCATGCGCCGTTGGCATTGCGACGGGGTCATGCCATAATTTAAACGCAGGGCCTCGGTCATCTGCGCTTGGCTCTTGCCCATGCGCCGAAATTCCCGGATCAAATGCCCCTGCGACTCGTAATCGCTAAAGGGGCGTTTGTATTTCAGTACCATATGCTCTTCGTCCTCGTCGTATATATCAAAAAACGCGCGAATGCACGGCAAGTCACGGATGACCGAGAAAAACTGGGGCGAACGGAACGACCATCGCGCATGGAAATGCTTGACCCCCACGTTCGGTTCTTGGACCGTATGAAACAGCGGGATCAGATACCCACTCTGTTGCAAAAAGGCGTTCACATGTTCCAATAAAGGGTTCAGTTTGACCCGCAACAAGCGGTCCAAGACCTCGGGGGTCTCGGGCAAGACCTCCTCCCCGTGAACATGCAAATTCCCACCGGCATCCAGCATCACATACAATTCCACGTCGTCATCCTCCGTGGTGGGGTCCTCGGCCCCCAGGCGAACGGCCGAGGTACCTCGGGGCAAATAAAAGACCACCGTCTGACGCTTGGAAAATTTGACGAAATTGACAATCTGTCGTTTGGTGAGTACCGGGATGCGTTTCCCGTTCTTGGACACACGCGTGGAATAGAGTCGCAAGATGTTTTCCTTGTTTTTCCCAGGATTGAAGACAATACCCGGTACCAACGCGGTGGCCGAAACATGTTTGAAGAGAATCTCCAACGGGATGCGTACTTGGTGCGCAATGACCAAGGTATAGGCCATAATTTCCCGTTGCATGCGAGGCATCGCCGCCGTGTCCATGGTCACCTTACGCGCAACCTGATGAAAATATTCCCGGGTAGGCGTGACCGTTTCCAGCTGTGCGACGGCCCGGCGGGTCGTCGCTTCCGACGCTTCCGCCAAACGCGGGAAATACCACGAAACCACTTCAGGCGCGTAATTACCCGCCAGACACACGTAGATTTCGTTCTGAAAGAAGGGCAAATATCGGAGCAACAGCTGGTAGTCGTTGGCCATCAACGCCGGCTTACGTCGCCGCGTGTTCCAGTCGTCCAAAACGTCGCCACCGCAAAACGCCGGGTTGACCGGAAACGTGTAGTCCGAGCCCGACCATTTACCACCCCCGCCGTACTGAAAACCCATGGGCACCAACTGCAAGAGGCCCTGGAGAGGATTTTGGTCCGATACCATCGTGTGTTGGACCCGTTCCAAGAAGGCGTCCATGTTCACGGGGCCGGCGGGGGAGGTTGTCTGGGACCGGGTGGACAATGGAATGGAAAAGTTGTTCAAAAACACCTCCATATGGGTGGACGTCAGGTCTTGACTGCCGTGGCGCGTAATTTCTTGGTACAATTTCTCCACGTCCAGTTCCGACGCCGGCACCCACCGACGCGTGTACACATACATGGTTTCCAAGGGGGGATAATTCCCGTCGCGTTGGCCGTGGGTGCGGTCATTGGCCTCCCCGATGGCTTTAGAAATTTTCAATTTCAGGGTATGCACCGAATCGTCCGAATACAGGTATTGGGATGTGCGGACCGTTGCCTCATCATCGGGTTCATTGCGACTAAATGCATAGCTTTCCACTACTTGATTGGATGCGTCCAAAATATGCACCAAGACGTCGTCCAGAGACGTATCGGGGTCGTACAATTCCGCTTCATATTGCATCGTCAAAATACCGTGTAAATAAGGTGGAACTATACTATATATTGGCATATGAAAAAAGCTTTATTCGTTGGTATCAATTACGTGGAAGACCCAACCGCTACCTTGAAGGGATGTGTGGACGACGTCCAGAACATGGCGGCGGTCTTGACCACCTACTACGGATATACCCCCGACAACATTACGATGCTTTATGATACCTCGTCCGAC
>Ga0114979_10002907_pt1 | contig 11524 bp, 8 predicted proteins | sample S_140625_EF_Meta_FD_87315 | JGI IMG/M metagenome (GOLD analysis project Ga0114979, IMG submission 87315) | Freshwater microbial communities from Lake Simoncouche, Canada to study carbon cycling - S_140625_EF_MetaG | ecosystem: Environmental > Aquatic > Freshwater > Lake | place: Lake... | reverse complement strand
TATGCGTTCTTTTTCATTTGATATTATTCCCGCTGGTCAAATAGACCGAATCTTAGTTTTCAAATCTTCTGCTGCGGAGTTGCCTGGTGAATTTGCCGGTGGAGTTGTTAAGATTTTCACAAAATCTATTCCAGAAAATAATTTTTTAACGATTGACTATAGTAATTCATTCCGTGATGGAACAACGGGTCAGACATTTAACTCGGTTCCACAAGCAGCTAATTCTTGGACTGGATTTAATACAGGAAATTTTGATTTACCTAAAGGATTTCCAGCGTCCAAGTTTTCATTTCCATCATCAGGTGAAGCGTTAGCTCAGGTTAGTAGATCGTTAAAAAATAACTGGGTAGCCGAAAAGTCAACCGCAAATCCAGATATGCGTTTTTCATTATCTAGTGGATTGAAGTTTAACTTAGGCAATGTACGTGTTGGAAATATTACAGCCATCAATTATTCAAGTACGAAAACATTTTTTAGCATGATTCGTAATGACTTTGGATTTTCAAACATAAAATCATCCGGTAAGCCTGACTATATATTTAATTATTTAGATAGCCAATATTCAACGGCTATTCGTTTAGGTGTTTTGCATAACTGGGCGTTTCGTTTAAGTGATCACCATACCATTGAAATTAAGAACTTATTTAATCAATTAAGTAATTCTCAATTTGTAAATCGTATTGGTAGTGATATTGGTAATAAGTGGGATATTCAGTCTTTTGATCAAGTTTATCGAGGTATTTATACTGGACAATTAGCCGGTAAACATGATTTTAATGATGGAAATACCAAATTAGATTGGGTATTAGGATATAGCTCTTCTTTCCGTGATCAACCAGATTATAAACGCTTTAAATATGTAGTTGATGGCGCTAATCGTATTTTATATGTACCTACAGGAGCGGCTCAAACATTTAATTTAGGAAGAACCAATATTATTTTATCTGAAAGTTCGTATACGGGTGGACTAAACCTTTCCCATAAATTTATTTTATCTGAAGGGAAGGAGTTAGAATTTAAAACTGGACTTTTTGCTGAATCAAAAAAGCGTCAATTTGACGCTAGAAACTTAGGTTACGTTAAATCAAATAGTTCATTATTTAATACGGGCTCTTTACCGATTGATCAGATTTTTTCTGACGCGAATATCAATACAACCAATGGAATCAAATTGGATGAGCAAACGAATCCAAGTGATGCATATACTGCTACAAACGATTTGTTAGCTGCCTATATTCAAGGCGGATATGCACTTGGTACTAAATTCAATTTAGTAGCAGGCATTCGTGCAGAGAATAATAGTCAAAAGTTGAATTCGTTTGATATGACGGGAAAAACACCAATCAAATACGATAATTCAGTTTTGAGTGTGTTGCCTTCGTTTAACTTAACTTATAATTTTAGCGCAAAGAGTTTATTGCGATTAGCTTATGGTCAAACCATCAACCGACCGGAATTTAGAGAAGTAGCGCCATTTTCCTTTTATGATTTTGTAAACAATCGGAACATTTCAGGTAATCCTACGCTTAAAAATGCTTCTATACAAAATTTCGACTTCCGCTATGAGCAGTATCCTACTCCTTCAGAGGTATTTAGTATCGCAGCATTCTATAAGCAATTTACGAACCCAATAGAAGTGGTATTTGCTTCAGGATCAAATCCAGAGTTAAATTTTGCTAACGCAGCAAGTGCCTATAGCATGGGTCTTGAGGCTGAAATTCGCAAGAATTTAGATGGAGAGAATGCTAATAGCTTTTTAGGAAAATCAAGTATTGTATTTAATGGAGCATACATTCTTAGTAAAGTAAACTTAGGAGCTACTGCAGGAGTAAATCAATCCGATAATCGCCCTTTACAAGGTCAAAGTCCTTATATTTTGAATGCATCTTATAACTACAATGACACGAAGAAAGGTTTGCAAGTAAATCTATCCTTCAATGTAATTGGAAAACGTATTTATGCGGTAGGAAATAATTACGGATACAATTACCCAGATTGGTATGAAATGCCTCGTAATATTCTTGATTTAACATTCTCTAAAAAAGTGGCTAAAAACATTCAAATTAAAGGTGGTATCAGCGACATTTTAAATAATAAAAACATTGTCTTACAAGACGGAAATCAAGATGGCAATTTCGATGTGAATACGGATCAGACTATTCAGTCTTTCAGTCCTGGACGTGTAATTTCTTTAGGAATTATTTATACACCTTTTGGATTCTAAAAATTTAAATAAACACAAAACAATTCAATTAAAATGAAACAATTAAACAACAAATTATTTAAGTTACTAGCTGTTTTAACAGTAGTTTCTTTAGTTTTTTCTTCTTGTACAAAAGAAGAAGAAGTATTTCCAGTACCTACAGTGACTTCCACAGGTACATTATCGGGTGTAGCCGGTGCTACGGTTACGGTTAAGGCCTCAATTAATGCGCCTGCGGGTTTAAAGTCAATCACTGTATTGAAAAATGGTGTAGCTTTTGATTCAAAATCATACGCAGCTGCTGAAAAAACGGCTGATTATTCAAAGGATTATGTTATTGAGGGTGTTGCAGGTACTGTAGTGACTTTCTCAGTACAAGCTACCGACTTAAAAGGTCAAGTTTCTACGATCACAGGTATTTCTGTAAATGTTACTGCGGTTCCTCCTAAGACCATTGTAGAGGTTAAAGGTAATTTAGAAGGAAACGTAACTTGGACTGCAGATAAAATCTACAAATTAGTAGGATTTGTACGAGTAGGTGATGAGGGTACTTTCGGTACAATCGCGAAGAAAGGTGTATTGACAATCCAACCAGGTACTGTGATCATCGGTGATCGTGCTTCTAAAGGAGCTTTAATTGTTCAACGTGGTTCTAAAATTATCGCAGAAGGTACGGCATCAGCACCAATCGTATTTACATCAGAGCGTGCTCCAGGTGAGCGTGAAGCAGGTGACTGGGGTGGTTTAGTTATTTGCGGTCAAGCACCAAACAACTTGCCGGATAACGTGACTAGCCGTCAATTAGAAGGTGGTTACGGAGCATTCCACGGTGGTACAGATCCAGCTGATAACTCTGGTTCATTGAAATATGTACGTTTAGAATATGCGGGTATCCCAATCAACCCGAACCAAGAGGTTAACTCGTTAACATTAGGTTCAGTAGGTTCTGGTACTGTAATTGATTATGTACAAGCTTCATTTGGATTAGATGATTCATTCGAATGGTTTGGTGGAAATGTAAACGCCAAACACTTAATTGCTTACAAAGGATTAGATGATGACTTCGATACTGATAATGGATTTTCTGGATATGTTCAATATGGTGTGGGTATACGTGGAGCTTCATTAGCAGATCAGTCAGGTTCTAATGGTTTCGAATCAGATAATGATGCTACTGGTTCATTGAACACGCCATATACTTCAGCAATTTTCGCTAATATGTCGATCATTGGTGCGAAAGGTTCAGTAAATGTTGCGATTGACCCATTATTCCAACATGGTGCACAAATTCGTCGTAGCTCGAAGCAAAAGCTTTATAATACAGTAATCACTGGATATCCATACGGTGTATATATTGATGGCCGTAATGGTAAAGCTAGAGAGCATGCTGCAGCTGGAGATATCGATTTGCAAAACGTAATTCTTGCGGGAGTTGCTGATTGGGGAACAAATGGTTTCGGTTTTGGTTGGTCAGTTAGCGTGGCTCCTAAAGGAGTTCCAGTTCCAGGATTTGATAACATGACTTCATTAAATACAGGCGCAACTACAGGTTTAACTGCATTCACAATCGGTACTGCGGTTCCTGAAGATTGGTTCAAGGCATTAACAGGTAACAAGATTATCTTAACTACTACGAACACAGGTTTATCTACTTCTTTATGGTCTGCAGGTCGTCCAACGTTTACGTTGACTACTGGTACATCTGAGTCATTGATCGGACCGAAATTGAAGTCTGATTTACCTTCTTTCTTTGAATCAACAGATTACGTAGGTGCATTTAAATCTACTGACTGGACTGCTGGTTGGTCTGAATTCGGCCCACAATCAGTTGTTTACGTAAAGTAATTATTCTTTAAAAGAGTGAAATAAAAAGGAGCCAACTATCCAGTTGGCTCCTTTTAAATAACCAATATAAATCATGAAAAATTACCTAATCATCTTAATAAGTATTATTTTTTTTGCGTGTAAACCTGAAACAAATAAGCCGGCGTATTATTTTAATCAGGCCCAACAAGATTCCTTATTGGTCAATATTATTGCCTATGTGGCAGAAAATGCAGCTAATTCAACGGATTCTACTCGTCTAAAACCTCAGTTTAGGCCGTCTTATGTAAAGTTATTGCCTAAATATTCATTAGTTAATTTGGAAAAGAGTTCTTCAGGGATGTATTATTATTTTTTAGTTCGTCCGGTGGGCAACTTGTTAATGTATCGTCGTGGAGTGGTAGGAAGTTTTACCTTAGACAGTACAAGTCTAATGCCTAAGAACTTTAAGGAAATCATTAATACTCCACATCTAGCTGAGGAATTGGTTAAGGAAAGGGGAGGTTTTTTATTTCGGGAATTAGCAAAAAAAGGAAATATAACAGAGTATTTGGGCATGCGTGATTACGTAGAATGGCCAGATAGTACGTTAAAATATTCGGAGAAGACGAATCGCTGGGTTTTTCAGCGATGAATCTAATTCAACAAATTTATATTGGTGTATTAAAGATAATGCCGCGGGGTTTCCTCTCGGCATTACTTGTTTTTATTTTAAATGCATGCTTGCAGGATAAGCAAGCCGTCCTTGGGCCTAAATCCTGTAGCACTTCGCCAAGCAGTCAAGTTTCTTTTACGAAAGATATTTTCCCTATCATTAAAATTAATTGTTTGCAATGTCATGACGCTAAAAATCATTTTGGAGGTATTGTCATTGAAAATTATACTCAAATTGCTGAATCTGGAAAATCCGGTGAATTGTATAATTCCATTCGGATTAATAGTTCTACAGGGAAAGCCTATATGCCTAAAGGCGGTCGATTAATGGACTGTGAAATTGATTTAATTCAAGCATGGGTCAAACAAGGCTCATTGAATAATTAGTTTTATTTTTCCCTATAAAAATTACTAATTAAGGGGATATTATTTCAACCTTCTATAAAAATAAAGGCTCGATAAGCTGCTGATCATAAGACCCGCAATTCCTAGTATCACAATCCAAGTGAAGAATAAAGACGGCAGATTTAAATTGGGCAATATAAACCCCGTGAATAGCAATAGCACATTATAGCCTAAGTAGCCAATTGAGTCCACAATATACATTAAGAAGCCTATGTTGGCCTTATGTCTAGTAATGGCGATCATCCGTTCAAATACGGAGGTGGTGATCGTCAAATAAGGCAAGTAGATGCCAAATCCTGTTAAAACAATTAACCAGAATGGATCAAGGTGATTCACTCCCCATAATCCTGCGACAAGCAAAAATAGATAGCCTGTTGCGATGGCTGACATACTGATAAAAAATGCAATGTGGTTTTTCTTGATTAAAACAAGGCTTCCATTGATGACTAATATTCCTACAGTGACCCAAATTTCTGTTTGTGAATAGATGGATGCCGTGCCCACAAAGCCTAAATATTTCCATATTTCAGGGGCAAAATCAGAGCGAACTCCCCTTAAAAGTGATGCAAATAGATATAATAAACTAATGCAAAGAATTCCAGGCCACAACTGTTTGATCAGCGCGATGCGATCTTTTTGATTCATGGCTGATCTTTCTGCGCGGTCTTCCTTGTCCTGCTCCGTAGGCCGAGGAATTTTTGTCAACATCCACACAAAAAATATAAAAGGCAAAGTGTAAATCAAGCCTGCCAACGAAGGCATCCAATGTTCAGCTACCGATATATTTAATAACCAGGTACCCACTGATTTAGAAACACCATCGGCTAATATAAAGCTACTTCCCAGCGCCGCTATAAATAATTCAGTATTTTTTTTACCTTCCAAAAAGCCTTGAATATACCCAAAAATCATTCCTAGTGGTAATCCATTGATCACTAAAAATAGGATACTATAAGGCCTTGGGACTAAGCCAAATCCTACCAAAGCAAGCTCTGCGATTAGAATACTGATCAGAATAGCTCGCGTCCTTTTTTCCCACGAAATACCAGAAACGATGAATATTCCACACCATTTGGATAACATATACCCAGCTATCTGAGAAGATATCAAAATCGATTTCCATGGAATTCCTATCCAAAATTGGTCTGTGTATAAACCCGCAGTAAAAGGTTTTCGAAACCCATATACGCAAAAATAACAGCCAAAGGCCGCCACCATCGACCATAATGGATGGTTAAAGACTAGCTTGCCAGAAAAATTTACCCGATTTTTAATGGAGTTCATTTAACAAAAGCCTCCATGTAGGGAACGTAAAATGACAAATCCTTTACTTGTAAATTTTCTATTTTGGCTTGATCATCGAATCGCCTTAATTTAACCGCATCTGCATAATAAGGATTCTTTTCAAACTCTTTACACTCATCGGCCGACATAGGACCTCCCTGTAAACCTAAACTGATGATGGATGGCTCACTTAAAATATCTAGATATTCCGGCTCTACGGTACATAAATACCTTTTTGCTGCCACATGCAATCGAACGGGCTCGACTACCTCTGGCGTAAAATATTGTTGGAGAAAGTCATTGGCTAAATTCTCATGTAAATCGTCTATCCCATTCTCTGGGGCATCATCAGGTAAATGATGCAACAAGTGTCCTATGTCGTGTAAAATACCTGCGACGATAATGCTTTTCTTTTCACCTGCTTCATCGGCAAAATGTGCTGCTTGTAACGCATGTTCCAATTGGCTTACGGCCTCTCCTCCGTATTGAGAATCCCCATGATTTTCAAACAAATGCACTACTTTTTCTATGATTTCAGACATATTATTCAAAATTTTGCTTGTAAATTAGCAAGCATTAGCCTGAGAAAGAAGGGTTCTAAGATTTATTTTTTATTGTTTACGAGTCCTTAACAATTTCGTAAAATGAAAGCAGTTGTCAACATTCGAAACGTGATTGAAACCGATGAAAATGCGATCCGAACTTTATTGGATGAACTAGAAAATCGAATTTCAGACCCCTTGGTTTTTCAGCGTATTTTTAAGCATTACTTACTTAGAGAAAACGCACTTTTTTTTGCTGCTGAAAATGGCCAACAAGAAATCATTGGTTTTATTAGCTGTTTGGGCCAATTATTATTGCATCACGAAGGATTAGTGTATGAGATTGAGGAATTAATCGTCACTCAAAAGTATCAAGGAAAGGGGATAGGCCAATTATTAGTCAATCGTGTTCGAGAAGAATTAAAGCCTTACGATATAAAATCGATTGAGGTAACTTCTAATAAAAGGAGAATACAAGCGCATGAATTTTATAAAGCTGTGGGCTTCAAGAATTCGCATGAAAAATTCACTTGTTATTTCTGATAAATTTTTTGAATATACTCGGAAGTAAATCCAGGACTCGTCGTCATCCCTTTCCCCCCAATGCCATTGATAATGTGAATTACATCATCTACTTGTTTGGTGAATACCTCAGAATGGGTTCCTTGTAAATAATATCCAGCCCACGTGGCATCCACATTCCATTGTGGTAGGTCAATTATTTTTTTGGCTTCATTAATCATCATTTCATTTATTTCTGAAGATATCTCAAACCCAAAATCAGCTTGTTTACCTGCTTGAACATATTCATGGGAATCTCCCAAAATAATGGATCCGTCATCCGCTTGCTTGAACAAAATATGAATGCCTTTATTCTGCAATTGAGCTTGTTCCGGTGTGGATGTTAATTTTTTATGTGATGGGCAGGAATGGAAACTTTCATAGCGACGTATCGTGAGTCCAGTAAGAATATTTGGTTTTAATATAGTTTTTTGCGCTGCCAGTCGGAGCATTTGTAATTTACTTATTTTCAATTCTGTGGCTGGGTAATGTTCGGGCAATAAAAATTGTGTGTCTCGGCCATTCGCTATAATCACTTTTTCAGACCAAAAATTTTGATTCATTGTTGTGAATACCCTGGCAATCCCTCGCTTCTTCTCTACGCCAACCACCGCGCACAAATTTTGATAATGTAGATCCATGTGTTGGATCATAAATTCCCGAACATGGTGCACCATTATTCTCGGATTTAAGGATGCCTCCTCAGGTAAAAATAAGCCCCCTTTGACATAATCCTTTTTAAAATGCGGGTTTGATTTTTGACATTCCTCCGCGGAATGTAATTTATTTGAATATCCTCGCTCATCAAAAAGTTTATGAATCTCTTCTAATAGAGTTAATTCTTGGTCGTCGGAAGCAAGGTACCAGGATCCGTTGGGAACCAAAGAAATATTGGTTTCACTTTGTAAATCCTTATAAATCTGCAAGGATTTACGTCCATAATCAAACCACTTATTTAACGATTGTCCCGATGGAACTGCCTGTCCAAAATTCCGAAAACTTGCTTCAAAAGGTTGAGAGTCTTTCTCTAATAATAGAACTGTTTTCCCCTTTTTTAGCGCATGATATGCGCTAAAAGTGCCTATAATTCCACCGCCAACAACAATTAAATCATATTTTTTCATTTTTTAAATCTTCAATGATTTGAATGAGATCATCTATTTTATGTAACAAACCATCATTGGGAAATGAGGCTAATTGTTCGCGGGTATGAGTTCCATTACACACGCCTAGGGCAAGTCTCACCCTAGCATTTTTACCAAAAGCTAGGTCAACGGGCGTGTCACCCACATTGATAACTTCGGATAATTGAGTTATCCCAATTTGCTTCATGGCAAACTGAATCATTTTAGGAGATGGTCGTCCTTCACCTGCTTCATCCGGAGTCACTGAAAGATGAATCCCTGATTTATTCCTAAGATTAATAAAATTAGAATTTAAGGATTGGCTCCAGCCTAGTTTAGTCAAAATGATGTTCGCAACGCTTCGATAAAAGCCCGTTGTTAACGCAATGAAAATTCCGTTTTTGTGTAAATAATCAAAAAGCTCTTGGCATCCCTCTGTTTGAAATACTGGGTTTTTTCGATAATGGTCTTCTAAAATAGTTTTAAAATCCTCAAAAGATTTTAATGCTTTTTCTGAAATGGAAGTGTCTGAAGAACCGAGCTGCTCTGCCCATAGCATCGTGAAAACTTCTAATTTGGCATAGCCCTGCAAGGCCAAAATCCGTTCATCGCTAGCCCACAATTCATTTTTAATGGCGGCCTCTTTGAAGCATTTCTCGACTTCATGTTGGTCTAGTACGGTAGTTCCAGCCATATCTAAGATGACTAATTTGATTGGATTCATGAGTTGAGAAATAGTTGATGTTAAAATTAACAAATTCAATCTCCCCTTTATGTTACTACAATATAAATTTTTTATTAAGGAAATAAAATTGAATTATTCCTGTATTTAATATTATGTTTTGCGCGTGATAACACATCGTTTATTCAAAGGAAACAATTTGGTCTCATAGCCTTATTTTTCTTAATCATTTCTTATTTTTTGCTTAAAAAATAAGATTACTTCTCTTCTTATTTTTGTAAAAATTTTAACATACTAAAAAATTTATGAGAAAGAATTTACAAAAACATGTATCCAAATTGACTCTTAAAAAGAGTTTTTGGTTCATTTTCACCTTGTGCCAAATGGCCTTCGTGGGTGTCCATGCCCAAGATCGTTCTATTACTGGGGTGGTCATCGGGAGTGATGATAATGCAGGAATTCCAGGTGTTTCCATTAAGGTTAAGGGAACCAATATGGGAACAAATTCAAGTGCAAATGGACAATTTACTGTTTCTGCATCAACTAACTCAATTTTGGAATTTTCTATGATTGGGTATACAAGCAAATCTGTAACGGTAGGAAATCAATCTACATTAAAGGTTATTTTGGATGTGGATAATCGCCAACTACAAGAGGTGGTTGTAACAGCTTTAGGTATCAAAAAAGATGTGCGCCGCATCGGTGTTGCCATTCAATCTGTGGATGGTTCGAGCACAATCAAAGCACGTGAGCCAAATGCAATCAATGCATTATCAGGTCGTGTAGCTGGTTTGACAATTGGTTCTCAACCGGAGCTGTTGAGAAAACCAAACATTTCATTACGTGGTAGCTCAACAATCATGTACGTAGTGGATGGTGTTCCGATTAACTCAGATACTTGGAACATTTCTCCTGATGATATCGAAACATATTCAGTACTAAAAGGAGCTTCAGCTTCTGCTCTTTATGGTTTCCGTGGAAAAAATGGAGCTATTTTAATCACCACAAAACGTGGTTCATCTGACAAACGTGGTTTCTCAGTAGAAGTTAATTCTTCGACTCAATTGCAAAGTGGTTTCTATGCCATTCCGGAAGTTCAAGATGTTTATGGTCCTGGTGATCACGGTTCTTATGCGTTTGGTGATGGTAAAGGAGGTGGATTGAATGACGGTGATTATGATGGAGGTTGGGGTCCAAAATTTAATGGCCAATTAATCCCTCAATATGATTCACCGGTGGATCCTATCACTGGCAAGCGTTCAGGTACGCCTTGGATCGCACGTGGAAAAGATAACTTGAAGCGTTTCTTAGAAACGGGGGTTTTATCTACGAATAATATTTCAGTTGCAGCTACAGGAGATAAATACAACTTGCGTTTTTCTACCTCACATATTTATCAAAAAGGGATTGTTCCAAATACTCAGTTGAACATGACGAACTTCAACATCACGGCTGATTATAAGTTTTCAAATAAATTGAAATTTGAGTCTAACTTACAATACAATCGGCAGTATACCCCTAATATTCCTGATGTAAACTACGGCCCTAACTCGATCATATACAACATTGTATATTGGGCAGGTGCTGACTGGAATGTGGATGATATGCGTAATTACTGGCAAAAAGGAAAAGAAGGTATCCAACAAATTTATGCGGAATACCAACGTTACAATAATCCATATTTGATGTCTTACGAGTGGTTACGTTCTCATTATAAGACAGATATTATAGGTCAAGCAGCTTTGCGTTATACTTTTAATGAGAATTTGAATTTGTTGGCTCGTACACAAGTTACTGGTTGGGATATGTTGAGGACAGAAAAATTCCCTTACTCTGCAGGTACTTATGGACGTGACGAGCGTCGCGGAGATTATAGAGAAGATCGCCGTAACTTATTTGAAAACAATACTGAATTATTATTATCCTTCGATAAAGATGTTATGCCAGGATTTAATACTAAAATAAATGCCGGAGCTTCTTCTCGTATTTTTCAATATAAATCCATGTTTGGCTCGACCAACTATTTGAACGTACCTGGATTATACAATTTTGCTAATTCAGCAAATCCAGTTCAAGTGGCAAACTTTACTTCCGACATGCAAGTTCTTTCAGCTTATTATTCAGCTGATTTTTCATACAAGAAATACTTTACTGTATTTACAACAGGTCGTTTAGATAAATTGTCAACTCTACCACAGGATAAAAATACATTCTTCTATCCTTCAGTAGGTGCGGTTACTGTATT
>Ga0114979_10002905_pt1 | contig 11529 bp, 11 predicted proteins | sample S_140625_EF_Meta_FD_87315 | JGI IMG/M metagenome (GOLD analysis project Ga0114979, IMG submission 87315) | Freshwater microbial communities from Lake Simoncouche, Canada to study carbon cycling - S_140625_EF_MetaG | ecosystem: Environmental > Aquatic > Freshwater > Lake | place: Lake... | reverse complement strand
CTACAAGTCGCCTGACAAGTTGATCATTGCAAACAACTACCTGCTTCCGAAGATTCGTGACGCTGTCAACATCAAGGAGGGCGAAATCATCATTCCGGAGGAGACAATCAACTATGTGAACACGCATCTGACTGAGAGCGAGAAGGGTGTCCGCAATCTCAAGCGTTGCATGGAGATCATTCACACGAAACTCAACCTGTTCCGCCTGATGAAGCCTGGAGCCAACCTGTTCGACAATTCGCTCAAGACGGTGTCATTTCCGTTTACAGTGACACCAGACATCGTTGATTCGCTCATCAAGAAGAATAGTGACGGATTCCCGGTGAATATGTATTGCTAACGCTTATATGTATTGCTAACGCTTATATGTATTGCTAACGCTTATATGTATTGCTAACGCTTATATGTATTGCTAACGCTTATATGTATTGCTAACGACCCAACAAATGAATAAGACAAAATTGACATAAATAGATTTTCTTATTACCTATTATTTTAACACCACAAACATGTCACTCGAATTCACTATTGAAAATGAAATTAAAAAAATGAAAAAATTATATAAAACTGAAATTTTACGAATTGAGTTTCAAATAAACGCACTCATATACAAAACAATGGAAATTAATGCGTTGCTCAATGAAGACAATATTAATAAAATGAAGCAAGTCAATGAGACAGACATCAACGATTCGTCGGCTATTCAACGAATTTTAAAGGAAAGCCCAAGTATTAAGTTGTTTAATGAATATTTGGACGAAATTAAGAGAGAACTGACATTGGTTCAAGGAGAATTAGAAACAAAACGTTCATTTTATGAGAGAATCAAACGCCATGTGTATGTAACATGCGACCATCTGTGGATTTCTGATCATTTTGAAAATCCGGCACTGATGTGTATGGTTGGGTGCACATATTGCAATGTGTGTGGAATGACTAGAGACGACGTTTAGCATGAGCACTTCGTTTAGCATGAGCACTTCGTTTAGCGTAAGCACTGCGTTTTGATTTTCTAGTAAGTTTAATTTTGGTAATGCGTTTTTTTATTCGATTACTTTGTTTTCTGCCTCCATTCTTATATTTATCTGGAATAGCATTGTAATCTCTTATAATTCTAACAATTTCATTGCTTATTAATTCAAACTCTTCCAATTTAATCAATATATTTTTCAGAAACAAATCTCCATTTGTCATATCTTTTTTATTAAGACTATCAATATAATCTTTTCTAATTAAGCTAAGCAATGAATTGAACTTAATAAACTCTTTCTTAATGGCATCTTCTAAATTAGTTAGCAATGTCTCAATTTTATCAACTGCAACTGGTGCTGATGGTTTGCCAAATAAATTGGAAAACAAGCCGCCACCACGCATCCCTAACAATTCAAATTCAACAACCATTTTTTGAAAAATAATGAATAATTTAGAAATTACATTTGTATTAAGGTTTTCCATTTCAGTTGGATGATCTTTTTCAAGTTGTTTAAAGCCTTTAGAAATAGAAAATTCGTAAAATTTATCATATTGATTTTTAATCGTATTTAATAACTCATTTAATCTTTTTACAATTTCCATGTTTGCAGAGGTTGATAACTTTGTTGGGTCAATGTATACAAAATCATTAGATGAAGGATCGTCCATTATATTATTTGTTAACAAAAAATAATATAATTATGGTAATAAGTATTTTTAATGTTTTCTTGATTTCTTATTGTTCTTCTTCGTCTTCTTTGTCTTCTTGGATTTCTTGTTAATCGTCTTTGTTTTCTTCATCTTTCTCTTTTTACCACCAGACATGTTATCAATCTCTTTGCCCAGGTTTTCAATTGCAATATTAACATCATCCGCTGCACTATCAACAAATGTGGTTGAAAGAGCCAGGTCATCTTCTTTTGTAGAAGATTCCATATCATCAATTGCTTTTATATATTCTTCAACCTTATCACTAATCTGCACTATCAATTCTTCCAGTTTGACGCCACCTGACATGGCTCCCTTTAAACGCAGTTTCGATTCGACAACATTCTTAAAATTCAATAAAATCGCGTCAATTTCAGTAATAACACGTTGTTTCTTTGCAATATCTGCCACAATGAGAAATCTTTTCTCCTTTAACTTTCTTATTGCTTGAATTGCTTTTTCCTGTGGATTCATTATAATTTAATTAAACATTATAATTAAATTAAATTTAAAGGATTACATTTAAAACTCTTCACCCTTTGTGCGGTTTCCACCACGAGTATTAATGTAATCAATCTGCTTGTCAGTTAAACACGCACATCCACCATAACTGCTAAACGTAGAGCCACAGCATTCAGGCTTAAACTCATTCTCCTGCAAAAAATGGAGAGAACCCTCGGGAAGCGGCACTGGAACCTCCTTGTAGGTGTCTCTTTGGTGTTTAGTAGGGTCATCAACATACGGCTTATTTTCCCATGATCCTTCAACACCTTCGCCCAACTTGTAACCAACCCCCGCGGGCATAAGTGACATCATGCCTTCTTTCACAGCGGGCATATTGCAGCATCCACCAACCAAGTGTGTCGAAAGCAAAAACAAGACGACAACAGACAACAAGACAAATTCCAAAGTAGTTTTATATCCAAGAATGCTGATTTCCATTTATAGATATTTGAGAGAAATAAAGAAACAATATCCTTAATTTTATTGGTCTTTAATGAAAGCATCTATGCAATAATTGTAGTCGCATACGCGAAGTCCGCACAATTCGAACTCATCTGTGTCTGTTAGCAGATGATATAAATACTTATCATAGTTATCATGCTTATCGTCGGCCAAATAAATTCCGCATCCTATTGTTGTCTTAATTCTATCATTGTCAATATACATTATGTTGGGACCTCCTTTAAAGACGCTTCCGTTAACACAATAACCATATATTTCATGCCGTTTTACTTTAACAAGTCCCATAACCTTCTCTCCATTCTTTAAAATGTCACCACAAACAATTGCGTCAATTCTCTTAATCTCACCAGACTTCAGTTGAATTTCAGTGTCTCCGATGAAACCACCGTCCATCCACCGGTTTAAATTGGCAAACGAGAGATGTCTACCAAACTCGGTTGATGGTGACAATTGTTGTTTAATGTAATGTAGTTCAACTTCAGACACTTCATCCCAGTCTAAAAACCAAGTTCCGCCAACAGAAAAGCCTTTGCGTGTTGTATTTAAACAATAAACATGTTCTCCTCTATAATTTGGCATAATTTTGGCATCATGGTGGTTTGCAACATATTCACAGTCACCATCCTCTTTCATATATTGATGATCGCCTGACACTATATAACCGTTTAAGTAGTACATTTCGAGGTCTTCTGCCGAACATTTAACGAGACCAGTAACGACGTTTCCTAAATCCAATTCGTCATCTGGCAATAAGTCGGCGATGCGTTTCTCTCCGCATGTTGTTTGTATCATAGTATCTCCATCAAAGCATCTGCGTTTAGGTTTGCCTGGCATTTTCGCATCTGTGTGAATGGTTGACTTTAAGTATGCTATTGCTATTGCAAAAGGTATGCCAACGGCAGCGAAGAAAGCAGTTGCCACACCAGCAACAGGCCAAGTAAACGGAATTATCCACATGGCAATAATGAATGCCGCTAGGGCAATGAGACCTTTAACTACAATTTCAATAAAGGCCCCGAAGAAAGCACGCAATCCCATGTAAGAAGCGAGAGAAGTGAACAGAGTTCCGGTTAACACACCCTCTGTTTTGCCAAGCATGGATTTCATTTTTATAATGTCACGTCGAACAGGCATAAGAGCATACAACAGGCGAGACATTACAGAATCGACCACATTAGTAACACTATCTCTCAAATAAGACATCATCTTGCGAAGATTGTTTAAATCGTCGACCAACCCGCTTAGAACACTTCCTGTTACTTGAGCAGAATATTCAATTGGTTTCAACAAGTCACTTGACAAATTAGTGAGCATGGTCTGTGTACATTCAGTGAGATTTGCCTGTGTCGTAGTTTTCTCTCCATTAATCAATCCAGCAAACGGAATAACAGATGGATGACACTTGTATTCATTCCAATTGGCACGTATTTGGCCGAAATTGTGTGAAATCATGAAGTATGAGCAAATGACAAATGCTACTAAAACTGTAATGACCGTAATAATTAAAGAGCCACCGTATTTGTCTAAATACGTTTCTTTATTGTATAGTTTGCCTATAGATTCTTCCATGCGTTGTATATATTTGTCAGACATTTTTGTTTTATAGAGAGAACACAGCGAGTGCTTGAAAAATTGAAATACTTTTTATGGTTTCGAATAAAAGGTATTTCTCTCCCCCGCACACAACACAACAGAACAAACCAAAATGACAGACATCCGCGTTATTAAGCTCGCCGACATGCTCACACAGGAACAACAAAAAAAGACCATCAACGACCTCGTTCGCATCTCAACTAGGAAAAGTGCAAAGTTTTCAAAAGGAACTCCCAGCAAACGCCGTGCAAAGACAACCGTTCCGGCCAAGTTGCACAACATCATCCTCCAGAACTGCACCGTTGCCAACATCAACCACTTGCTCGTCAACGCACGGTCGGGCAAGATGACAATCGACGAGTTTGAGCGAAATTATAAGCAAGAACATCACCCGACACTCGAGAGACAACCAGCAACCGAGCCGGACTCTGAGATGTGGAGTTGCACCTCCGAAGAAATGTGGTAAGCAATAGCATATTCCCCCTGTAATTTTGACCTCACCTGTAATTTTGACACCCCAATAAAAGAGAACATTTTCTCATTCACTTATGAGTCCTCATAATCCCAGAAAGTGTGTTCACCAATCTTAATCAGATGGTCATCCGTTATAAGACAAAACAATTTTTTGCTGACGTCATCAGTTTTCACGGCAACCACTGAATCGCGTACATAAACGAACTTGTTTTTCTCTTCATCCATAATATAATGCCCTCCTGTTACGAGTACATCGCGACCCATCTTGTGCGATCTAACACGATAAAACGGTTCTTGATAAAGATTCGTGAGAACAACGACCCCGTCAATTCGACTACCACTCGCCAAGACGTCGTCTATGGTCATATCCTTAATCGCCTTTTTCTCTCCATTCACTAAATCCAATTCGGTGTCAGGGTGAAAACAGACGGTTCTTAAAGTTCCACCAATAGGTCCTTTCCATACACTGTTGCCTGTGCGAATTGCTCCATCTGTCATGAATAAGAACGTCGTGCTAATTCCGACGACTTTACCCATAATATCCTTGAGTTTTATGATAGTCTTCTGAAACTGAAGCATTGCATTAAGAAACACTCCGAAAATGCTGGATACGACACTAGTAATGGAATCCCTAAAATCACTGATGAATCCCCTAGTATGCTGGACACTGTCACCCAATCCACCACTCAATTGCTGATTGACACCCATTGCGTAATTGACTGGTTCGAGAAGATGTCCCATGTAGTCTGTCTGCATGTTTTGGATGCAATATGTCATGTTTTCAACTGGATCATGTCCGAAATAACTGGCAAACGGCATGATTGATGGATTGCATCGGTGCTTTGGCCAATCACGCTTGATACTACCGGCACCAACTGCAAATATATTGGATGCGTAAATTATGGTGAATATCAATAAAATGACGATTGTTAAAAAGATGTCTGATGCTCGCATAGTATATAAAAAGCGAATAAAAGAAAATACAAGATTTGTTGTATTTCTGCAAATGTATGTCATTTATTTTCGATTTAAAGCAACCACTTTATAAGCGGATTCGTTGTAATTTAGTAAATATAAAAATATGTAATTTTAAACATTTATGAGTGATTTAGAAATAATATCTCCAAAAAATAGACACATATTTTCGTTAAATAACAATTTTAAACTTGAATTGTTTTTAACGACTTCTCCACCAGATATATTAAAGCACAATGATACTGGAACTGTGATCTATATTTTGTGCTACAATGATGCAACTTTAAACTCTGCGAAGGAGAGATATTATAAATACAAATGGGCACTGCCTATATTGATTAAAAACAATACATACGAGTTTGAGAATTCATTTTGGTCTCAGATGTTGGAATATTATGATAACTGGAAAAATGCTGACATGGTTGGGACATTGTCACATTCTGCTTATAAAAAAATAGATTTGGATTTGGTGGACAAAATAATAACCAATAAATTGTATTTACCGAATAGCTATTTTCATTTTTTTGATACAAATAATCCTATTCCTACAATAGAAACAGAAACTCATCCTCATTTTAATATTATATGGAATGATGTGTTATCTAAATTGAATTTATTTAACACAACAGAATCTCTCTGTAATTATTGGATGTGCAAGCCATCATTAATGGTTAACTTTATAAATTGGTACATAAATGAATGCAAACCCACACTTCTTAATCATAAACTAATGTTCGAAGATTCGCAATATAAAGGCAAGCTATCACAAAGTCAATTAATGAAAATGTGGGGAAAACCATATTATCCATACTATACATTTATAGTAGAGAGACTAAACAAGTGCTTTTTTACAAAAAAACATAAAATTGTATTTTTTATTTCAAATGGGAAGCAATTAACCCGAGAAACAAATATGTTGAAGGAATCATACGATTCACACAATGTAAAAAATGTATCCATTAATATGTCTGATTTTAAAAATGTTGATATTGTTTCATACATAAAAGAAACATCATGCGAGTTGTCTTGCTCACCAATAGTTATCTGTGACTCATTGCAATCGTGGGAATCCATTGAACAACTTTCAAAAACAACAATTACAACTTATTGGGTTATATCTGAACATTATGATCGTGGCAATGTATACAATAAACATTGTTTACATTTATTTAATACGGATACAACAATTGTTTTTAAAAGCATTGACCAATACAATGAATACTTAAAATTAGCCGAAATTAATAAGTATATTTTATTGACAGATGACAACCTGGTATCGTCTGCATTAACAATGTTAAGCATTCCTCCAAGAGTTTCAAACAATAATTTACATATTAAAATGAATGATAGAAAGATTCTAACAATAATTGCTTGTCATACAGATAGTTATATTAAAATAAAGGCATTGTTGCACAATTTAAAATATTTTATGGAATTGTCTTCAACCATATACATAATAAATTCTGCCGAATTTAAGTATTTAAATATTGATGGCGAGATAAAAAATGTCTATAAAAATAAAAACATTATAATAAATGATGTATTGAGTGATGAATTATGTTATATTTATAAAAATAAATATTATGATTTATATGAGTTAACTAATGATCAGCTTAGACAGCATTGGAAAACGTATGCCATCAAGGAAAAACGTTCATTGACTGTTGCAAGTATTAACATTTATATTGACTACATACCGAACGACAAGTTTGTATGTCATGGAAAATGGATATATTGTTTAAACAAGATTGACTATGCAATCTATAAAAATGTTATTTTAACCAATGATAGTTTTATTATTAATAGATCATTGACTGACTTTAAATCATTAATTAATCCTGCAACTGAAATGGTTGCTCTATTAGAATCATTACAAATAAAACGACATTACCCTGATTTTTTACTTGCATATAACATACGTGGAATAAGAAAAATATTAAAATATTATGAAGAAAACAAACACCTAATTAGTGATTTTCAATCAGTTATTGAAAATTATGAGGTCAACAATTCAACAATTTTTAATAATGTTGAAGTATTATACAAAAATCCATCTGGATTTATCGGGAATGTACATTTTGATGACACATATGTGAAAGAATATTTGTATAATAAAAATTATCCAATAGTTAAAATAAAAAAGGCAGTGCTAAATGATGAATTTGTAGTAAATTTTTTAAAGTTGATAGGATTTTATTATTAATGTAATTTCCGACAAATAAATTGGTACTTATTTTAATGATACAAAACAAACTAAAATAAAAATCGATCCTATATTTTAATCGAAATCACTAAAATTAACTTGGAATAATAAGCGTCAAAATATCCGGCTGCAGTTAACACGCATGACTGTCATCGGAATTCGTTATACTCTTACGATTTTATAATAGAAATAGTGACAAATTATAATGTAGCAGTGCCGATTAAGATTTTAATGAATTGTGTAAATACATATTAAAAAATAAATGTTGTTGTATTTATATTTATGAATTACAATTACAAAGTTTCCATAATAACAATGTTCAAAAATGAAGAAATCATCATGGATGAATGGTTTAACCATTATATTTCTCAAGGAATAGAGCACTTTTATTTAATAGACAATGGTAGCACAGATAACTATAAAAATATATTAAATAAATATTTAAATGTTGTTACTATTGTTCTCGATGATACACGAGACAACTATGAAACCCAAACCTTATTATTTAACAAACATTATTTGGATTTAATAAAACAACAAAGCGAATGGATTATTGTATGTGATATGGACGAATACATTTATTCTAGAAAACATTATAAAACATTGCATGACTATATTGTTGATATTCCAGAAAACATAAATTCAATAGTATTGCCTTGGAAAAACTTTGGAAATAATGATGTTGTAGAGCAGCCGAATAGTATAATATCAACATTCTTAAAATGCGAGGACCCTGAATTTTTTAAGAATAGAATTTTGTCTTCTGGTTGCAATATAATGGGTCATTGCAAGTCAATAACAAGAACATCATCTATTTTAAGAATAGGAACACATGAATGTGCCTTGTATAACAACAACCAATGTCATTTTTCAGATTTAACAACACCGATTGATTTAACCATTTATAACATTGATAATCAATACATACATTTAAATCATTACCCTCATATGTCATATGATTATTATTTAAATGTAAAAATGAAACGGCAATGTGCTCAAACAAACAATACAGAATCGTATAATTTGGCCAGATTTAATACAGAAAAAAGTTTTTTTTCTACAACAATCAACCGTGAGTTGTATGATAAAAGCATAGTATTTTAAGTAATACCACTAATCACTGTTGTTTCAGTGTGAACATATTATGGTGTAACAGTTTTTAATAAATTTAATCAATTAAATCGGAAATTCATGTGGTTTAATTGATTGTGCTAGAAAGAATAAGTACCAAGAAGCCAGTCTGAAAGCATACAAACTATGAATATTGTTACATAAAACTCTCTTATTGAGAGAAAGTATGAACGACATCCCTTATTCCACACATAAAGTCAACATTAATCGTCCATCCCAACTCCTTTACTTTCTTGTTGCTAATATAATACCGTTTATCATTATAAAGTCTATCATCTACATATTCAATCCAAGAATCATAGTCATCGGTATTTTTTACTTGTTTAATCAGAATTTTTGCAATATCCATCACTGAATACTCCATACCTTCATCACAACCAATATTGTATATTTCGCCTATTTCCCCCTTTTCTAATATTAATTCGAACGCACGCACAGCATCATAAGAATGTAAAAACGCACGCACACTTGAACCATCTCCTTGAATTGTTAATTTTTTATTTTCTTTTAACAAATTTATAAACAATGGAATCAATTTCTCTGGATATTGATTTGGCCCATACACATTATTTCCGCGAGTAATAATTATCGGCATTTTATAAGAATGACAATATGATTGTGCTATTAATTCTGCACCTGCTTTTGTTGCTGCGTATGGATTAGTAGGACATAATATAGAATGTTCTGTCTTATGCATTTCATCAATATTATTCATTGATTCACCATATACTTCATCTGTTGACACGTGTACAAACTTTTGTATTTTACCCCATTTTCGAGAACACTCCAATAATGTATGTGTCCCCACAATATTATCTTGTGTAAACTTCATAGAGTCTTCAAAAGAATTTTGTACATGTGATTGTGCCGCAAAATGAATTATGGGTGTTATGTTTTATTTTTTTAAAATAGACCTTACTAGATCCGCATTACACAAATTTCCTTTAACAAATATATATTTATCATCATCTCTTATTATTTTCTCAATGTTTGTTTCACTAGCACAATAATGCATTACATCAATGTTTACTAGAGTATTTATTTTTGAATTGTAAAAATAATGATTTATAAAGTTGCTTCCAATAAATCCACAACCACCTGTTATTAACAAATTTATACCGTCATTATTTTTCATAACTTCTGGATGTTTGATAACGTGTGGGTTGATGTATGTTTCTAAACATTTTCTAACGGCATCTTTAATATTGGTTACTGACGGACAAACCGATTCTAGCAATGTAGTGTCTAAATAGTTGTTCGACCTGTCTGCCGCAAGAATATTTCTCTGTTCTTCTTGTGAAAAATTTGTCCATACAAAATCTGGGTCAACAATTTCCTTATACATCTGTAGAATTTCATTGTGGCTGATTACACCTGGATTAGTTAGATTAATAGTTCCTACTTGTTTGGATTCCATCATTTTGAGTACTAATGGAAGCAATTCTGGTAGAACAGACATTGAGTTCGGCATTGAACAAATTTTTTCATAGTTCGTTATTTTTGTAATGAAGTTTCGTGAATTATATTCACCTGTAATAGGCATTCTAATTCTCAAATTTAATACAGAATCATCATATAAATGCATTATCTTATCAGTGTATCCCTTAACTATTGAATATGACGATCCAAAAAAATTGGGTAAATCGTTTTCATTAAAGCCATTTTCTTCGTTATGTAATGCGTCGTATGTAAATATACAGCCTGTTCCTAAATATGTATAGTGAATTTTGTATAGTTTGCATATTTGTGCTAAAAGCAGAGGTGAATATAAATTGTCACGCACATTTTCGACCAATTTGCCAGGTTGTTCTAAATAATCGATTGTGGCATAAGTCGTTTCTCCGATTTTGCCGTGAGTTCTTCCTATGAATGATACAACGTTTGTAGGATTTATTCTTTTAATTTCTTCGCGTAATTCAATTTCGTCATCGCATCTTGATTTACCGCACACTATGTCTACATCTTGATGTGATGCGATTTCACAAAATTGACTTCCAATCCATCCGTTTGCACCATATATAAGTATTTTCATTTGTAAATAATAAGAAAATTAAGGTTTAATATTTAACGAGTAAAATGTGACGGTTGTGTTAATAATTTATACATACGCTCATTTGCGTTTAATTGTATTTTTTCTCATAGATTTCCTCGTCTTCTTTGTTTTATTCGTTTTCTTTGTTTTCTTTGTTTTCTTTGTTTTCTTTGATTTTCTGCCGCCTTTTCGTTTTCGCCCTCCTATTTTGTTTGACAACGCCAATTCATCAAATTCTCTGTTGGTTTCGTGTTTTATAAGTGCTTCGTTCGCCGATGCAATATGCTTATTTAATTGACTGTCACTGCTTGCACCGGTTGAAATTTGAGGAACTATGATTTTGGCTCCACCAGCGTGCTTCTGGTTCATATCAGTTTGTCTAGCACCTGCATCCATTCCTTTAAGCATTGCTTCTTCTCTCGCTGTTCTCGCACCATACTGAAACGCATTTTTCATGAAAGGAACTGGTTCTACT
>Ga0114979_10002901_pt1 | contig 11533 bp, 3 predicted proteins | sample S_140625_EF_Meta_FD_87315 | JGI IMG/M metagenome (GOLD analysis project Ga0114979, IMG submission 87315) | Freshwater microbial communities from Lake Simoncouche, Canada to study carbon cycling - S_140625_EF_MetaG | ecosystem: Environmental > Aquatic > Freshwater > Lake | place: Lake... | reverse complement strand
CAATCGGTTGTACATTGGAATTGCTAACAGAAGAAAACATTGATGAGGTAGAGTCTTTTGCATATACAGCATAAGAGATGGTACGTAAAAATATTTTATTCTTTGGTCCTTTGTCAAAGCGAATTACTTTTTGACCAATCTGGTCTCCACCATAACCCAAGCCTACCTGAGTTTTGGAGAGGCGGTTGACCACTAAAATTTCTCGTCCAATCATGGAGTCAGGAATTTCAAAAAAGTATTTGTCAGCTACATTGTGCACCAAAAAGAAGCCTTTGGTGGAAATAGCCTTTGAGGTGATGACCTCTTTGTAAGATTTTGGAGCTGCAGAAGCAGGGTTTTGGTTGTTATTTGATTTGGATGAATCTGAACGATTATTGTCTTGTCTTTGTGAAAATGCGACGAAGGATAATCCTGAAAATAACAATACAATAATTGACCGCGTAAATAAATGTGTCATGAATATGATTTTAATGTGACTCAATTTAGTAAATAGTTTTACCATTAGGTTAATTTTTTCGTATTTTTTTAAACGATATATGGTTGTTGCCTCGAAAAGTTGCAGGCGCCTATTCGGTTATGCATTTGGTCAAAATGATTCCGATAAAGAACTAGCAGATAATTATTCAAATGGCTAATAACTTTATAATTTGTCTTGCATTTTAGTAAAATAAAATTAGGTACATGATCTTGTAATTTCCTTTGGAATAGAGTGCTTTTACTTTTTTGCCTTGATGCAAAAAAGTAACAAAAAAAATCAATCCTGCGAATAAAAAGGCTGAAATTTTAGATGTCAGCCTAAAATCAAGGAACTCGCGAGTAGAGTTTGTTACTTTAAAGGGTTTGCTCGCTCAGACAGCCTTGATTTTTTAACGGTTGACATCTAAAATTTCTAGCACTTTTTATTCGAGGGCGTCCGAATAACTATTTTGTCAAATAGCCTAACCAGAATTTTTGAGGTCAACTATATTTTTTGGTCGCTAGGGATATAGGTCATCTGTTGTCAAACTTTTAAAAGCGACTTTAATTTTTAAATTGCAATCAAAAATTCTTCAAGATACCAGAAGGGAAGGAAGTGAGGAAACTCATTTTTCTAGTTAAAGAATCATCATTTTTTGTGAAGCAGTGGCTACCTGTCCCATTGAATTGGTTATCGTTATTTGGTAAAAGTAAATTCCTTTCTTGAACAAGCTTCCTACTGAAAAACTTGGATCCCAACTAATTTCATTTATCTTACTATCTGCATTTTGAATGTTTTTTTGAATTTTTTGAACTAACATTCCCTCTACACTATAAATTAAGATGGATACTTGCAGTGACTCACCGGGTTGCTTGTGTTCAAAGGAAAAATTTGTTTTACTATTAAATGGATTCGGATAATTGATTAGATGACTGATTTTAAAAGGCCGCTCTTCAGACACATAAAAATCCATCACCACTTCTGTATAATTATTTTGATTGTCCCAAGCCTTTATTTTAATTCGGTGCTTTCCTTCGGTGAGCGAGGGCAGCTGAAATAAAATATTGCCCCGTTGATAATTGTCTAGCTCAGTTTCATAAAAATTATTTAGGAGGTACACTGATCGATCGTCTCCATCAATGATGGCAGTAATATCATGACCTAGTCCAATAGTATTGATACCATCGCTGTCAGAAAGTTTTACTAATAATAGAGCACAATCATTAACAGTTCCTCCATTTATAAATTGATAATTATTTAGATAGGGTTGAATTATAGGCCCCTTATTATCTGCATTCAAATTATTTCCAACACCTCCAATAAAAAACGAACTGTCAATTCCGTTGGCATCTGTTACACCATTTTCAGCGTACAAACTCATTCTACCTTTTCCTGTTTTTAATGGAAGGTCTTTAGGAACAGTCATGGTAAAACTAAATTTCCCCTTGTTGACAGTAGCTTTTCCTTTGTATAAGGTATTCGTTTGTTGAAAAAATGTGGTAGCAATACTGCTTAGATCATTCCCTAGGGTTTTGACTGCGGTAGGTAGATCAAATATTTTCGGATAAATAGTTCCATTAAAATCTTCTTTTACCAAGCCAGATTCGTTTCGAATTTCACCCGAAAACTCATATTTTTTTCCTGCCTGAAGACTGTCTTTTTCAGAAATTGGATGCTGATTGACGCTGATAATTTTGATCGAATATTTTGGAAACGCTAGTTGTATACCAGGATCTCCGATCAAAGAAAATTTCCTTTTATTGATAATGTCTGAGAAAGTTAGACTGGTATAATTTTTAGCTTTACGAAAAGATTCGCCTAATGATAAATAATTAGAACTGCTATTTTTCTCTAAAGCAAATTTTATAAAATTTTCATGTATCACCTCGTTACTAGTAGCAAAAACCAATCTAGGTGTGGTAAGTAGGCCGATCACTCCATTTGCATTATTTAGTAAAAGGTTGCTTCCTAAGGATGATTTTGTTGGATCATCATAGGGTACAAAATCGCAAGTGGATGTAATTAGTAATGGTAACTTGTTGGGGTTGTTAAATAATTTTGCTTCTTGTTTTGATAGAATTGCATAAGCAGAAAGTTGTTGAAAGTTACCATGTCCGCTAAAGTTAAACAATAGGTTGCCAGCAAAGAATTTTTCAACAATAGCTTGGTTTACTTGAGGGGAGGATGAATTACCCAATACAGTTTTTAGTGGATAGGCGTCCACATATATTTTGGTAGAATTAAAAAGTGAATTGGTAGAACTTGCCTTATTAGATAATTTTTCTGCATCGTTTAAAAAAGTATTAGCGTCTTTATCATCAGCAACAAAAACTAAATTATTTCTCCAGTCGCCTAAGCTTTCTTTTGCATGGTAGTGAATTATTTTATCTACAATTGTTTTTGCTTCGTAGATAGAAGTAATAGGCAATCTGCCTATTGCTATATCTAAATTTTCGTATGTTGCGTTCGTATTAATGTCATCCTCCTCTTTTAGCAAAGCGTAAAAATCATCCGTAGTATAAGTGGAGAGCGGATCTAAAGAATTATTGCTTTCGTAACAAGGGATAAAGTTTTTCTTTTCACTATTCGAATTCTTAAGAGCATAAGATCCAGCCCCAAAGAGCAAAACAAATCGAGGCCTTTGAGTAGTATCATTGCGCGCCTTGTCGTAATACATTTTAATAAAATTCCTAATAGCAATAGGATTGATATTTCCGCCGCCAAATTCGTTGTACACCTGTTCTGCTGAAACTACTTTTACGCTATAGCGATATTGTTGTTGATGAAAGTTTGCCAACCTTTGTGCTTCTGATAAAAAAACATTCGGAGAAATAATTAAGTAGTCTACCGAAGAGGACTGGTGTAAATTCTGATTGGCTATTTTTCCTAATGCTATGGGAGAGGTCAATTGATTTTTTGCGAATGCAATATATTCTTTCAATTCATTGCTCTCATTTACAAATTTAGATTGAGTTGCTGCAAGGGAAAGATTCATTTTTAGAGGCTGTAAAGGATCTGTTATCTCCCATACCTCTGTGTTAGCAGAAGTATTGTTTATTATAAACTCTACCACTTTATTGGGACCTACCGACGACCAATCTCTAAAAGACAGTTGATCTTGAATCGGTAAAATTAATGTCCGTCTTCCTTGCACTTCAAACCAATCTAGCCAGCCTTGAGAGGAACTAGTAGCAGCTGAAAAAGTATAATTTAAGTTGATTGTATTGGTGGTAGAATTAATAGCAGTTTCGGAAAATGCAGGCTTTGCATATGCATCCATTAGATTACCAGTAACTGCATCGATATTTATATTTATTGGGCTTTGTCCATTGATGCCCAAAGTAAATTTTCCAGTGCTACCAATACTTCTGGCAATCATGCTACTACTTATGTAAACAGGTTGCTGTAATTCAAGGCTAGGAATTTCAACTTTAAAAGAATGAGATAAATGGTTGTTATCAAACACTTCACCATACCAATTTTTTCCACTATTTAAAAGATTTAGGGAATCATTCTCATAAAAAATTCTTTCATTAAAACTTGTGACTTGAATATTAGAAGGTCCTATATTTTTTTGAACTGCAATTCTTTTTCCTTTATCAGTAATAGTTAAAAAATAAAAGCAGGTATCATTTACTAAATTCTTTTGGTGGTGAAATCTTTTATTAATGCTATCCTTTAGCCATCTATTTGGCCCAGGGGCGTAAAAAATAAAATAATCATTTCCATTCAGTACGCCATCTCCACCATCAATTACTTCAATTGCATTTTCAATTAAATCATCTGCAAGATGGGTATTGTTTTTTTCTTCTAGCATTGCGCCACCATTTCCAAATAGCTGAATGGAAGAGCTGCTAATTTGAGATGTATTGATCCCGAGACGGGATAAAAATGCAAGGTCTATTTTATAAACACCTTCTTTTGTTATTGAAATTTTGTACCAATTGCCAGTGGACAAAACGGAGGTATTCGCATAATTTCTTTGGGCATAGTTTTCAAAAGAAAATGCCACTAGTAAACTAATTATGAGAATCAAAAATCTATATTTTTTGCTAATTGCCATTGATATAACAAATATAAACCAAGTGAAAGATTTGGGAATATTTAGTCGGCCCTCAAATAATCGCAAGTGCTCATTTGGCAAAACTTTTGATCAAAATGAATCGATAAAGAATTACTAGTTAATTTGTCAAATCATTAATACCCTTGCAAATCGTCTTGATTTTTTAACGGCCGATATTTAAGATTTCTAGCAATTTTATTCAAGGGAGTTCTAATAACTATTTGTCAATTCACCATTATTTATACACTACCGTAAAGCTCTGTGATGAACTGTTTGATGGGGTAGCTACTGAAGATACTTTAACAGTTGCAGTACACCAATGCTGCTGTGGTAGATTAACCAACTGCAGATTATTGGTTGCAGAACTAGTAGTAATAGCAGCAGCTTGAGCAATATTTGCACTGGTACTCTGATCTACTAAAGTGGTTTCTATAGTAATACCCTTCGACGAAGGCATGATTGAAGTGAGGGTAGCAGTTACTGCAAATCCATTGGTCAATGAGACACTATTGTTAGAAGCATTGATAGTAAAGGCTACTGGTGTTTCAACCGGAGTGGTAGGAGTGGTAGGGTTTGTAGTCCCTCCACCATCCGAAGATTTAGAACAAGAAATAATTGAACCGATTAATATTGTTATAAAGAATATTTTTTTCATTTTTTATTATTTTACTTAGTAATTAATAATTGTTGTGTTTGACTGTAACCCTTTCCAATAATCTCAATGATATAATTACCAGAGACTATTTCACTGAGTGGAATGTAAGTGCTTTGACTATTGGTATTAACTTGTTTCATCACCTGGCCATTCAAATTCAATAACCTAATAGTTAAAGTTTTAGACGGTTTTTGTTGAAAGTAAAGCATCACACCAGTCGTTGCAGGATTAGGTGCTATTTTAACAATATGGTCATAAGATGTTTCTATCAGCGGATTAACAGCGGTTACCACTAAAATATAGCTATCGCTTATACTTTTACAACCATTTGCGTCTGTAATTTGAATAGTATAATTTCCTATTGCAGTAGGTTTATAGGTTGCTGCTGTAGCCCCTGTAATTGAATTGTTACTCATTGACCATTGGTAGTTTATACCTGTTGATGAGGTGGTTGCAGTGAACTGGGTTCCGTTCCAAGCAATGGTTGGGGTGGAAGGCAACGACTTTATTGTTACTGCTATTTTAGATCTAGGACCTTCACAACCTGTTGCAGTAATCATTTGACTGAGATAGTAATTCGCAGTGCCAACGGTTGCTGTACTTGGCTTAATTGCTATGTTAGTTCCTGTGCCTCCAGTTATATTGGTACCATACCATAATAGTTTGGCTCCAGTGATAGCATTGACTCTTAGCGTGTCAGCATTTGCATTAAGACAATACGCAGTGTCTCTTACTGAAGGTGCAACTGGTAAGGGATTGATGGTTACTGCAATTAGAGCTCTTGGACTCTCACAACCAGTGGTATTATTTTTTTGACTTACATAATAACTTAAATTACCCACTACCGATGTGTTAGGTTTGATTCCCAAAGCACTTGCCGTTCCTCCTGTTGCACTATTCCCATACCAATTTAAACTATGTCCTGTTAAAGAAGTAGCCTTTAAAGTATCAGCATTTACAGTAAGACAATATACCGTGTCCCTTACAATTGGATTTGCAGGTGTCGGATTTATTTTCACAATTATCTTAGCCCTTGGACTCTCACAACCAGAAGTATTATTTATCTGTGATACATAATAAGATTTTGTTGTAGTATCTGTGGTGGAAGATACTGTTGCAGTAGAGCTACCCGTTCCACCGGTTAGGTTGTTGCCATACCATTTTAAGGAACTACCGGTTACACTTGTTGCGGTTAAAGTTGAACTACTACTATTTAGACAAAAAGAAGTATCTCTTACTGAAGGCGCAACTGGTAAGGGGTTAATCATTACTCTTATCATAGCCCTTGGACTCTCACAACCAGAAGTATTATTTATCTGTGATACGTAATAAGATTTTGTTATAGTATCTATGGTGGAAGCAACTATTGCAACATCGCTGCCCGTTCCTCCGATTGCATTGGTGCCATACCATTTTAAAGAATTGCCTGTTACACCTGTTGCAGTCAAAGTAGAACTGCTAGTATTTAGACAAAACGAAGTATCTCTTACAGTAGGCGCAGTCAGTGAGCTAGCAGAGGATATTACTAGTTTATGTTCAGCCATCACTGAATCTATTGAATTACTAATTTTACATTTAATAATATCATTGTTAGACAAATTGTTAGATGAATATATATTTAAATTTTCACCATCAATAATAAGTCCATTTTTATACCATTGATATTTTGGTCTAATACCACCATTCATTAAAGGATAAGCCTTAAATCGTATGTACGAACTAGAACAAATATTTGTATCAAGTCTTTCAATGGTACCCGTTGCTACTAAACTTTGAAGGCCACTTGCATTTAAAGTACCTAACCCATTGGTAGCTTCCCAAAAATTGTAAAAAGCGGTGCTGTCATTTCCCCTCTTTGTCATTTTTACAATTTGCTCATCGTATTGGTCGATTTCAGTATTTGTAAGTGCTCTAGGGGTTAAAACAATAAACAAAGCATTAAAATCTTTTTGAGCAACTGAGGCGGATGGAACCCTTACCCCTAATGCACTTTCAATTTTTGCTTTATTAAATGTAACTCTGCTATTTGCTGTAAATGTACTGACGCCATTGCTTTCAGTTAAGGTTTGAATCCCTCTGAATGAATCAAAAGTTTTGACGCTGTCCAAAGGAAGAATCCCCATGGTATATAATTCAAATTCACTAAAAGGAACAACGTTTCCTCCATTGGCGATTTGTCCAAAGGAAGAAACACTATACTGATTTGCAATACCATTAACGTTTTCTCTGAGTGTACTTTGAACAAAACCACCCAACTGACCTTTGGTATTACCACCTGTAAACCCCCAATGTGCCCTTAAGATTTTTTCTGTTAACCCATTTCCAAAAAATCCAACAGAATCGATTGAGAAATTTGCATAGGTATGGGCTATTTCATGCAGTAATGGCGAGTTTGTAATATTACTACCAACTAATTGCAGATTTGATTTTAACCGGCCATTGGATGCTCCATATGAATCGGCAAGATCCATCATATCTCGACCAATATTTAGTACTTTATTTGAAACAGGAACATTGACACCAGCATAGGTAATCTGTGTAGGGCCAGAGATTGGCTCATTTAAATTACAAATTAAAAAATCAAAATTATCTTTAAACCTAGTATATACTTCTTTTAACAATTTTATTCCTTTTGGCCCATAGGTAAAAAAGTCATTTTTTACCCAATCATTGTACTCATCTTGACTCATTTCTAGCGAAACAAACTTGTCTTTATGAATGGTGATTTTATGTGGCAAAAGCGTATCGGGAGATGCAGGAACTGCCACCTTTATTGGTTCGGTAACTTTTCTGATGATATGATTGTGACGATCTGAAAAATAAACATCTCCGATACTATCAACAGCAATTCCATTTAGATACTCTGTATTAACACTTATCTTGAATGACAGTTTTGTATTTAGTGGAGAAAGTGTGTCTCCATTGTAACCTGCTTGTCCTGTACCAACAAGGGTACTTATAATTCCATTTTTTAGATTTATTCTTCTAATCTTACTATTATCGTTATCTGCTAGATAAAGTATGTTATTTTTTTTGTCTGTTGCAAGCCCTCCCATTGCGTTCCATAAAGATGCTTCTTTTGAAGATCCTCCGTCACCATCACCCCCAAATATATTTGGCATGCCCGCAATCGTTGTTATAATACCTGTAGCATAGTCTACTTTTCTTAACACCTGATTTTGATAATCAGAAAAATATAAATTATTACTTGCATCAAAAGCTAAACCCTTTGGATAATTAATTTTTGCCTTAGTTGCAAGTCCACCATCACCAGAAAATCCGTTTTGACTTGGCACATTATATGTCCCAACAACAGAGGTGATAATATTTGTTTTAGAATTAACCTTTCTAATTATATTATTTGCAAAATCTGCAATGTAGATATCATTATAATTATCTACCGCTAATCCAGTAAGTCTATTAAACGAAGCATTTGAGGCATCGCCTCCGTCACCAATTATAGAATTTGATGATGAGGTGGCTGGATCATTACCTGCAAAAAGGTTAATTTTTCCGGTAGAAAGAGATACTTTAAATATTATTTTTAAACCTTGATCAGCTATAAATAAATTTTCACTACTATCTATTGCAATGGCAACTGGTTTTGTGATTGATACATCCGTGGCATTCTTGCCATTATAATAAGAAGCAATGCTTGCATTATTAACCATACCACTATACAACAAGCCATTCCCAGCAACAGTAGTAATAATTCCGGTAGCTTTATTTTGTTTTCTAATTCTGCGATTGAGTACATCTGCTATGTATATATTACCGGATTTATCCATAGCAATCGCTCCTGGCTCATTCAGCGAAGCATTTTTTGCTAATGCTCCATCGCCAGAAAAAGTGGGCGTTCCAATAACCCTAGTAATAATATTCGTTGAAGCGTCAATTTTCCGAATTGAAAAATCAGCATCGTCAACAATATAAATATTATTAGTATTATCAGTAGTAATAGATTGAGGCCTATTAAAATTAGCTAAAGTTGCTAGCCCCCCATCGCCGGTTGCTATGTCTGAATTTATTCCTGTTCCTGCGATCGTGTTTATTTTTGAATCTGATCCATTGATTTTTCTAATAGAATTATCGCCATACAAGTAAATATTATTTTGATTGTCAACGTGTATTAGACTGGGATAAGCAATTTGTGCATCTTTAGCAAGTCCACCATCGCCAGTTTTACCAGGATTAGCCTGACCCGCAATAGTTGAAATGATACCCGTTTGATTGTCTACCTTTCTAATTTTATTATTATCAAAATAGAAAATATTTCCAGCACGATCAACAGCAAAAACACCATTTGTAATTGTAGCATTTACGCCCAATGATCCATCCAAGCTTGGTGTACTTGAATTACCTCCTAATACAGTAGTAATAATTCCTGTGGCTTTATTAACCTTCCGAATTCTATTATCCAAAAAGTTTTGCATAAAATATATATTCCCGCTTGAATCTGTTTGAACTTTCTGAGCGCCTGGAATCGTTCCGTTCGCTGCTAATCCTCCGTCTCCATTGCTATTACCATATTGAATTCCACCACCTGCGGCCGAATAAATTAAATTGGTGGTAAGGTCAAGTTTTATCAGATTTACATCATTGGAAGTAGCATACAATAGATTGTTTTTCTGATCAATACTTAAATAGGCGGTGGTGTAAATACCCACGCAAGTAGCGCAACTTCCTGTTACCGATATTTTATCTTTATTAGACTCGGAAACTCCAGTTCCTGCTAATTTTGTTACCATTCCTGTAACTGCATCTTTTTTCATAATCCAATAGTCGTCTGCATAATATATGTTACCTGCAGCATCGATAGCACTTGATTTTATGATACCTAGTCTTACCTGAAGGGCATCAACGCCTGATTTAGTCCCTATATTTCCTGCAATTGTTTGAACCTGTTGTGCGTTTAGCGATGTCGTAAAAGCAAAAAACAATAAAATTGTTTTTGATATTTTGATTATATTTTTCATTATAAAAAAGGAGGTATTGAATTTTAAAAAAAGATGAAGCTAATAAAAGTTTTATTATAAATAAAATTGTAGGATAATTTATAGCAAACAAATTTTCAATAGGGATAAAAAAATAATATGAGGTATTTAAAATATTGGTTCATATCATTTATATCTAGAATATTTTGTGGGAGAAGTTGAAAGATTATTTAGAAGATTTAATAATTCAAAAATCTTTTAGATAGACAATTCAAATTTGAAGCAATCAAGTATTTTAATCAATTTATACTATTTTCCAATACTAGCTTCCTGCTTTTTTTTGAAATTATTTTTAAAAAAGCGAATGTTGAGTGGGCGAAATTTGTGATGCAAGTTTGCTCATCCCTGGCAACTTCTCCAATCTGGAGCCTTTATTTTATCTCAATACCTTTATGGGACCTTGCATTTATAGAGTGAATAATTTTTCACTTTTACTCTGGGTGAACACCTATTCTAAAGATTGCTTACATCCATATTACCATTGCACATCTTTGCAAGGCTTTTTTAACTACAATAGTTAGCAGATCTTTTTTAAGTAAGACGATAAGAGGAGGTAATGAATGCCAGAAAGGGATTATCTGCTAATAATTACAGTTTCTGTTTGGTTGTAATTCTTTCCAGTGATCTTGATATAATATCTACCGGCAGGCACATTGTTGATAGGAATGGTAGTTAATTTTTCTTTTGTTTTTACCATTTGAATGCTTCGCCCATCGCTAGCCATGAGGCTAATTTCAAGTGTTGTATTGGGCACTTCTCTAAATTTGACTAGCAATATCGGCGATGCCGGATTGGGATATACAGTAGCAAGATTGGTTAAACTAGTAGTTGCCGGATTATTTAAAGCGGTAACTACCAAGTTAAAGCTATCACTCACATTACTGCATCCTTCTGAATTGGTTATCTGGATTTTATAAAAGCCAATGGTAAGTGGTTTATAAGTTGATTGAGTAGCACCAAACAATGCGACATTATTAACCGACCACTGGTAGGCAGAAGCGGTTGAGTTGGCAGACAAAATGGTTCCATTCCAATTGATGATAGGTTTGGCAGGCGCTGCTTTTACAAGTATATTGATCGGAAGCGATCCAGCCCTGCAGCCGATTGAATTGGTGGTTGAATCAGTGAAGGCGCCAGTGCTTAAAGCGGTATATGAACTGCCTATTGCTCCTGTAATTAGCACACCATCTCTATACCATTGGTTTCCACTGGTTTCATTACTGACCAATATTACGTTGTCACCCATGCAAAAAGTTTTGGCAGATGAGGCAGAAAGGATTGGCTTATTAGGGGACGGAAGATAGTTGGTGGTGGTGGCAACACTGGTGCACCCATTGGCAGTAACCAATACAGTGTAATCGCCT
>Ga0114979_10002900_pt1 | contig 11533 bp, 6 predicted proteins | sample S_140625_EF_Meta_FD_87315 | JGI IMG/M metagenome (GOLD analysis project Ga0114979, IMG submission 87315) | Freshwater microbial communities from Lake Simoncouche, Canada to study carbon cycling - S_140625_EF_MetaG | ecosystem: Environmental > Aquatic > Freshwater > Lake | place: Lake... | reverse complement strand
GTGGGTCTCTGCCGAACAGAACACATGTTTTTCGGCGCTGACCGTATTGATGCCGTTCGGGAAATGATATTATCAGAAAATAAAAAAGAGCGTGAAGTTGCACTCGCAAAACTTTTACCCATGCAAAAATCAGATTTCTATGAGCTGTTTAAAATCATGGAAGGTCATCCCGTTACAATTAGACTTCTAGATCCCCCTTTGCATGAATTTGTGCCACATGGTGATGAAGAAACAAAAGATTTAGCAAAAAGAATTCATTGGGATTTTGAAAAGCTCAAAAGCAAAATCAAATCCCTTCATGAATTTAATCCCATGCTGGGGCACCGTGGATGTCGGCTTGCGATCACCTATCCTGAAATTTACGAAATGCAAGTTCGAGCCATCGCAGAGGCTGCAGCAGAGCTTGTGCAAGCCGGTCAAAAGTTAAAACCAGAAATTATGATCCCACTGATTGCCACAGCAAAAGAGCTCGAAATTTTGCGTGCTCTGACAGTTCAAACAGTGGAAAAAGTGAAGCGCGAAAAGGGTGTGGACTTTGAATATTTGGTTGGTACCATGATCGAGCTTCCAAGGGCAGCAGTGACTGCTGATCACATCGCAGAACACGCAGATTTTTTTAGTTTCGGTACCAACGATCTGACTCAAACGACCATGGGACTATCCAGAGATGATTCAGGAAAATTTTTAGGCAGTTACGTCAGCTCGGGAATTTTTCAAAAAGATCCCTTTGTGACTTTGGATCAAGTGGGTGTTGGTGGCTTAGTTAAAATGGGCACAGAGCTTGGCAGACGAGCACATCCAAATCTTAAAGTGGGCATTTGTGGAGAGCACGGTGGAGATCCAGATTCCATCGAGTTTTTTAACAAAGTCGGCATGGACTACGTGTCTTGCTCACCTTTCCGAGTTCCCATCGCAATTCTTGCAGCTGCCAGAAGTGCCTTGCAAACTCGAAAGTCTCAGCATTAGTTTTTAAAAATAGCCAAAAAAACAGGCAATTCCAGATGGCCGCTCTGCATAATCTTGAGCTTGCTGGTTTGTGTTGATTGACTCATGGGTTGATCCTCGCAACATTCATGGTTTGGCGCCTAACTTGAGAGGGGATTTCATTTGAGAATCAAGAAGCTTGAACTCATTGGATTTAAATCATTTAAAGACCGCACGGTGATTCAATTCGACGAAGGAATTACGGGTATCGTAGGTCCTAACGGATGCGGTAAATCTAATATCGTGGATGCCCTTGTGTGGGTGATGGGAGAAATGTCAGCAAAAGATCTTCGTGGATCTCAAATGATTGATGTCATTTTTGCTGGTGCAGACGGTTATGCCCCCATGGGAATGTGTGAAGTTTCTTTGACCCTGGAAAACGACGGCGGACCCTTTCCTATTAAGTACATGAAATTTTCAGAAATCATGGTCACCAGACGACTTCACCGCAGCGGTGAGGGTGAATATTTTGTTAACAAAGAACCTGCAAGGCTTCGTGATGTTCAAGAAATTTTCATGGACACGGGCGCAGGCTCAAAGGGTTTCTCAATCATCCAGCAAGGAATGATTGGTAGAATCATTACCTCAAAACCTGAAGACCGAAAGCATTTGATCGAAGAAGCAGCGGGAATTACTAAGTTTAAGGCTCGCAAAAAAGAATCCATTCGAAAACTTCAAAGCACAGAGCAAAACCTAGTTCGCCTGCAAGATATCTTAGGCGAGCTCAAGCGCCAGATGGATTCATTATCAAGACAAGCTCAACGGGCCGAGCGCTACAGAAATTTGAAAAGACAAATCGAAGACTTAGATTTGTGGTTGTCATCAAAGCAATACTTAGATCTGAAACTTGCAGCTGATGAGGCACAAAGAATCTTTAATGAAACTCAAAGTTTAGAAGTCGAAGGGCAATCTAAGATTTCCACTTTGTTCTCAGGCCTAGAAACTCTGAAACTTCAGCTCTTAGAAAAAGAAAAGTCCCTCGAAATTTTACAAAATCAAACTTTTGAAAACCAAACTTTTGCTCAAAAACGTGAGATGGAAATTCAAGAGCTTAAATTTGAAATCGAACAAGCACGCAGAAATGAAGTGATGACTGGAAACCTGGTGCAAGAGTCCCAAGCTCGTCTCGAGCTTCTCAGTCGTGATCAGGTGCAATTGTCAGCTTCAGTTCAAGAGCTCGAAGTGGAAGCCCTCAAATTCAAATCTGAATTTGAGATTCACTCTGCTGAGTTTCAAACTCACCACACACAAATCTCTGAATTGGACGAATCTTTGACCACCGGTCGCCGCGAAATGATGGCCCTAGGTCAAGCCGAGATGACTTTGACAGGAAAAATTCAAAGCTTATCGGGTCAGTTGACCTCGTTGTCTAGCCAAGAATCAGAAGGCCAATCTCGTATTGAAGAAGTCAGACTTCAACTTCAAGAAATTGAAAAGCGTCGTCATAAAACGCAGAATGAATTGGACCGTGAACGACAAATGCAATTGGACTTGGCAAGCGATGTTGAGTCCTTTGAGGCGAACAAGAAGATCCTGAATGAGTCTGTTCAGCTAAAAAGAATCGATGTGGATTCTTTCAAAGATTCTCTGAATCAAGTGGCCTCTCGGCTTTATGGTTTAGAAAATTTGGCACAAAACTTTGAAGGTTTCGAAGAAGGCGTGAAAACCGTCATGCTTTGGAAAAAACAAAAACAAACACAAGTCTCAGCTGATGGTTCTGTCACTGAATTTGATTTGTTTGAGCCCGTTTCAGACGTGGTCGAAGTTCAAAATGATTATGAAATTGCAATGGAAGCAGCCCTTGGTTCAAGACTGCAGACAATTCTGACTTCCAGTCACGCCACAAGCGTGCAAGCTGTTGAGCATTTAAAAACTCAAAAAAATGGACGATCTAGTTTTTACCAATTTGATGATCTTAAATTTGAAACAGACACCCACCCAGGACATGAGCCCGGCGTGAAGGCTTTGTTAAAGGATGTGGTCAAAGCGGCTGAAAAGTTTCAGCCCTCTGTACAAAAGCTTTTAGGTCAAATCGCAGTTGTTGAAAATTTAGATGTGGCTCTCAAACTTCGTCCTCAGTATGCCGGTTGGACATTTGTGACGTCTGAAGGCGATCTTTTAGATGCCTCAGGAATCATGACAGGTGGATCCGGTGAAGCTGTTGAATCTGGACTCTTGAAACGAAATCGTGAAATCAAAGAACTCTCCGAAAAAAAATCTGAGTGGGCAGGGAAACTGATTTTAGCTCAAGCCTCATTGAAAAAAACAGAAGAGCAGCTTGAGAATGTAGTGAATGATTTCGAGGGGGCTCAGAAGCGTAAAATTGAGCAAGAAATTAAAGTGCGAGAATTAAGAAAAGATTTCGAGCGCGCTCAAAATGAATTTGAAAATGCCAAACAATCCTTAGAGCGTTCCGAGCGTGATTTCCGACGAATCACTGATCAAATTGAATCCATTGAATCACAATTGCATGATTACCGCGAACAAGCTCTTGAGATGAGCAATAAGAAGCAAGGCCTCAGCAGCGAAGTGGTAGAAAAAGAGCAACAGCTTCAAATTCGTCGTCGTGGCGTAGATGAATTGCAAACTCTTGTCACAAACCTGCAAGTGAAAAGTGCAACAAAAAATCAAGAGTGGCAAAGCACACAAAGACAGCTCGAGATCGTTTCTCGTCAAGTCAGTGATTTATCATTGCAACTTTCAAAAATGACTGATGAATCTGAAATGTATTCTGAGCAGATGAGTGAAAGCACCATGGCTTTAGAAGAGAAAAAGCTAGATTTCGAAAAGTCTTTACAGGCTCTTGAGATTGGCAAGAAACTCTTGAGTGAGAAGAAAAATGAATTTGAAGTGGAATCCGCTCACTTAAGACAGATGGAAACCGAGCGAAATGAACTTCAAGATTTGAAGAACCAAAGATTGTCTTCGATGTCTGAAGCTCAGCTAAAACTAGATCAAGCAAAATTGAAAGAGCAGTATTTGATCAGCCAAGTGTATGAAAAATACATGCGTGATTTAGCTGAAATTGCACCTCAGTTTGCAATCGAAGAAAAAGATCAAGTGGCTGTAGAAGCAGAGCTTGTCGAATTGAAAGAAAAAATTTCTAAAATTGGGGAAGTGAATCTGTCTGCGATCACCGAGTTTGAAGAAAGTTCCAAGCGCTTTCAGTTCTTGAATCAGCAGCACGAGGATTTAACAAATGCTCAGGATCAACTTCGCAAGGTGATTGACCGAATTAATCGAATTTGCAGCAAGCGTTTCAAAGAAACCTTTGATCAAGTCAACGAGCGCTTTACAAAAGTGTTCCCAGTTTTATTCGGTGGTGGTGAAGCGAAGCTTGAAATTCACGAAAATGCCGAGAAAAATGAAATGGGAATTGAAATTATCGCACGTCCTCCAGGCAAAAAGATGCAGAATGTGTCTTTGATGTCCGGTGGTGAAAAAGCCTTAACTGCTGTGGCTTTGGTGTTCTCCATTTTCCTAGTTAAACCTTCTCCTTATTGCTTGCTGGATGAGGTCGATGCGCCGCTTGATGATGCAAACGTCTTTAGATTTAATGATCTGGTTCGTGAAATGGCCAAGCGCTCACAAATTATTGTGGTTACTCACAATAAGCACACCATGGAAGTGGCAAAAAAGCTTTACGGCGTGACCATGCAGGAAAAAGGTGTTTCCACCATGGTTTCTGTCAATTTGCAGGACATTTAAAAAATGCGTGAATCCCACGGAGATGCTCTTTTAGGACTGTTGATCTTTATCGCAGTCCTGATTTTAGCAATCGCTCTTCCATTTATTTTAAAGGCCTTCAAAAAAAAGCAAAGGGTAGAGGAAAGTAAATCAAAACTAGATGTGAAGGGATTACCAGACTCATCTGCAGTGATTCCACTTCGAGTTAAACTTCAGAATACAAATTCAAGCCTCATCGGAAGACTTAAGAAAGCTTTTGAACAAGAAAAAGCATCGATCGCCTTAGATCAAATGGAAGAGGTTCTTTTTACCTCTGACATCGGACCTAAAACTGTTGAAACTTTACTTGGTCAGGTCAAAACGAATTTGAATTCGACAGAGGTTAAAGATTTCTCAAAAATTTCAGATTCTTTAAAATCCCAGATGTCTGAAATCTTAAAACCTTACGATCCTAATTTTATAAATTGGAATCCATCAGGACCCACCGTGTTTTTAGTTTTAGGTGTCAATGGAGTGGGAAAAACCACCACCATTGGAAAGCTTGCGGCACTTTGGGGCTCTGAAGGTAAAAAAGTTTTAGTGGCTGCAGGGGACACCTTCAGGGCAGCAGCAAGTGCACAATTAAAAATTTGGAGCGAACGAGCTCAAGTTGAAATCTATGCCCCAGAAAACACGAAAGATCCCAGCGGTGTCGCCTTTGAGGCCGTTCAAAAAGCAGTGAATGAAAAATTTGATGTCGTGATCTTAGATACGGCCGGTAGGCTTCACACACAAAATCATTTAATGGAAGAATTGAAAAAAATAAACCGAGTGATCACTAAAATTATTCCAACGGCACCACATGAAGCTTGGATTGTGTTAGATGCAAACTCTGGACAAAACGCTTTGATTCAAGCTAAGGAATTTAATACCCATGTGAAACTCACAGGGGCTGTTGTCACGAAAATGGACGGCACGGCTAAGGGTGGCATCATCATCGGTCTGCATGATGAACTCGGCTTAGCGGTTAAAAAAATCGGTGTGGGTGAGGGGTTGCAAGATCTTCGAGCTTTTAATGCTGACGAGTACCTAGATGCAATTTTTGGGTAATCAATGAATTTAATAAGACCGAGCTCTTTAACACCCGCTGCTTTATATCCTTGAAAAGTCTTTATCTTCTTTCAAATTTTAAAACAGACAGGCTCAAGGCTAGCGTTTGATAAATTTGTAGCGGCCAATCACGGCGCCATTGTCGTCAACAACTTCAACTTCTTGATTTAAACGAACCCGCTCGAGGTCTGGAGATGGAGCAACAACAACCGAGATTTGTGGAGTCGGCTCGACCACTGTGGGTGCAATCGTAGAAGAACCTTGGCGGACAGCTCGCTCGAGTTCAAAGGATAGAAGATCCACTCCAAAACCTAAACCCGAAGTCCCCTCGATTTGGGCTGTCAGATAGAAAGAGCCGTTGCCAATGCGAATCCCCGAAGAGAGAGCTCCACCAGCGCCTACAGCTGCGTTCCCTCGCAACACCAAATAGCGGCCCAAGAGAGCTTCCGGACTTGAGTTCAAGCCGATGCCCCCTTGTCCACCAGAGATCGACAGCCCAGTGACTCCCAAGCCAGCACCAGGTCCCTTGATCGTGACTTTTAGGGGAATTTTCTCGGTGGTATTTTTCAGATAATCATAGCAAGTCATCGTGCCAGTACCTGAAATTTGAGTATAGCCAATCCCAAGATAGGCGGACTGGCCTGTGGCACTAAAGCTTACACTGCAGTTGAAAAGTAATGGTGTTTCAACTGGCTTCTCCTTGGCGGCGGAAGCCCATTGAGAAAGAGTAAGAAAACTCAGCAAGAGAAGTGATTGAAAATAATGTTTCGTCATCGGAGCCCCCTGTGGTTTGGTGCGAGTTGGACCATTCTTACCAATTAAAACGCATTGCGTCAAATAGAGCTTTAGACCCTGTAAATATTTACAAACTGGGCCCGAAAAGTGTGAGTCTTTGAAGAAGACAGCTTCAAATTGATACGTCGATCTTTGATTCGGCGAGATCTTTTGAAACTTTAAAATCTCTTCGTAATTTCGGATACCTGGCCAATAGTTTAAAAATTATGAATGACCTTTAAACACATCTCTACTGCCCTACTTCTACTAGAAGGAAATGACTGTGGCATGCACTTTGGATGTAAATGCTTTTAGTGCGAGTTGATATTCTTGGGGGGAATCAAAAATGAAATCAGTACCTATTGTAATTTCGATGATACTTGGTGCTGTGGTGTTAATGACTAGTTTTAACAATTGCGGCCAGAATGGATCAATTAGTGCAATATCATCTGATGAAAAATTTGACGTCATCGTTGATGAAACGCTTAACAATTGTGCGCAAGCAGATCTGGTCGGAACAATTCAAACTTTAAATCAGGCCATAGAATTTAAGGACTCTCGAATAGAATCTGGAAAAAACCAGATATGTAATTTTGCTCCGACAGGTCAGACGACCGCAAACGGTGACCTAGATATGAAAGAGGGACAGCTACGTGCTCGCTACGAACAAAGTCAAAAATTAAATTTGCCTGCGAATGCTGTCATATGTGACGTTCGCATGACAAATAGTTTATCCAGTTTCCGCTATGATGATGTTTTCTTCTTTAAGTTTAACAATTATATTTTAGCGACAAATGATAAGACCGCTGTGAACCAAAGATTAGCCCCAGTTTCAAGATTCACTTACCAAGGACAGTCTGCTGATTTGTTCGCTTATGATTGGAACTTGCTTAGAACCGCACCCTTTAAAAATATTGTCGATGATTATTGCGTAGGCAAAGACCAAGGATTATCGCAGTGCAGTTGGCCGGTATCAGAGCAAGCGGGAAATATTAAGTTTGAATTTAATCCCGCACTATTAATTCGCATGAGCGCGCAAATTCCCTCACAAGATCAAACATTTAGTTTTGCCATCACTGGCGACAATGATCCAAATCTTGACTGCTACCATGAAAAATTAATGTTCTCGATGACAGTAAAATATTATGTGAGAGCCTCAGGCATATAAAAGGCCTTCGATGGCAAATTGAACTCAGATTCAAAGGCCCCTCGTCGGCAAGTGTGACTTCTAAAACCCCAGAACTCGGTAGGTAGTTATAGGTAAATAACATAAGCCAGTGTCGAGAGGCGTTTGAAAGACCTCGACAGCATCCTGAGCCGTCGCTTGAAAGCGATTTTGTGTTTTCATACCCTGCGGAGTTATAAGGACCAAATCATCTAGACGCTGTCGAGCAAGCTGCGAGGTCAAGGAAATGGGATCATAGGGCGTCATCAAACGAAAACTTGCTGTCGTTTCAACGAACTTCGCACCACGCGCTAACATCAATTGTAAATGTTCAGGAAGTTGATCAGGAAAAGATTCAACAAAGCATCTGCTGTTTATGGGCCGAAAGTAAAGTTGATTTAAGCTGAGACCGCGGGGCCCCCAGTTAATTTCATGAGTGATCTGACTTAAGGCATCTTCGGCGGATAAAGCCTGATCCCGTGAAAGCATTAAACTTATGGCTGCTGCCAAGATTGCCGCCGAATTGGAACTGCCTTTGAACTCCTTATCATCATTTAAAACCAATGACGAAAGCACCCAAAACTCGGGTCGGGCTAGTTCTTTAGAAACACTGCTGCGTTCAGAATCAATGGCACCAACGGTGATAACGCCCTCGAGGTCGGCGGGGTTTAACAAGGATTCATTTTGGTCGGCAGAGGGAACTGTTAAGAATTCACCATCAACGGTAATACGCAGACGATCTTCAGCATTGAAATTTTTCGAAGAGTTCTTAACGCGGATGAAATAGGTTCCTGGTTTGATCTCAGCAGTGATAATTTCCCTTGGATATTTGCTTTCACCAGCTTTTGTTTCGAGTGATCTACTTTGTTTCAGCCGGCTGGTTTGCACGATTCCCAAAAGATCATCAGTCAAAGCCAAATCAAGATCCTTATCGGTGCCGATATTTTCGGTGTCTTTAAAGTCATTCCAACTCAGAACAATACGAATTGGGCATTTGCTTTCTTGTTCCTTTTTCCCATTGGCATTGCTGTTTTTCTTTTGGCAAATCACTTTTAGACTTTTATTTTGATCAGGTAGTATCAACCAGTCTTCGTCGCCAGTCTTAATTTCCGAATTGAAAGTTGTTTTTCCAACGTTGCCTGCAGCATTGACCCAAGTGATTCCAGCATCTAAGGCCTTCTGGACTTCGGCGTTGATGAAACCTTCGCCATCAAAATTACTTCCAAATTCCCAAACTTCAGAATAAAGAACTAAATCAACCTTGTCAGCAATGATACTTTTGATCGCTGCCTTAAAGTTTGAAAAGCCATAGACATTATGCAATTGAAGTTCAACAAAAGCATCTTCTCCAGCAAACTCAGTTAAAATTTGTGCCATTTTTAAGCCGTGATCGACTTTAGAATCATTCGGCGATTGAATCGGTCCGGCAAAATACTTGGTGTTGGCAGGTAATGATTTGCCAATTTCCTTTTTAAAACCCAAAAAACCCTTGTCAAGAACGGCTACTTTCAGTTTTCTTTCGATTTTCTGAGACGATATTTTGGGAAAGTTATAAATGCGCTTCAGGCTAGCTGCATTTTTAAAGATCGAAGATCTTTGCGCCCCGAAAGAAGTCTGCGCCCCAAAAATGAAGAATACCAGGAATAATGGCAACACAGACTTCATAAAGCTTACCACCAACGGTTGTACGAACCGTAATAGCTGTAATTGTAGTAACCATAACTGTAGTTGTAGTAAGGATAGTAATTGTAACCGTACCAGTTCAGGCAGTTGTACCCATAATTGTAGTTGTAACCATAATAAGGGGTGTAAACATAATACCAACTGGAGCTTCCAGCTTCGCTATCAAGTTCGCTTCTGAGGTTTTGAGGAGCAACTTTAGAAAAGTTGGATTTTTCTAGTAAGCTCATTGCTTGATTTTTGCTGATCAAAACTTCGTTTGATTGGGCAATGGCAACACTACCATCCCTTTTGTCAATTCTGATGACCACGGTTCCCTCAGGTCCCTGATTGGTAATTGTGTTTTCGTTGTCCAGTTCGTTGGCAAAAGCGTTCATTGCAAAAAGCATTGAAGCGGCAACTAATAATTTAAGCATAAGTCCTCCAGTTTTTTGCAGGTGGTACCAGTTTCCCATTTGAGATGCAAAACTTAATTACAAATTTGAAGTTTTCTTATGGTAAACAAGCTCAATGGCTGAAACAGTAGGAAAATTATATAACTAAATACAAATGATTTTGATGATTCTGCCTACAATCTTCTAGGAATAAGCAAAGAATTAACTGAATCCAGTCATGCCGTGACCGAAGAAGTGTCTTCTGTTTCTTTTGAATTTTAAACCCAAACGGGATGACTAGGGACTGTGGGGGAAAATTTCAATCCCGAATCAAGGGTCATCACACAAAGAAAAATTGAGCTTTTTCGACTGCATCTCAGATTTTACAGATCAGATATCAGTTTATAAATTTCTTCAGAGGATAAAACAACCTGTGCTGATACTTTTTCACCGTTAGATCTCGTCGGTGAACCGGATCCTATTAATTTATAAATCACTTCTGTTGTTCTTGGCACATTGTTGTAAATAGAAACAGGATTGCCGTTTTTTTGAGTTTGCAATTCAGCTTTTGTTGCAAGCAAGCCTGCGCCGGGTCCAACTAAATAAACTGGAATACTTTGACCTTCGGCTGTTTGCACTTGTTTGGCTAAAGAAGTTTGATTCATTTCTTTCTCTTTCAAACTTCCTTTCACATCAATGAGTTCTGAGCCTGCAAATGTTTGTTTCACTAAATTCAAAGTCCGGTTTTCATAACCTGTGGAATCAATGATAAAATCCCCTTCCACAATTGTTGTGATGGAGGTTTTTTGATCTAAAACTGTCATCTGAAATTTTCCGCTTGGTAGTTTTTTAATTGTTTGTGTGTATCCTGTTACGGGTTGAATCTCGCCTCGTTCAAAAAAAGGAACCACTTTATCGATATATCGGTCCCATCCACCTTGGCTGGCGATGTATTCTTCAGAATTTTTGGAATCTTGACCAACCCATACAATTTTGAATCCTTGAGGTCTTTTAACAAAGCGCTCTGCCATTTCTTCAACTGTGATCCTGGCGCCATCTCCGTTACCAATTAGAAGTACAGTCGGGGGCAGTTCAATGGTGGTTTTATTATCAAATCCTCGATTGAAAGCTCTCATGAAAGTTTCAGTGCTCATGACAGGTTTTAAGCTTGTAGGATCCATGGCAGATTCTGCAGTGTATTTTTCAAATTCAGTTTTATATTCTAGGTCAGGGACTTTTGTAGAGGCCTCACCAAGACCAGTGCCGATAACAATGTTTCGCGCATTTAGAATTTTGCCGTCTTGCGTGACAAGACCTATCGATCCATCAACATTCTGCTGAAGCTTGGTCATTTCAGTTCCAAGCAGAACTGGAATTTTTGATAAATAAATTAAGGATTGAATATAGGCGGCCAGCTGAAGAGAGCTTGCGTATTTAGAACTTGTGAACTGATCAAAACGGAATGAGCTTTCAGGAAAGGGATGCATTGAAAACTGAGCTGTTTCTGAACTATTGATGATAAACTCTTTGGATCCAAAGTTTGAAGCAACGATGTCAGCTTTATCGATGATCAGTGCTTTTTTTCCTGAATTTTTTAACGCCAGCGCGGCTGCAGCCCCCTGAACTCCCGCGCCGACGATGATAAAATCGTAGACAACGTTTGTTTGTTTTTTCAACTGATTTGATCGTTGAGTAAATTCAACCATTAATTTTTGAGATAACTTGATTGAGTTTTGAACTTCATGAGCGACTGGATAAGTCGGTTGTGCCGCTAAGAAAG
>Ga0114979_10002899_pt1 | contig 11538 bp, 8 predicted proteins | sample S_140625_EF_Meta_FD_87315 | JGI IMG/M metagenome (GOLD analysis project Ga0114979, IMG submission 87315) | Freshwater microbial communities from Lake Simoncouche, Canada to study carbon cycling - S_140625_EF_MetaG | ecosystem: Environmental > Aquatic > Freshwater > Lake | place: Lake... | reverse complement strand
GAACGGTTTCATCACCGATTGCCTGGAGATCCGTTTTGTCTCGAAGTTCTGCCTTGCGAATTCCGATGCGACAGTGAGAGAGTTCGTAGTCGAGCGCTCCGAGCTTGTGTTTCGCGGCTTGGATGTCTGCCAGAGTTTTGGCCGCTTGTTTCATTAGATTCCGAGTCGCAGCTTCAATCCGATTCTTATCTTGAGTGCTAAAATCGGACGCTAGAAGATCCTTAGTAAACTGATCGGCTCGGTTCGTTAAACATCCTGCCAGCTTGGATTCGATCGAGAAGGGCTTGGCATCGTCGTTATCGCTCGATGGCAAAAAGCTACTTACTTGGTCGGCGAGGACTCGCAGTTGTTGGTAGGTTTCATCGTGTTCGGGTAACGGATTGCTTTTCAAGCGAGTTGGAAATCCATAAAGAACTCCCCATTCCCGCCGTTCCATCATCCAAACGTCACTTGGAAGGTATGTCTGATCGGATGCAAGCGTGATCTGGGGGATGAATGCAAAATGACGATTTCCAACATCATAATTTCCGGTTCGAATATACAGTTGGGAAGAAAGCGTTTGCTCGCGACCGGTTAGCAATGCCTCCGCTTTCGATTTGCTGACAGATCCAAGTTCGCCCAACGATTGCCTGCTGATCGTGTAAGGTTGCACGTTTTGCAATTCGCCAGCAACAAATCCGCTTTCGTTTAACGGGAACAAAGCGATAGGTCGTTGCCAATGGGTCGCAAGTCCTTGGAACAAAATGAAGACCAAGAGCGATGCAATCATGCTGCAAGCAATCGCAAACATGCCTCCTGTTAGCCAGACCATTGGCTCACCTTGTGACAATAGTGATTGCCCAGTCGATGTAGATCGAGGATGCGACTTCATAATTGAAACGCTCGCTTCCGAAACTTCATTCGAACCATTTCCGCAATCGTATTGGCGACCATGGTGAAGCAAAACAGAAGGAACGCAGCCAAGAAAAGCGCATGAAAATGGGTGGAGCCACGGGCTGCTTCTGGAAGTTCGGTAGCCAACGTCGCTGAAAGAGTTCGATACCCATTCATTGGATTCAAATCCATAACCGGCGTGTTGCCAGCAGCCATCAACACCACCATCGTTTCGCCAATCGCTCGCCCGAATCCAATCATTAAGGCACTAAACAATCCGCTCATGGCAGTAGGCACCACCACTCGCATGGTGGTTTGCCAAGTGGTCGCTCCGCATCCCAGCGATGCGCTCCGTAAATGTTGCGGAACAGACTGAAGCGCGTCCTCCGAGATTGTATAAATCAATGGAATAATTGCGAACCCCAGGATTGCCCCCACCAACAAAGCGTTGCGTTCTTGATAAGGCCCAAGCACCGAACCTCGCGGGTCCCATCCTATTGCACTCAATGCAGACGCCACCAAGGCCGCGACCATCAAGACGGCGAGTGTCGCAAGCAAAAATAGTCCCAAGTTGATGATGGAAAACTGGAACGGACTGAACTTCCGTGCGTACGACTGAATCCATGGGCTAAGCGGGGCGCTCATCAACCAGGCGATTAAAATCGCTGAGGGAAGGATGGCTAAACAAAACCAACCAGACCAACCCGAACCCGTCGTAGCCGACAACCATTGGATGACATCGCCACCAAAGAGAATGGATTCTACCGGAGCATCCAACCAACTTGCTAACCAAAGCCCTGTCGGAATTAAAACAAACAGCATTGGCAATCGCATCCGCTGGATTCGAATCGCCAGAGCACTGGGAATCATTAACCAAAGATGCGCGGTAAAGACAAACAGAAAAAGTATCCATACCACCGAAAGCAGAACCATTACAAGATTGTCGCGAAGAACCGGTGCCAGCACCAAAGCACCGACGAATCCCAAAACCACGCTGGGAACGCTTGCCATCAATTCAATCACTGGCTTGACTCTTGCTCTCCAGTGGCTGTTCATGAACTCGCTTCCAAAGATCGCAGCCATCAAAGCGATCGGTGCAGCGATCAACATCGAATAGAACGTAGCTTTCAGCGTCCCAAAAATGAGCGGCATGAAACCAAACTTGTATTCCCCCTCCACGTTTCCCGTGCTGCTTTGCCAAACATGTTGCGGAGCCTGATAGCCTTCGTACCAGATTGGGCTGAAAAACGATCCCATCGAAGCTTCTGGAAATGGAATCCGAACCTTCCAAAGAGAGACTCTTGCTCCGTCCCAGCAACCAACCGCGTCACCATTGGCGGAAAAGAATAGCCCACCGCGTGTCGCGGTCGCTGCGGTTCCGGCAGTGGCCGTTTCCCATTCCAACAACTTGCGATTGGTGGGAACGTAATAGATCGAAGCTTTCCCCCTTTCGGTCCTGGCCGCGACGAGCCGCCCCTGGGGGGCTGACGCCAAAGCTTCAATCGCACCTTCTTCCCCTGCGAATCGATGGATCGAAAGTAGCTCTTTGCCTGTCTCGGTTGCTGTCATCGCAACACCTTCGATATGGCCAGATGCACAGCCTAACATCATCGTCGTTCTACCCAACAGAGGCTGCGCGGCCAAAGCTTGGCTTGCGGTACCTGCAAGGGATGTATGAGAAATACCCCGATCGAGCTTTCCATCCTGCGTTGGGTTCCAAAGCTGGACTTTGCCTGATCGGTCAAGCGTAGTAATCAGGTCCGAACGAGGGCCTATCATCACGGTCAGAATCGAGGTGTCGGGTTTGCCACCATGGTCGCCTGACCATGTTTTCACTTCCTGGGTCACTTCGCCATTGAAACTGTTGACCCGATTCTCAACGGTTCCAAGACCAATTTTCTTTCCATCGGATGCGCTCCAACACCATGATTGAGTCTCGTCGAAGCTGGAAGCAGCCTGAGGTGTTTTCCAATCCGTGCTTGAAACGGGCTTGTCGGAAAAAGCAATCCTTGGATGGAAGACAATGCTGTTGACGTTTTGTTTTCGAACCAAGCCACTGGGCATACTACGGTAAATAGTCCCTTGATCCAAATACACTCCCGACTTGAGCGATTCGAGAATGGACGAGTCTACATCGGAGGCTTTCACAAACTCGACAGAAATCGTCAGAGTTATCGGACGCACAAAACCATCCGAATAGCCCGCCAACATGCTGGAATCGTTGTCGGCGACGGTACAGCTGGTTACCGTCCATTGGCTCGCTTCTCCATTGGAATTAGGGTCTCGCTTCCGAGTGACCAGTTCCCCGGTAGCGATCGAATGAACGGTAAGGGAATCGTCTTGATGCAAGGTCCACAAAAGCTCACCGTACTCATCGACTCCACATGCCAATGGAGCATCGTCCGCGGACTCCGCAACAGGAAAGCTCGCAAGTGGTTCCAGCATATTGGGCTGGAACATGGGCAGCACGTTACCCAGCAGCACCAACACTACCAACAATACGATCAAGATCGTACCGATTCCGCCAATGGTGATGACCTGCTTCGCAATGCGATCGGACATCCGAACCCACCAGGATGAATTCCGATCTCGGCGGTAGCGTGCAGATTTAGGTTCGGGTTGGTTCACGAGCGCGTTTCGCAGTTCGAAAGGGCGTGCCCCCCATCCAAAGTAGGGACCACATCAGGACAAAGCGTTCGCAACATCATACTAAAGATCGATTCCAACCATCTTCAGTGCCTTTGCCGCTGTTTTGGCGTCGACGGGGTAGTATCCGTCTTTGGCCGCAAGTTGTTGACCTTCTTTGCTAAATACAAACTTCAGGAATTCTCGACGAAGCGGTTCGAGTTTGCTGGTGGGTTTGTAGTTCACTACCAAGTAAAGATACCTGGCCATCGGGTATTTGCCACTGTAAGCATTGGCATCGGACGGTTCGATGGCCGGTTCGCCTGCTTTGGGAGCTAATTTCAGGGCCTTCACCGCCGACGTTTTATAACCAATTCCGCTGTATCCCATGGCAAAACGGTTCTCACCCACCGATTGAATCACCGCGGTACTACCCGGTTGCTCGTTCACTTGATCGCGAAAATCACCATTACCCAAGGCTTTTTCCTTGAAATAGCCGTAAGTCCCAGACGCTGCATTGCGACCAAAAATAGCGACTGCCTCATTTTCGTAATCACCTTTTAGCCCCAACTGGCCCCATCGTTCGATCGGTTCACCACCCAATTTGCGCGTGCTTGAAAAGATCGAATCTACCTCCGGCATCGTAAGGCTTTCCAAAGGATTGTCGCGATGAACATAGACAGCGAGCAAATCGATGGACGTTGGAAGCAAAACAGGTTTGTAACCAAACTTTTTCTCGAAGTCCGCAATCTCATTCGGCTTCGCATCACGGCTCATGGGGCCAAAGCTGGCCGCCCCTTCAATCAACGCAGGCATGGCTTTGGACGAACCCTGTCCTTCCACTTCCGTACGGACCCCTTTGTATTTTTCCTTGAATTTCTCAGTCCAAAGCAGCATCAGGCTGTTCATGGAGTCAGAACCAACGGACTTGATTTGCCCGGACAACCCGGGAACAACCTTGTACGTGGGCAATGCGGGATCGACCGTGACCTCCGCCAGGAGATTGGATTGGAATGCAAAAGACAAAAGTCCACCAATTGTGGTTGCCAGAAACAATTGGCGAAGGGTCAGAATAGCTGACATTGTTGAAGTCATCTCCTAAGTAATGGAACGCCCAAGTCGTGCTCGATTGTTCCAGAATATCGTGAATGCACTAGGAGACGATTGTTAAGAAAAAGTTAATTTTGGGTTTGGAGGCCCTTGGAACATCGCCCACCGACTGTTCCCTCACTTCAAGTTCAAATGACTCGAATCGAGCAGCTGGCACATAAAATGCAGGCCCAAGTCAACGTTAGATTTAACGGGTCGTTTTGTTGCAAAAGGCCCCATCTCCCTCTTGAGTCATCGAGGTTTGTTGCAAAATGCCGTTTCCCAAAATTGGATCGAAATCGAGAAACCGTTCTTCAAATTTTGTTTTTTCGGCTGCGATTGCCTGTTTGATATCTTCCCAGACATTGCTAGCTCAAGAAGAATTGGACGTTACTAAGCCAGCGGCTGTTTTGCCTGAAATCAAAGACAATCCTGCGTTTGTGGATGGCGCCCAATTCATGTCGAAAGGCTTGGCTCAACAAGCGACAGTCAACTTTGAGAAGTCGACCCTGGAAGAAGTGGTGACTTGGCTAAGCAGGCAGCTCAAAGGACAGGAAAATCCGCTCAACAATTCCCGCTATGGTACTGCCCCTATGGCTCATGGAATAATGGGCGGCATGGGCATGGGGGGCGGGATGGGGGCTGCGCAATCAGGGACGTTCGGAGGAGGGATGTTTTGACGCAAAACCGTTCAATGAGTCGTTTAATATTCTCCGAAGGCGTATTTGCTGCCATTCACGTACGCCTATGGCTGACGGTTAAACGAAATCACTGCAGCTAAATGCTTCATTGAACGGTATTGTATTTTAACGGAGGCCAAAGCCTTTCATCTTGGAAACCTGCTCCGTGGTTTGAGCTTTTGTTTTTTGGGGTTAGCATTTCTGGCTTCAAGACTGACCATTCGATTGAGGCGACAAGGCAATGCGACTTTTTGAGGGAACTCCTTTCGATATTCCGCCTAAGTGCGATCTCTGCAAGGAACTGGAAAGCGTTTGCCAATGCACAGCCCAGCAGAAGGCTCGTATTGCACCCGAGAAGCAAACGGCAACACTTCATCTTGAGAAAAGAAAAAAGGGCAAAGTGGTAACCGTTGTTCGCGGCTTAACCGCAATCGCTAACGATCTTCCTGGCGTACTCAAATTACTCAAGAACACATGCGGTGCGGGAGGCACCGTCGAAGGGGATACCATCGAAATCCAGGGAGATCACGGTTCTCGCATGAAAAAGCAACTTGAACAGATCGGCTACCGGGTCAAATAGGGGCCATCGGATTGCTATCCAAGTCGCGATTTTCTTAGCTATCAATCCCTCCTCCATGAAAGGATCGGATTTTTCGTTACGGTTTACCTAAACCGATTCAATTTAGTCGGCCAGCAGTTCCGATACTAGCAGCACAACCCGATTTCAGGCGATCGATTGGACATACCTTTCGGATCGTGCAGAGTCTTAGTGGAACGGTGGACGAAATATTATGACCGTGTTGCAGCGTACGATTCGAATGTTTGTTTTAGCGGCACTCGCTATGTCGAGCCAAGTTGGCTACTCGCAAGATGGATATCATCCGTTTTCGGAGCCGATGGAGTTTGATCCTGATTGGCAATTCTTTGCCCCTGTCCAGACTCAGGACTTTGAGGACTTGACCACTCGCCAACGTGCGAACAACGGCTTCTACTTGACGTACGACCGTATGCATGTTGGGATGAGCCGGTCGCTCACGGAGTCAGCAAGTAGTGCGATTGACTTCACCTGGGGGAATCGATTTGATTTCGGCTGGATGAAGAGCGATGAATCTGGCTGGAATTTCTCGACGACTTATGTCGGCGGGCCCAATAGCAGCAATGTGCTTGAACAGCAGCGATTGAACCAATTCGTCAACAATGCCGATGGTGGTAATGGCGTTGGAGGTGCAAATTCGCCATCGCAAGCGATTGTCGGCACTTTGCCATTTCTACCGTACTACTTTAGAAACGATATACAAGGAGAACGGCTGTACCAGTTGTTCGACAGCGTCAACATCGCATCTTTCACAAGCTTTGAGTCCAACAAAGTTTGGCGAATGGAACCTTACCGGTATGGTGGGATTTTGGAGCCCATGATCGGGCTGCGGTACGCGAATTTAAGTGATACGGCTCATAATGACACTTACAACACGTTTGCTATTCTTGACGGTGCGATTCCGCCGGCCGTTATCGCCAACGGCGAAACGCTCCTGCAAGACAATGTGCAAACGGACAATCACATGTTGCTCGGTCAGCTTGGATTCCGATACACCAAATTCATAAACCGTTGGACGCTGTCGAACGACATGAAGTTCTTCGGTGGCCAAGTCTACCAAAATCAGCAAACATCACGGATTGTATCAACAGCGACCTACGAGGACGCCATCACTGTCGGAGATCCACCGTTGACCGATAATGATCACCGTGGATCTACTTTCTCCGGTCGCAAGAACGAAGAATCGACTTGGGGCTTTGATCTGCGAGTTGAGGGTGCCTATAAAGCTACCAAGTACTTGGATCTTCGAGGCGGATTTGGATTGCTCTACTTCGGGAATGGAATTTGGCGAGGCTCGACCATCACTTCGCAGGGACCACAGTTCCTTCAAAATCAGTCAGTCATCATGCCAGCCTTCACCTTCGGTGTCGCACTCAATCGGTAGCATGCACGGAACAAAACAACTTCATCGAAAGGCAGCTCGCACGAGCTGCCTTTTTTCGTTTTGACCTACTATTGGATCCATTTCTTGAGCCGTGGGCGCTAGCCGCGCGATTTGCTTTTTCGGGGAAGCCGTAACGCGGCAAGCGCCCACGGCTCAGTTTGGAACAGGCAGGATAGCTTCGGTTTCGCAACGGAAGTTGGTACACTTCTACTGGCGTACTGGCAACAACGGTCCAAAGCGATCTAATAGCATCATGGCAAACACATTCAATCTACAAAATTGGTTCGGCAGTTCCGACAAAGCTTTGGCGACTGCAACGCAAGGGGTAGGACCGCAAGGCAAGCTTCCGTTGACGGATGAGATGCTGAAGACTTGGTCGAGTGGCGATCTTTTCGGTTGGACTCAGAATGCCGGCATGGGTTGGGACATTCAGAAAATGATGGGGCCTCAGTTTTTGCTCTTGAGCACCCAGGGTGGAATTCGCGCAGAAGACGGTAGCCCCATCGCGCTCGGCTACCACACGGGGCACTGGGAAGTTGGCTTGATGATGCAGGCTGCCGCGAAGTGGTTGAGCGACCGAGGCGGGGTTCCCTTTGCTGGCTTTGTGAGCGATCCCTGTGATGGCCGCACGCAAGGGACGGTCGGAATGTTCGATTCGTTGCCTTATCGCAATGACGCTGCGGTTGTTTTTCGTCGATTGATCCGTTCTTTGCCCACGCGACGAGGGGTGCTTGGAATTGCGACCTGCGACAAAGGCTTGCCCGCCATGATGCTGGCTCTTGCAGGAAGTTCGAAGTTACCAAGTGTGATCGTGCCTGGTGGCGTTACGTTGCCAGCGAAGGATGCAGAGGATTTGGGGAAGGTTCAAACGATCGGAGCTCGATACTCGCACGGAATGATCTCTCTGGAAGAGGCCGCGGAGGCTGGTTGCAAAGCTTGCGGGTCGCCTGGGGGTGGCTGTCAATTTCTGGGAACCGCCGCAACGGCTCAAGTCGTTGCCGAAGCGTTGGGCATGACCGTGCCGCATGCCGCGTTGGCTCCTAGTGGTCAGCCGATCTGGTTCGAAATGGCGCGTCAGTCCGCAGCCGTTCTGTGGGATCAACATCAGCGCAAAGCGACTCTACAACAAGTTCTCACCGAAGACTCATTCTATAATGCGATCGCTGTCCATGCGGCCTGTGGTGGGTCTACGAATTTGCTGCTGCATGTGCCAGCCGTTGCTTTTGCGGCGGGATTGCCCAGACCATCGCTGGAGCTTTGGGAAGAGATCAATCGCAAGGTAACGCGATTTGTCGATGTGCTTCCGAACGGACCGCAGTACCATCCGACGGTCCGTTTGTTCATGGCAGGGGGAGTGCCAGAAATCATGTGGCACCTGCGAGAACTGGGAATCGCGCGGTGCGATTCTAAAACGGTAACCGGGATGACATGGCATCAAATCTTGGACTCGTGGGAAAAGTCAGATCGTCGCAACGCCCTTCGCGAAATGTTGCGGGAACGGGACGGAGTCGACGCAGACGAAGTCATCATCCCACCGCAAAAGGCAAAGGCCATGGGGTTAACGAGCACGGTTTGCTTTCCGAAAGGAAACATTTGTCCGGACGGCTCGGTCATTAAGTCGACAGCCATCGACCCATCGGTCATCGACGCCGATGGCATCTATCGTAAAACGGGTCCCGCGCGTGTCTTCACCACGGAAAAGGAGGCAGTCGCAGCCGCCAAGGGGCAACACGAACGGCCGCTACAGCCGGGCGACATTGTTATTCTGATTGGGCGCGGTCCCATGGGCACCGGCATGGAGGAAACGTATCAATTAACCAGCGCCTTAAAGCATCTCGAATATGGCAAGCACGTTGCCGTCGTCACCGATGCAAGGTTCAGTGGTGTCAGCACGGGTGCGTGCATTGGACATGCAGGACCGGAAGCGCTTGCGGGTGGACCCATTGGGAAGCTTCGCGATGATGATCGGATTCGAATCGAGATCGATCGGACAACCTTGCATGCCTCGGTAAACTTCATGGGCTGTGATGGGCGGGAGTTCTCGCCGGAAGAAGGCGTTCGAATTCTTAGTGAGCGTGCACTCCATCCAGGGCTTCGGCCGGACGAGCGACTGCCGGATGATACACGGCTGTGGGCGGCTCTTCAAAAGGTCAGTGGCGGGACATGGGGTGGATGCGTTTATGATATCGATCGCATTCTGGAAGTGCTTGAAGCGGGTTCGAAGGCATTGGCCAAGCCATGATTCTGTTGCTCGATAATCACGATAGTTTCGTCTACAACCTAGACCGCTATCTCAAGCAACTTGGGCAAGCAACACTGGTGGTTCGAAGCGATGCGATCACCCTGGATGCCATCCTTCGGCTCGACTTGGACGCGATTGTGATCTCGCCAGGCCCCAAGGCTCCCGACGATGCAGGCTGCTCCATGGAAGTCGTGCGTCGTCTCTCGAATCAAGTTCCTATCCTTGGCGTTTGTCTTGGGCATCAAGCGATCGGACAGGCCTTCGGTGGGAAAATTGTGCGGGCGAACCAACCGATGCATGGCAAAAGTTCGATGATTGAACACAACGGAAGTCTGCTGTTTCAAAACATCCCCAATCGGTTTCAGGTGGGCCGGTACCATTCCCTTGTTATTGATCCTGAGACACTTCCCGACAACCTGAAGGTGACCGCATGGGCGGCCGACCAAACCATCATGGCGATCGAGCATACGTCGATGCCTGTCTTCGGTGTTCAGTTTCACCCCGAGTCGATTCTGACTGAGGATGGATACCAGTTGTTGACCAATTTTTTAAACGCGGCCGGTCTTCAAGCAAAACCCATTCCTAACAAGGATCTTATGCTTCGGGCAGAATAGAGCCGTATCGCGCCCTAGTGATACCACAACGCGTTAGACTCGCCTTAGCGTTTGGAATTGGCTGGCATATTGAAAAGAATATACGTGCCGCTCTTTCCTGCCACGGCGATGTCCGTTCGCTGATCACCATTCAAGTCACCTGTCGCGATTTGAAGTCCGACGCCGACGTGGCCTTGTTCGATGATCGATTTTTTGAATTCGCCATTGACCAGTTTGTAGAAATGGATTTCTGGCATGTCCTTTCCACCTGGATCGCCACCATTGTGAGCGAAGTAACGTTTCCCGCTGATCAGTTCGTCGACACCATCACCATCGAGATCGGTCAGCGCAAGTGCGTGCGGCTGCGAGAAGGCTTTGTCGATCATACGCTCTTCGAACTGTAACGAGCCATCCGCTTTGGGGGCGATCTGTTTCCAAAAGAACAAGCCGTAGTCGTGTCCAGCGCCGATCAAGACATCGTTCTTGCCGTCCTGATCGATATCACGAACCAGCATAGGGATGCTGCCTTGGATGTTCCAGTCTGGATGAAATGCCCAGGTTTGTCCCCAAGGATCGGTGGCTGGTTGTTCGTACCAGCCGGAACCTATCAGGATATCGGTGCGGCCGTCGTTGTTGATATCCCCAGTGCCCATTCCATGCTGGTTACTGGCCTTGCTGATCACGACTTGTTCGAGACGGTAAGCTGCCTTCGATTCGGGGGCGGGGTCGGACTTGATGAATCGCCAAACGATCATGGGATTGGATTTGTTCCAGCTGTTCACGATCCATTCGTTCATCCCGTCGCCATCCAAATCGGCCATCAATTGTGCTTCATTCTCAGTGGCTTTCGTATCGACTAAGAGATGGCGTTTCCAAGTTTGTCCGAGCCGCATCGCCTCGGGACCTGGATTTTCGAACCAAGCAACTTCGGTTGGAATAAACGAACCAGCGATGACATCCATACGGCCGTCTTGATTAATATCCATCAAGAAGTCGCCGTTGCTTTGAACGTAGCCGTTCCAGTCTTCAATGAGCCGGAGGGGTCTGGGCTTGAAGTCGGGTGCTGGGTACCAATTGCGCCCTGCAACCACGTCCGCTTTACCATCGCCATTCATGTCGCCTATTGCGCAGCCTTCGTTCGAATCTAAGGTAAGCTGCTCGATTTTCCACGAGATGTCTTGTGCGGAAAGTGGTGCTGTCAAACAACTATGGATGGGAATCCCCACAGCAAAAAGACATACAGCCAGAGCATTGCGTTTCATGAATGTTCTCGGTTCAGGAGAGGTTGGGTCGGCAGGTAGAACAGGTAGGACGCGAGCATTTTTCGGCTAGCTTCGCCTGTGTATTATAGAAGGATCTCGCGTTACTTCCACCACCATTAGCGAAAACACTTGTGCCGCAGGAATACGGCATGGGCTCATGAAGCAAGCTCATGAATAAGGCTTCGCTTGCCACAG
>Ga0114979_10002896_pt1 | contig 11545 bp, 12 predicted proteins | sample S_140625_EF_Meta_FD_87315 | JGI IMG/M metagenome (GOLD analysis project Ga0114979, IMG submission 87315) | Freshwater microbial communities from Lake Simoncouche, Canada to study carbon cycling - S_140625_EF_MetaG | ecosystem: Environmental > Aquatic > Freshwater > Lake | place: Lake... | reverse complement strand
TGAGACAGACCAACCGCAGGGGCGGGTGGGGGCAGTGCTGAAGTTCCGCCATCCACGGCAGCACGGGACCGTCATCCAGCACCTCGGCGCTCAGCACGATCACCTTGGCGGATTTGCCGCCGATCCACCGGCGAGCCTCCTGGCTTGTGGAACACACACTCAGCTGGTGCAGGGGCTGGGTGATCCGCATCCAGGGTTCCAGCAGCAGTTGGTGGCGCAGGGCCTGGCAAGGAGAGCAGATCAGGACGCTCCAGGACTGCAGCAACTGACGGACGGCGTGATGCAGGGCCTGGAGCTCCTGCGGTGACACCGGTCCGATCGGGAAGGCCATGGTGGTCCTGGGATGGAACAATCATGGCCGAATTCCTGGTCGATGCAGCGGCTGGTTGGCCTTGGCTGGCCAAGCCTGGTTACGGCTGGCAGGATGCCCGTACAGATTCAGTAAATAGCCCCCCTGGTCGAACCCTGAAGCCCTATGGATGATGACGGTTTGAAGCCTGTCCAGTAGCGATGGCACGGGTATTTTTATCCCATTCCAGCCGCGATAACGCTGCGGCTGCCTGGATGAAGCAATGGTTGGAGACCCAGGGATTTGATGTTCCTTTTCTAGATTTTGATAAGCATGCCGGCATCCCACCGGGGGCTGACTGGGAGAAAACTTTATATCGTGAACTTACAACCTGTCAGGCAATTTTAATTTTGCAGACTCCCAATTGGGAGGCATCACGATGGTGTTTCGCCGAATATATTCAGGCCCGCGCCTTGGGAAAACCGATTCTGCAGGTGATCGAATCCCAGGAGGCTGGTGGGCTGCTGCCGGTGGCCTCCGACCTGCAGCGCCTTGACCTCGGCCAAAACCGTGAGCAGGGACTGGAGCAGCTGCGACGGGTTCTGGAGGAGTTGGCCCTCTATCGCCAGGGAGGCTTTGACTGGGATCCCCGTCGCCCGCCTTTCCCCGGATTGATGGCCTTTGAGGCCGAGGATGCGGCCGTCTACTTCGGCCGTGACCAGGAGATCGCCGCCCTGGCCGAACGGTTGACGATGGTGCGCACCTACGGCGGTCCCTCCCTGTTTGTCCTGCTGGGGGACTCCGGTTCCGGCAAATCCTCGTTGCTGCGGGCCGGACTGCTGCCCCGGTTGGCCCACGGCGGCCGGCAGTGGTTGCCCCTCGATCCGATGCGGCCCCAGAGCCATCCCACCCAGCAGCTGGCCCAGGTCCTGGCCCTGGGCCTGGGGCTAGGACCGGACTGGGACATCCAGGTGCTGCAGCCCATGCTGGCGGCGGAAGCGGCGAATCGCCTGCCCGCCTGGTTGGCGCGCCTTGCTACCGATCTGCGCCTCAAAGCCTCGGCCCCGGAGGCGCGGCTCGTGCTGGCGATTGACCAGGCCGAGGAGTTGTTCACCCTGGTGGAGGCGGAGGAGATGGGGCGCTTCCTGCGCATCCTCAGTGCCGCGATGGCCACCGATTTGCCCTTTACGGCGGTATTGACCCTGCGCTCGGAATTTCTGGGCCGTTTGCAACGGGCGGCGGACCTCAGCGTTGCGTTTGAAACCATGCCCCTGGCCCCCATGCCCCTGGCCCGGATCGCCACAGTGATCGAGGGGCCGGCCCAGGTGGTGGGACTGACGGTGGAGCCCGGTTTTGTCCAGGCGGCCCTGGCCGATTGCCGCACGGAAGATGCCCTGCCCTTGCTTGCCTTCGCCCTGCGCGAACTCTATGAGCGATTTGGCAAGGGCCGCCGTTTCAACCTGGCCGATTACCAGTCCTTTGGTGACGTCGCCGCCGGCCTAACACCCCTCGAAAATTCGGTACGGCGGGCCGCCGATGGGGTGCTGGCGGCCCTGCAACCGACCGATCGGCAACTTCGGGCCCTGCAGGAGGCCTTTGTGCCGGCCATGGTGCGGGTCAACACCCAGGGGGATTTCGTCCGGCGGCCGGCGAGCTGGAACGACCTGCCCCCCGACGCCTGGCCGGTCCTGGAGCGGCTGGTGGAGGCCCGGCTGCTGGTCAGCCGGCTGCGGCAGCCGGATGGGGAACGGATGGTGGAGGTGGCCCATGAGGCCTTACTCCGCAAGTGGCCCCTGCTCACCGGTTGGTTGAACGGGGCCAAGGTGTTTCTGGTGGGTCACCAGCAATTGGAGCAGAGCCTGCGGGATTGGCAGCAGGCGAATAAGCCTGCTTCGGCCCTGTTGAACGGCCTGATGCTCAGCCGGGCCCAGCATTGGCTGGTCGAACGTCCCCAGCAGATGAACGCGGACGTGCGCCTTTTTGTTCAGGCCAGCCTCGAGGCCGACCAGAGCCGACAGAAACGGCAGCGGCGCCGGCGCAAACAGGTGCTTGTGGCCTTGATGATTTTATCCACCGTGGCGACGATTGAGGCGGTGACAGGTATATTCAAACAATGGAAACTACAGAACACCGTTTACGACGCTCAAGCGATCATGCAGCTGGCGATTGATCCGGTTCAAAGCATGCTCAATGCTTTGGCCTTGATCGGGCGTATCGACCCCAAAGAGGCTTTTGAGATCACCGTCAAGTTGACGCAGGCCACGGGTCTCAATTCCCAGATCGATTCCTTTGCCACTGGTCAGGGCGCCATCTGGAGCAATGCCCAGGACTCTTCTGGAGTCGGTGTTACTGGTGGGCAGGATGGCACCCTCCGGCATTGGCGGACCGGCTTGCCGGCGGGGCCGGCGGTGGCGACGGGGCAGGGAGCTGTGAAGAATTTGCTCCAATTGGAGAACGATGATTTGATCACAGCCGGCACCGATGGCACGCTGCGCCGCTGGCGCCAGAACCAGCCCCTGGGTCCGCCAATCCCTACGGGCCAAGGACAGGTGTTGAGCCTGATCCGACTTAACAATGGGGATTGGCTCAGCGGCGGCCTGGATGGGACCGTGAAGTTCTGGCGGCATGGCCAGGCCATGGGTCCTGCAATCCAGGCGCAGCAGGGGGCCGTGATCAGCCTGGCCCAATTGCCGAATGGGGAAGTGGTCAGCGGCGGCAGGGAGGCAAGTCTGCGCCGTTGGCGGGAGGGCAAGCCGCTGGGCCCGCCTCTAGCCACCGGCCAGGGCGAACTGGTCAGCTTGATCGGCATGACCAATGGCGAGCTGGTCAGCGGTGGCCGTGATGGCAGCTTGCGGCGTTGGCGCGATGGGGTGCCCGTTGGCACGGTGATCAACGCCGAACAGGGGGAGATCTCCCTGCTGGTGGAGATGGCCGATGGGGATCTGGTCAGCGCCGGTCGGGATGGGAGTTTTCGGCGTTGGCGGGCGGGGAAGCCCGTGGGTAGCGCCATCCCCAGCGGCCAAGGGGCCCTGTTGAGCCTGGATACTTTTGACAGCGGTGAATTCATCACTGGGGGAAGTGATGGCACGGTGCGGCGTTGGCGCCTGGGGGATGCCTTGGGGCAACCGATCAAGGCTGGCCTTGGCGCCGTGTATGCCCTGGTGGAGTTGGACAACGGCATCCTGGTCAGTGGGGGGAGTGATGGATTCCTGCGTTTCTGGTTGGATGGCAAGCCCCTGGGCCAACCCCTGGCCACCGGCCAGGGTCGGGTATTGACCCTGCTGGCGCGCCATAACGGTTTGCTGGCCAGTGCTGGAGACGATGGCACCCTCCGTTTCTGGCACCAGGGCCGGCCCCATGGCGCCGCGATCGTCACCGGGCAGGGGAAGGTGCGAAAACTGATTGAACGGCTGAATGGAGATCTGGTCAGCGCCGGCAGTGATGGCAGCTTGAAACGCTGGCGCCATGGCCGGCAGCTGGGGCCCACCCTCCAGACCGGCCAGGGGGAGATCCTGAGCCTGTTGGAGTTGTCCAATGGCCAGCTTGTGACCGGCAGCCGTTCGGGCAGCCTGCGTTTTTGGCAGGATGGGGTAGCGGTTGGAGGCCCCATCGCTACCGGTCAGGAGGCGATCTGGACGTTGATCCAACTCAGCAACGGCGATGTGGTCAGCGGAGGCTGGGATGGCACCCTGCGCTACTGGCGAGAGGGTCAACCCCTCGGTCTCCCGGTGACCACGGGCCTGGGTGGGGTGTGGAGCCTGTCGCAGCGGGCCAATGGCGATCTGATCATCGGTGGTCGCGATGGGCGTATGGCGATCTGGCGGCAGGGCAAGCCGGTGGTTGCTGGGTTCACCACGGCTCAAGGAACCCTGTGGAGCCTGCTTGAGCTGGCCAACGGAGACCTGGTGAGCGCCGGGGAGAACGGCACCCTGCGGATCTATTACCCAACGGCCAAAGCAGTGCGGATGGCCTGTCAGGAGCTGAAGATGCACCCCATCTTGACGAACCCCACCACTCCAGTGGGCCGAGCGGCGGCCAAGACCTGTCATCGTTATCAGGCCTTGCCCTGAAAGCCCGGGATCAGGCCTTGCCCTGAGGGCCCGGGCTTGATCTCAGGATGCCCCTAAAGCGGCAGATTGCGGTGGGTGAACAGGCTGGCGCCGCTGGCGTAATCGCCGGCGACATGGCCATCGCCGCGCAGCAGGTAGCGATAGGTGACCAGACCCTCCAGGCCCACCGGACCCCGCGGCGGCAGGGTCTGGGTGCTGATGCCCACCTCGGCGCCGAAGCCGTAGCGGTTGCCATCGGCGAAGCGGGTGGAGCAGTTCCAGTAAACGCCGGCGCTGTTAACCGATTTGAGGAAGCGTTCGGCGACGCCGTCGTCGTCCGTGCAGATGGCGTCGGTGTGGCGGGAGCCGTAGCGGGCGATATGGGCGAGGGCGGCGTCCATGTCGGCGACCACCTTGACGCTGAGGATCAGGTCGGAATACTCGGTGCCCCAGTCCTCTTCGCTGGCCGCCAGCTGCACCCCAAGGGAGCAGGCGGCCTCATCGCCCCGCAGCTCGACACCAGCCGCTGTGAACATGGCGATCGCTGCCGGCACAAACCGGGCAGCGATGCTCTGGTGCACCAGCAGGGTCTCGATGGCATTGCAGGCCGCTGGGTACTGGGTTTTGCTGTCCAGGGCGACGCGCAGGGCTTGCTGGCCATCGGCGGAGGCATCCACATACAGATGGCAGATGCCGTCGGCGTGGCCCAGCACCGGAATGCGGGTGTGGTCCTGGATGTAGCGCACCAGGGCATTGGAACCGCGCGGAATGATCAGGTCCACCAGGCCGTCCAGCTTCAACATGGCCAGGCTCTCCTGGCGGCTGGTCAACATCTCCAGGCTGGCCGGGGACACGGCGCTGCTCGCCAGGCCTTCCTTCATGGCGGCCAGGATCGCCTCGGCGCTGCCCGCTGCCTCCCGGCCTCCCTTGAGCAGGGCCCCATTGCCCGAGCGGATCGCCAGGGCCGCGATTTGGATCACCGCATCGGGCCGCGCCTCAAAAATCACCCCCACCACCCCCAGGGGCACCGTGATGCGCTCCAACACCAGCCCCGCATCCAGTTCTCGATGCATTTGGCGCCGACCCACCGGATCGCCCAGGGCCGCCACCTGGCGCACGCCCGCGATGGCGCCCGCCAGTTTGGCCCCATCCAGTTTCAGCCGGGCCATCAGCGTGGGCGCCAGGCCCTCGGCGGCGGCCCGTTCGAGGTCGGCGCTGTTGGCGGCCAGAATGGCTTGGCTGTGGCGCTGCAGGGCGTCGGCCATGGCCTCCAGGGCATCCTGCCGTTCGGTGTTGGCCTTGCGGCCCAGGTCCAGGGCGGCGCGTCGAACGGCCGCGGCCCGGGCCAGCAGCTCCGGGCTGGGATCGGGGGGCGAGGGGGCCGCAGCGTCGGTCGGGGGGGAGGTCACCATGGAGTCATCATCCCAAGCGATGGGTCCCCTCGCTTCCGGCAGCCCGCCGCTCAGCCAAGGCGCTGCAGGGCCAGGCGGGCCGCCCCCAGGCGGCCGGCCCCGTTGCCCAGGGCGCAGCGGCGGATGGCCAGTCCCTCGCGGCTGACCGCCAGCACCCGTTGTTCCACTTCCTGCCAAACGGCCGGCAGGAAGTGGTCGGCAGCCCCGCTGAGGCCCCCCCCGATCAGCACCAGCTCCGGCGTCAGCACATACAGCAACGAGCTCAGGCCGATGCCCAACCAGCGCCCGTAGGCGGCCCAGACGGCCAGGGCCTCGGCATCCCCCGCCGCCGCCCGCCGTTCCAGCTCCCGGGGCGGCAGGGGGCTCAGCCGGCCCAGGCCGCCGATGCTGCAGTACTGCTCCAGGGAGCCCCGGTTGCCGCTGCGGCAGGGCGGACCCTCGGGATTGACGCTGATCAGTCCCGGCTCGGCGGCGGCGCCGCGGTGGCCCAGAAACAGGCGGCCGTCGAGCAGGACGGCCCCCCCGACGCCGGTGCCCAGGGTGAGCAGCAGCACATCGCCGTGGCCCTGGGCGGCCCCATGCCAGGCCTCGCCCACGAGGGCGCAATTGGCGTCATTGGCCAGGGTCACGGGGCGTTGCAGCTGGGGTTCGAGCCATTCGCCCAGGGGAACTTCGCGCCACCCCTCCAGGTTGATGGCAATCCGTGCCACGCGTCCCTGGCTGTCGGTGGGGCCCGGCAGGCCGATGCCGACCCGGTCGGCGCGGTGCTCCGGATCGAGCTGGGCGACGGCCTCGACGATCGCCATGCAGGTGGCGCCGGGCACCGCCGGCTGCGGGGTGGGCACCTCCAGTTCGGCCAGCAGGTGCCCCTGGTGATCAAAGCGGCCCAACTTGATGGCGGTGCCGCCCAGGTCGACGCCGATCACTTCCCGCGCCGGGGCGGCTGGGGCCTGGGTGGAGCTGGCTGGGGCGCGGTCCTGGCGCTCCGACGGGGGGGGGATCGCCAAAGCGGGGACCGGGTCACACGGCCCGGTGGGACAAGCGGCCGCTCGACGCTAAGGGTCTGCCCGGCGCAGTCCGGAAGCAACGCCCGGCCGTCTGCTGGCCTGGCTGCGAGATTCGGGTCGAAGGCCACGGGTGCAGCAGCGGCGGGATGGGGTCAGGCCAGGGGCAGCCTGACCAGGCCTTCAAACCGTTCGAAATCGCGATCGAAACTCACCAGACGCCAGCCATTGGCGATCGCCAGGGCCGCCAAATGGGCATCGGTGCAGAGCCGGGCTGGCAGCTCAGCGCCCCGCAGCAGCTGGTGAAACACCTCCCAGCCGTTGTGCTCCGGCTCTGCCAGCTGCACGCCAGGCTGCTGGCAGAGGGCTTCAAGCAGAGAGGAGGCTTCGGCAGCGTTCTTGACGGCCTTGCCCATCAGTTTCGGCTGGCACACCAGGCGCACCAGCCCCAGAGCGGTGACCGTGCAGAAGAGCACCTGTTCTGCGGCCTGATGTTCCCAGTAATGAACGGCGTGCCGGTGGTGGCTGTGTTCGGACCAGGTCAACGCCAGCCAGACATTCAGATCCGGCAGGTCGGCGGTGGTGCTCATGGGTCGAGCAGCTCGAACAAGGCGGCGTTGCTGAGCTGGTGGTACTCAAGGGCCAGCGCTCCGTCCAATCGCGGCAGCGTGGCCGCGGAGCGTGTCAGCCCGGCGCACTTGGGTGCGGCGCTGAGCCCTTGCTCCACATAACTGTGCAGCAGCTGCTTGAGGGTCACACGCTCGCTGGCCGCCCGGGCTTTCAGCCGTGCGAACAGCGCATCCGGCAGCTCCAGGGTGGTGCGCATGCGCCAGGGACATTTGTGTGCGCATCGTAGTGCGCATCTTTTGGGGATGGGCGGCGCCATGGTCGGGTCAGCCGGTGTGATCGCCACGGTGACGCAACCAGTGGGGGGACCAGCGGGGCGACGATCCCTGGTGGCGGGGCATCTGCCGCGATGCGATCCGTCTCCAACCGCTGCAGAGGCCACGACGGGCCCTTCTGCACGCTGGCGGCCTCAGTCCGCCAGCGCCGGCTGAACGTCGGTGGCGGCAAAGTCGTTCCCTATGAACAGCAGGGGTGCCTCCAGGGCCATGGCCAGGCCATAGCTGAAGCAGTCGCCAAAATTGAGGGCCGCCCGGTGCCGCCCCTTGCCGAAACGGCGCCAGCCCACCAAGGCCCAGTGGACATGGATGTCCTCCAAGGGCACGGTGGTGATGGCGGCCGCCGCCAGCAGGTGGTCGAGTTCAGCCTGGCCTGCTGCACCGAGCTGCCGCTCGATCACCAGCCGGGTTTCCAGCAAGGTGGCGGTGGACAATCGCCTGGGGCCAGGCTGGCTGAGCCGATCGATCAGGGCCACGGCTTCTGGCTCCACCTTCAGGATCGCCAACAGGGCGGAGGTATCGATCACCATGGCGGATCAGGGGGCAAGGCCGCTCAGGCGGGCAGGCCCGTTTCGTCGTAAAGCTCCGCCTGGAGTTCGTAGCCGCTGCGTTGATCCGGCCAGGGGAGATCGCGGCAGCGGCTGAGCAACTGCAGCAGCACCTGGCGCCGGGCCGCTTCTTCTTGGCCAGGCGCGGCGGTGAGGCAGCGATCGAGTTCGGCGCGAAGGGCCTGGCGCACGGCGTCGGTAAGGCTTGTGCCCCGATGCATGGCCAATTCGCGGGCCATCGCATGGACCTGCGGATCTTTGATGTTCATGCCCATGGGTTGCAAGGGTAGAAAACCTCTTGAATTCTACCTCTCGCTGCCTTGATGGCGGGGTGTCCCCTGGCGGGCAAAGAGAAAGGGGCGGGTGATCAGCTTGTTGGGCAAGGGGATTGCTGCAGCCGCGCCCAAGGCGGGGGCCAGCGGCCCCTGACCGGTTTGCGGGGTGTCACCCCCCCAAAAAATGAGGGGTATTCCGGAGGGGATGCGGAAAATAAGCAAAATTTCGTGTTTGAGTTATTATCAAGAGCGAAAGCTCCCAATCCATATAAAAATCTCCCCCAATTCAGACATGATCACAACTTTCTTTTTGCGCCCTCGCTGCAAGGCGACATCTCTGGCCAAGTTGGCGATTGGAGCGGCGGTCGCGGTTGGGGCGCTTGCGGCCGGGAGCGCCCGGGCCTATGTGGTGACGGTGAGCGGCGTCAAATACGACGTGACCACCTTCACCGGGAGCTACGACAACAACATCAGCAAATTCGAGACGGCGGCTAACGGCGGGGTGATGCCTTGGTGGGGCAGTAGTTCAGACGCAACGGCTTTTCTTGCTGCAGTGGGGACAAATTTGGGCACTCCGAATATTCCATTCTACAGTGCCTATTTTGGATATTCTTATGACCCTGTGTATGATGCTGGTGGTGGCCCTAATGCTAGCGTTCAGCGTACCTATTCTATTTTACCAGCAGGTACAATCTATGATGATTATTTTCTAGCTTTTGACACAAACGCCGTTTGGGCGCAGGCCACTCCTTACAATTCCACCACGCCCGCCCCAGCCCCGCTGCCGCTGTTCGGGGCCGCTGCCGCCTTCGGCTTCAGCCGCCAGCTGAGGAAGCGCATCAAGCGGGTCCCTGGTGCCCTGGTCTCCGGCTTGCCCCGGGCCTGAGGCGGGATGTTGGAAGGGTCCCTCTCCCAGAGCGAGCGGCAGGGGTTGGCGTCGCTTGCCGCCGCCACGGCCCATGTGCTGCTGGCGCTGTTCGTGCTGGCGGTGGCCTTGCCGCTGCTGCCGCCCAAGCCGCTGGATCCCTTCTGGTTGCTGGCCTTCACCGGGGCTTTTTGCACCAATGGCTTTCTGGCCCTGTTGGCGGTGCTGCTGCTGCATCTGGCGGCGGTGCTGAATCCGCAGTCGGGGTGGCATCACGCCCGCCGCCTGCTGGTGCGCCAGTGCTCCCGCCTGGTGGTGCTGGGCTTTTTGTTGCTGATTCCCCTCCAGGGGTTGGCCGCCACCCTGGGGCGGGAGGCGGCCCAATCGTTGGCCAACCGCGCTGGCTCGCTGCAGCAGGCCCGCCTGGAGCAGTTCCGCCAGGCGGTGCAGCGCTCCGGATCGATCGCCGAGCTGCAGGGCCGGCTGGCCGCCATCCAGGCCCCGCCCCTTTCAGCGGCCGATCAGCGCCAGTCCCTGGCGGCCCTCAAGGCCGACCTGCTGTCCCAGATCAAGGTCCAGGAAACCAGCCTGCGCCAGCAATCTGGCCCGCGGGTGCCGATTGATTTGTTGATCAAAGACAGCCTGCGGGTGCTGCTGCTGGCGCCGCTGCTGGCCTTCGCCTTCGCGGTGAGCCGGCGCATCACACCACCGCCGCTGCCGGATCCGTGGCTGCCTTGGGGATAGGGGTCAGGCCCCTGGCAGCCAGTTTTCCAGTCGCAGACCCGGCACCCTGGCGAATTCACGGGTGTTGTTGGTCACCAGCGGCGCCTTCTCACTAAGGGCATGGGCAGCGATCATCGTGTCCAGCGAGCCGATCGGCGTGCCCCGCCGTTCGAGCTCGGCGCGCAGCTCGCCGTAGGCCCAGATCGCGGCTTCGTCAAAGGAAAGGATGATCAGGGGCGCGAGGAACATCTCCAGGGCCTGGCGGTTGCGACTGGAGCCGCTCTTGATCACCCCGTAGGCCAGCTCTGCAGCCACCACGCTGCAGACACCGATCTCCCCCATTCGGTACTGCCGGAACCGCTCCAGCACAGCGGCTGGCCTGGCGTTGATGATGTGGATGCAGATGTTGGTGTCGAGCAGGATCACGGCTGGATCGGCTCGCGTTGTTGCTGGTCCGGTTGGGCGCGCTCCAGCACGAATCCCGGTTCAAACGCCGCCAGTCCGTCCTCCAGGGTCTGCCAGGGGTCGTCGATCGGCAGCAGCAGCACACCATTGCCGAAGTGCTTGACGGCCACTTCGCTGCCGCGGAAGCGGTAGTCCTTGGGTAATCGGACGGCTTGGCTGCGGCCCGATTGGAACAGTCGCGCGGTGTCCATCAACGCCCTCCGTGGTGGATACCAACGATAATCACCATCCCAGCCGCCGTGCGGTAACCGAGGTGGCGCCTCCGCCGCCAGGGCTGGATGGGCAAACGTGCCCACATTCGCCTTTGCTCTCAGCAGCGCCGGAGGGCAGAGATCCGACGTTTTCATCCGGGAGCAGGTGATCCGCGCCACCCTCGATCTGGAGCTGGTGGTGCGGCTGCACCGCCGCAGCCCTGTATCGCCTCCGTTAGCTCGCGCTGCCGCTTGGCCTGGGCAACCCAGCGGCTTCCCGAAACTGCTGGCCGCCACGATCAAGACAAGACGACCCGATCGGCCGCCCATTTAGCATTCATGTTGTGAATGAAAATCATCCACGGCATGAGTGCTCTTCCCCGTCTGGTCAGCGGCGCCCTCGCCGATCGGTTGGCGGTGATGCCGGCTGTTGTGGTCACGGGCGCGCGGCAGACCGGCAAGAGCACACTGGCCGAGCAGCTCGTTCAAGGCGAAAGGCTCTACCGCACGCTGGACGACTTCGACGTGCTCGATGCCGCGCGGCGTGATCCGGAGGCGCTGGTGGGAGGTCACGAGCCGATCACCCTCGACGAGGTGCAGCGCGAGCCAGGTCTGCTCAGCGCCGTGAAGCGGGCCATCGATCGGAACCGCAGTGCGGGTCGCTTCCTGCTGACAGGTTCGGCGAACCTGCTCCTGATGCGCCAGGTTTCCGAATCGCTCGCTGGCCGCGCCAGCTATCTCACCCTTTGGCCGATGACCCGTCGTGAGCAGCTCGGGCTGGGGCAGGCCGGCCGCTGGGAGGAGCTGCTCGACACGCCCGAT
>Ga0114979_10002895_pt1 | contig 11546 bp, 11 predicted proteins | sample S_140625_EF_Meta_FD_87315 | JGI IMG/M metagenome (GOLD analysis project Ga0114979, IMG submission 87315) | Freshwater microbial communities from Lake Simoncouche, Canada to study carbon cycling - S_140625_EF_MetaG | ecosystem: Environmental > Aquatic > Freshwater > Lake | place: Lake... | reverse complement strand
TCCTTGAAGTTCTTGATCGCCTGGTTGAGATTAGATGCCATGGCGACCGGAAGTCTCGCCGCGGCACCGGCAGACGTTTTCCACGCCGCCGCCGTGACCCCAACGCTGCGACGTTGCGGCACGATGATTCCGTGTCCGCCGAACGCCGCGGCAGACCGGATTATTGCACCGAGGTTGCGGGGGTCGGTCACGCCATCCAGAGCAACAAACAATGGAATTTGTCCGCGAGCTTCGACGGCGTCAAGAAGTTCGAGCGGGTGGCTATAGGCATACGGAGGCACTGCCAATGCAATTCCCTGATGCACCGAGTTCTCACCACACAGGCGGTCCATTTCAGGACGCATGATTTCGAGTATCGCGATCCCCTTTTTAGTGGCGAGCGAGAGGGTCTCTTTGACACGATCATCAAACTCGACCCGCGAAGCGATGTACAGGGTCGTGGCCGGAACGTTCGTTCGTAGCGCTTCGAGGACGGAGTTGCGTCCGTTGATGATTTCGTTATCGCTGTCCTTGCCTCGACGAACAGTCTTCTGAGGAGCCTTCGAGCCCGTCTTCCCGAATCGTTCGCGGGCTTCAGTCAATCGGTCTTGCGCAATCTTGCGCTTTCCCGCGGGATGCCACGTCCGATCTTCCGCTTTAGGGGTGGGGCCTTTGCCTTCGAGGGAACGGCGCTGTTTTCCGCCGGAACCTTTCACGGGGCCTTTTTTGCTCTTTGCTGCTCCTGGTCGTCCTGGCTTAACCATTGGTGATGCTCCATCGGGTTGTGTCGGCGCCGTCTTCCAGCGTGATTCCCGCGGCGTCGATATCGTCGCGAATTCTGTCGGCCGTCGGCCAATCTTTGTCCGTGCGGGCACGGTTGCGTTCTGTGATCAGACGGTCAATGAGGGTTCCCAGCGCCGCGTGGGTCGCGTCGAAGGAGTCTGCCTCGACCGTCAGTCCCAGCACATTGACCATCGCGGCGACCTCGTTCGCACGGGCGAGAATCGCAGCGGAATCGGCGGCATCAAGCGCAGTGTTCCCCGCGCGAACGGTGTCGTGCAGGACCGCCAGAGCGGCCGGGACGGCGAGGTCATCATCCATGGCAGACGCGAACGCATCAGGAACCTCGGGGGCGGTGGTGACGAGGTCAGCGGTCCGTCGAGCAAACCCGCGAATTCGATCCCACGCCGCGGCGGCTTCCGCGAGCAACCCCTCGTGGACGTCCATCGTCGAGCGATAATGTGGAGCAAGGAGGAAGTACCGCGCCGTCGCCGAATCGGTCTGTGACAACAATTCTTCGGCTCCCATCACGTTTCCGACCGACTTGGACATCTTCTGCCCGTTCATTGTGACGAGCCCATTGTGAAGCCAGGTCGCCGCAAACTCGTCTCCGGCTGCGCGCGACTGCGCGAGCTCGTTTTCATGGTGCGGAAAACGAAGGTCAATCCCACCGCCATGAATGTCAAAACCGGACCCGAGATAGCGGGTTGCCATCGCGGAACACTCAATGTGCCAGCCAGGTCGGCCGGGGCCCCACGGGGAATCCCACGATGCCGTTGCTGGCTCGGAATCTTTACGCCCTTTCCACAGCGCAAAGTCGCGAGGGTCTTTTTTTCCGCGCTCGGAATTGGACTCATCCGATTCGACCTCATCGGGCGACTGTCGTGTCAGTTGGCCGTAGTCCGCCCACGATGCGACAGCGAAATACACATCCCCTGAACCATCGGCGGCGGCGTAGGCGTGCCCGCGGTCAATCAATCGAGAAATCAGCGTGATCATGTCCCCGATGTGCCCAGTTGCGCGGGGCTCAATTGCCGGAGGCAGGATTCCCAGCGCCGAGGCTGCGGTATCAAACGCACGCTCAATTCGTGCTGCGAGCGCCCACCACTCCTCGGTTCCGCCCACGGCCAAGATCTTGTCGTCGATGTCGGTGACGTTTCGAACGAGAGTCACCGTGAAACCTCGGTACGTGAACCACCGGCGCCACAGGTCGTACACGAGTGCACTGCGAAGGTGCCCAATGTGGGGCGCAGATTGCACCGTCGGCCCACACACGTAGATACCCACCTGACCGGGGACACGCGGTTCGAAGTCGCGCAAGGATTGCGAGACGGTATCGAACAGACGGATGGGCACTAGCCCATGTTACCGAGCGTTATCGAGCAGCGACGTGAGCGATGGCGATGGCGGTGATTCCCTTACCTTCACCGGTGAAGCCCAATCCGTCAGTTGTCGTCGCGCTGACTGAGACGGGTACTCCGAGTATGCCGCTGAGTGTGTGCTCGATTTCGACTCGTCGCGGTCCGATTTTCGGTCGGTTTCCCACGATCTGAACGGACGCCGATCGGGGCGCTAAACCAATTTCCGCGAGCTTGTCGAGGGCCCCGCGAAGAAACACCTCGCCGCGAGCACCCGAATATCGGGGGTCGTCCGTCCCGAACACCGTGCCGATGTCGCCGAGCCCGGCGCCAGATAACAGCGCGTCGCAGAGCGCATGAGCGACAGCATCGCCATCCGAGTGACCGGACAGGCCGGTTTCGCCTGGCCATTCGAGGCAACCCAACCACAACGGTTCCGAATCGCCGAATGCATGGGTATCGGTTCCGAGTCCGACCCGAATTGACCCGGCCAGAGAGGCGAGGTCGGCCTCAACCGTGATTTTGTGTGAACGTTCGTCCCCGGCAACCGTCCGAACGGTTCCCCCCGTTCCGCGCCAGATACTCGCGTCATCGGTGAAGTCTCCAATTGTGTCGGCGATCGCCGCGGCGTATCCCGCGCCAGGGAAGCCTTGCGGGGTTTGCACGCGATAGAGACGCGCGCGCTCCGTGTTTTCCGTCACGATGCCTTCGTCGGCGACAACGATGGTGTCCGCGACGGGTAGGACCGGAACGGCGGCATCGTTCGTTTTCACAACAGAGGCAATTACGCGGTCGAAAACGTCAATCGGTGCACCGGAACGAGCGACATCGTGGATAAGTACAACATCGACCGTTGGCATCATTGCCATGGCATGTCGAACGCTATCCGTCCGGTTTTCGCCGCCGGCGACGACCGTTGCGACAACCCCCTCCTCGTCCACAATCGCCCTCACGGCGTCGAGGTGTGCGGGCGGGCCGGCAATGACCAACGCAGCGGGGTTGACGCCTCGCACCACATCGAGTGCTCTGGCGAGCATTGTCGTGCCATCAATGTCTACCAACGCCTTGGGGATACCGCGTCCGAGCCTCACGCCCGAACCGGCTGCAACGATGACGATCCCGACCGTTGGCATGGGTGCTTAAGAGGCGAGGACCTCGTCGAGACGGTTCGAGGCGCGTTCCTCATCCGTTTTTTCGGCGAGGGCAAGTTCCGAAATAAGAATCTGGCGAGCCTTTGCCAGCATGCGCTTTTCACCCGCCGACAGTCCACGATCTTGTTCGCGGCGCCACAGGTCACGGACGACCTCGGACACCTTGATGACGTCACCCGATGCGAGCTTTTCAAGGTTTGCCTTGTATCGACGAGACCAGTTGGCGGGCTCTTCAACAATCGGATCACGAAGTACACCAAAGACGAGCTTGAGCCCGGCCTTGTCGATGACGTCCCGAACACCGACGTCTTCGACCTTGCTTTCGGGAACCATGATCTCGAGGTTGCTCTGAGATACCTGAAGCTTGAGGAATTTCTGCTGTTCGCCCTGAAAATCACGAGTGGTGATTGCGATAATTTTTGCCGCACCGTGGTGGGGATAAACGACGGTTTCGCCGACTTTGAATGCCATGTAGTGGTTTCTCCTTTAGCAGAAATTCAATTTTACCACAGAGGACCGCCTCGAATCTTCCCGCGGGGTGACGTGACCCACTCCGCTAGACTGAACTCAGAATTTCCGCCCGACTCGATAAGGATTTGTCGTGACTATTCGCGCCCTCGCCAGTTCAGCCCTCGCAGCAACGTTGCTGTTGGGAACCGCCGGATGTGGCATCTTTGTCGACTCCGCCACGCTGAAGCCTTATTCGGCCGGCGACGGACTCAATGTCAACGTCGGTGGATTGCAATTACGGAACGTGCTCGTCATTACTGACGAGTCGGGCGATGCCTCGCTCGTTGCTACGATCGTCAACGACACGACGAACGTGCAATACCTCGCCGTTGAGTTTCGGACCGACCCTCCCGTCGACCTCACGATTATCGCCAACGAGGGCCTCACTAAGGTCGGACTTGCTGACGGTAACCCCGCCATCGCAACGGGAACTGTGCTCAAGGCCGGTCAATATGTTGACATCTATTTTCAGTACGGCGGACAAGACGGAGTGATGATGTCTATTCCTGTGCTTGACGGCACCTATGAGCTATACGCTCCGTACGCACCGTCGTTGTTCGTTCCCGAACCGGTGGTCACTCCCTCTGCAACTCCGTCCGCCACCCCCGAGGGTTAGAAACCCTCTACTTCTTCCCTTGGTTCGCCACGGCGGCCGCGCCAGATGCCGCTGCCTCCGGGTCCAGGTATTCGCCCGCGCCGATTGGTGTCAGGTTGTCGTCAAGCGTGTAGACGAGAGGGATACCAGTCGGGATATTCAACTCGGCAATCGCGTCGTCACTGATGCCATCGAGGTGTTTGACGAGCGCCCGAAGCGAATTTCCATGGGCTGTTATCAGCACGGCCTTTCCAGCACGGATGTCCGGAGCAATATCGCTCGTCCAATAGGGAAGCATGCGGTCAATGACGAGAGACAGTGATTCTGTGCGCGGAAGGTCCGCGCCGAGATCGGCGTATCGCTCATCGTGTGCCTGGGAAAACTCTGAGTTGTCATCCAGAGCGGGCGGCGGAACATCGAACGACCGACGCCACAATTGAAACTGTTCTGGCCCGAATTCTTCAAGGGTCTGCGCCTTGTCAAGTCCTTGAAGAGCGCCGTAGTGACGCTCATTGAGTCGCCAGGATCGCTTCACCGGAATCCAGAGACGGTCAGCGGTGTCGAGGGCGATGTTCGCCGTCTGAATTGCACGCGTCAGAACGCTCGTGTACAGAACGTCGGGCTTCAGTCCGCTCTGTGCGAGAAGTTCCCCGGCACGTGTTGCCTCCGCCACACCCTGCTCCGACAGCCGAACGTCAACCCAGCCAGTGAAAAGGTTCTTCTGGTTCCAGATCGAGTTTCCGTGACGAAGCAAAATCAGCGTGTGAGTCATGTTCATTAGCCTAACGAGCCAGAATGGTGGGGTGGTAGTCGGACGAATCACCCGAGGAACGACGGGCACGAACCGCCTTCGGCGCGCAGACCGATGGTTGGCTCGTCACCCGCGTTTTCGTGCGATGCACGACCCACTCGTCGTCGATCTTGGCTACGGCGCCTTGCCGCACACGACGCTCGAATTGGCTGACCGGCTTGCGACCGTCCAGCCCGGGCTTCGCGTGATTGGCATAGAAATTGATCCGGAACGAGTGGCAAATGCCGAATCGAGCGCGACTGAGCGGGTCTCCTTCGTCCGTGGCGGTTTTGAGATTCCACTTCCCGAGAATCGCACCGCAGACGTCATTCGCGCTTTCAATGTGCTGCGTCAATACGACGAGTCGGAAGTCGCGGCGATTTGGACGAGGGTTCTAGCGCGTCTCTCGTCGAGCGGAATCTTCCTCGATGGAACCTGCGACGAAATCGGCCGCGTAGCCACGTGGGTGTCACTTGGCGCGTCCGGACCCGAATCGTTCACCGTCGCTCTTCGCCTAGCCGACCTGGAAATGCCCAGCATTGCCGCCGAGCGCTTGGTCAAAGCGCTGATTCATCGAAACGTCGAGCGTGAAGAAATCCACCGGTTCCTCGGAGACCTCGATCGTCATTGGACGGTCTCTGCACCATTGCAGGTTTATTCACCCAGTCAGCGATGGATTGCCACCGTGCGGGCCATGAAGGATTCGGGTTGGACGGTTCAGGGAACCGCGAGCGTGTGGCGTCTCGGCGAGATTACGGTCGACTGGGACGCAGTCTCTCCGCGGCAGTAGCGCCGGCACTCGGGGGAACAAGCACATCCTGTGTCGCCGCGAGCGGGTGGTCGTCGTGCAACACGATTAGTTCGGCGGTCACATCGACGGTCCGCTTGATGACCGCGAGCGCCACGGGACCGTCGTCAAAATGGTTTCCGGCGGTGGTGACTGTGCCGACCACATCTCCGTTCAACATCACCAAATCGCCGGCTTCGGCAAAAACAGATTCCGAACCGTCGAGGTGAAGACGCACGAGTCGCCTCGGCGGGTGTCCGACATTGTGAATCTTGGAGACCGTCTCTTGCCCCGGATAACACCCTTTGGACAAATGCACCGCGGTTCGGAGCCAATCAAGTTCGTGCGGGAGGGATCGATTGTCGACCTCCGCCATCGATGGTCGTCCGGCGACTACGCGCAGCGGGTCGACAAGGTCAGCGCCGAGAACGTCGACGTTCGGTTTTTCCCCGGCGGGCAAGAGTGTTTCCACCCAGGTCCAGGCGGGAATTTCGGTTTCGCCATAGGTCACTCCACCGAGGGCGATTGTGGGCCATGGGTCGGTCCAAGCGAGGTCGCCTAACGCGACGGCTCCTCCCCACACCGAGAACCGGGTCGTCACATCGATGGCCTGGACATCTTCCATGAAGATTCGGGCGTCGAGCCATGCCGCAACGTCCGCCCCCGAAGTTCCGGGGACAACGAGAAGAGTGCCGTCGGTCGATTCAAGTACGTGAATGCTGTGTTGGATGCGTCCCTGACCATCAAGTTCAAGGGCATCGCGCGAATCCCCGACAGCGAGACCACGAAGGTCTTGACTGAGCGTCGCATTGAGGACGTCGAATCGGTCGGGTCCGGTGACGAGGACGACTCCCGCCTCGATGAGAACCGCCGCATCCCCCTCTACCAGTCGTCGTTGGTCGACGAAAGGGTTGGACATCGTTAGCGCTGACCGCGAAAGAGCCGAACGAGAACGACAATGCTCGTGAAGCCGATTGCGACGAACGCGAGCCCCAACAGTGCCAAAAAGAACATTTCGAACCAGAAGATCATGTGTCTAGCCTAAACCGTATCGCGCCAACGCGACCACGATACCGACGGCGCCGATGACGAGGCTGCCCGCTGTCGTGAAAGCAAGACGATTAACGAGGCCCTGCTTCCGCTGCATTAACAATTGAACGACAAACGACAACACGAGCGAAGCGCCGATTGTCGCCGAAATCACTGCCGCCCACTGGGCAGACCCGAACGTCACCGCGTATGCGGTACCCGCAAGAGCGACAATCCACGAGGGAAGCGCGGATGTGATTCTGCGGGGCATGTCACCATGCTAAACGCGCCTAGACTTTAACGAATCGTTGGAGGTGTGGGTCGTGTCTCGAATACTGTTACTTTCTCCATCTTCCGCTTCGGTCATTCCCGCTCTGGCGTTGTTGCCGCACGATTTAATCGTCGCACCGCTCGCCCCACAATCGCTCGCTTCTCACTCCGACGTCGATCTCGTGCTAATCGACGGTGTGACCGATTTGGTCGGTGCGAAATCCATGTCGTCTATCCTGTCGTCAGCTCGGTTACCCGTGCCAGTTCTCATCGTGGTATCCGATACTTCCTTGTCAGTCCTGGACGGTTCATGGGGAATCGCGGACTTTTTGCTGCCGTCAGCATCGCTCGCCGAAGTCGATGCACGAATTCGTTTAGCCGTTCAGTCCGCGAGTGGCAACATCGCATCGGGATTGAGTCACTCTGGAGTTTCAATCGACGAATCGAGCTACCAGGCCACTGCCAGCGGAAGGCCCCTGGACCTCACGTTCAAAGAGTTTGAATTGTTACGGTACCTGGTCGCAAATCCGGGTCGCGTGTTTACCCGCGAGCAATTACTCTCGGACGTATGGGGTTACGACTATTTCGGGGGAACGCGAACCGTCGACGTTCATGTTCGCCGACTTCGCTTCAAGCTCGGAGAGCGTGAATCAGTGATTGGGACAGTCCGCAACGTCGGGTACCGATTTGCGCCAACAGGAGAAGACGAATGAGCGAGACTAACCCCACGACGGGTTCCACCGACGCCGAACTTGACGACGATTGGGATGTATCCCTTCCCGCAAAAGACGCCTCGCTTCCCAGCAACCGTTTTTTCGATCGGGAATTGTCGTGGCTCGCGTTTAACGGGCGTGTCCTCGAACTCGCGAAAGACGAATCGATTCCTCTTCTTGAGCGCGTGAACTTCCTTGCAATTTTTGCCAACAACCTCGACGAATTCTTCATGGTCCGCGTCGCGGGGCTTAAGCGCCGACTCGAAACCGGAATCGCGGTTCACAACAACGTCGGTCGAGGACCTCAACAGGTTTTGTCCGATATCCATGCCACCGCATACGCGCTGCAGGTTGATCATGCTCGTGTTGCCACTGACGTCATTCGCCCAGCTCTCGAGGCCGCCGGCGTCGCGATTACCTCAATCGCGGACCTGTCGCCTGCCGACCGCAAGACGGTTGACGAATTGTTCGTCTCGCAGATTTTCCCCGTCCTCACCCCGCTCGCCGTCGACCCAGCACACCCGTTTCCTTACATCTCTGGCCTTTCCTTGAACTTGGCGGTTCGAGTGCAAAATCCAAAGTCGGGCGACGAGAACTTCGCGCGCGTCAAGGTGCCAGCGATTTTGCCTCGATTTGTTGAGTTACCCATCTCGCACGATGGAGCGATTCGATTCCTTCCGCTCGAAGACCTCATCGCGCATCACCTCGGAGCTCTTTTCCCAGGGATGGCGATTCTCGACCACCATTTTTTTCGGGTCACCCGCAACGAAGACCTCGAGATTGATGCGGACGATAGTGAAAACCTCCTCAAAGCCCTCGAAAAAGAACTCTCGCGACGTCGGTTCGGCGCACCAATTCGACTCGAAATTAGTGACGACATGGACGCCGTCACCCTCGATTTGCTCATTCGCGAACTCGGAATGGACGATGGTGAGGTCTATCGTCTGCCCGGAATCCTCGGGCTCGACCAGCTCTTTCAGGTCACCCGCGTTGACAGAAGAGAGCTTAAGTTCGCCCAACACATGCCCACAACGGTCACTCAGTTCCAGCCGCCCGAGCCCGGAACGCCAGCGGATTTGTTTGGAGCACTCAATGAGGGCGAAGTGCTCGTTCACCACCCTTACGAGTCGTTCGCAACGAGCGTCCAAGCGTTTGTTGAGCAAGCCGCCACGGACCCCAACGTGCTTGCCATCAAGCAGACCCTGTACCGCACCTCGGGAGATTCCCCCATCGTTCGATCGTTGATTACGGCCGCCGAGTCCGGGAAGGCGGTGCTCGCGCTCGTCGAAATCAAGGCGCGGTTCGACGAGCAGAACAACATCACGTGGGCAAGACAACTCGAACGCGCGGGCGTGCACGTCGTCTACGGGCTTGTCGGGTTGAAAACCCACTGCAAACTAACCCAGGTGGTTCGCCGCGAAAAGTCGGGGGACATCTCGTACTACTCGCACATCGGAACCGGAAACTACAACCCGAAGACGAGCCGCACCTACGAAGACCTTGGACTGTTCACGAGTTCAGCCGAGGTCGGCGCGGAATTGACGCGCTTGTTCAACGAACTCAGTGGTTATGCGATCGAAAAGAAGTTCAAACGACTCCTCGTCGCCCCGCGGTATTTACGTCACGGATTGCTCAAAAACATTGCGCGGGAAACCGAAGCTGCCCTCGCCGGAGAGAAATCGGGCATCTGCCTCAAAATGAACTCACTCGTGGACGAAACAATCATCGACGCGCTCTACCGCGCCAGCCGTGCCGGGGTTCCCATCGATGTGTCCGTGCGTGGAATCTGTTCGCTCGTCCCCGGTCGTGCGGGATTGTCTGAGTCGATTCGGGTGCGCAGCGTTCTGGGGCGTTACCTCGAACACTCCCGCATCTATTCGTTCTACAACGGCGGAAAGCCCTCGATGTATATCGGTAGTAGTGACATGATGCATCGAAACCTCGATCGGCGGATTGAGGTGTTGGTCAAGATCGAGACCCCCGAACACCTCGAACGAATCGACCACCTTTTCGAATTGCACATGAGCGACTCGTCGTCGACATGGTCACTCGCAGAGAGCGGTGAATGGACTCGCCACAACGGACTAGCGGGCGAGCTCGCTGACATCCAGGACACACTCATGTCTGAATACACCGCCCGCAACTCGCGGGGGAAGAACAAGTGAGTAAGCCCGAACCGGTCGTCGCGGCGGGAGCGGTCCCGTGGCGCGTGGTCAACGGAAAACTGCAGGTACTCGTCGTCTATCGCAAACAACACCGAGACGTGTCAATTCCCAAAGGGAAGGTCGACCCAGGTGAGACGCTGCCCCACACCGCAGTCCGAGAAGTTTTTGAAGAGACAGGTCTCAAGGTGAATCTTGGACCGTCGCTCGGCTCGGTCCACTACGTTCAACCCACTAACGGCAAACCAAAAATTGTCCATTATTGGGCGGCCGAAGTCGACCCCGTCGCCGAAGCCAAATCTAAATTTGTTTCCAACGATGAAATCTTTGCCCTTGAGTGGCTCAGTGCGAAGAAAGCAATTGCTGCGTTGACCTACGAGCACGACCGCGAACTGATTGACGACGTGCGTTCTCTGTGGAAATCGGGTTCAATGAATACCTTTCCGCTCATCATTGCCCGCCACGGCAAAGCGACCGCTCACGATCAATGGGACGGACTTGATTCGCTTCGCCCTCTCGTGGCGCAGGGCATGCAACAGGCTCGCGACATTGCCGGTGGTCTCGCGGCATTTGGACCAGCGGCGATTATTTCGTCACCCGCAATTCGGTGTCTTCAAACAGTCGCTCCGCTGTCCTACAAGCAGGGGATGGAGATTCGCGAGTCGGGCAAGATCTCGCAAGACAAGTGGACGAGCGAGGGCGATCGCGTTGTCGATTTTGTTGCGGCACGATTGCGCAAAGCGGTTCCGGTAGTGATGTGTTCACACGGGCCAGTCATTCCCCAAATCGTGAGCGAGATCATCTCTCAAACGGGGGGCACGGTTTCGGACCAGGCGCGCCGGGCAGCGTCACTCGGAACAGGAGACTTCGCGATTTTTCATGTCGCGAAGAGCGGGCGTGGCTTCCGGCTGGTGTCCGTCGAAACACACACCGCTCCGTAGAAGTGTCGGGCCGTGGGTTACGCCTCTCGGCACGTTGCCACTCGCGGTGGCTCATAATTAATGGAACCCGGGGAATCCGCACGACCCGACGCCTTCAGTGTAACCGTGGACACGAGATAAATATTCCGAACGGACTAGCCGAATCGACCGTTGACATAGGCCATCGTGCGTTCGTCTTTGGGGAACTCGAACATCTGGCTTGTCGGGCCGTATTCGACGATCCCACCAGGTGTGCCCTGTTCCGCGAGGAAGAACGCGGTCTTGTCGGACACGCGGGCAGCCTGCTGCATGTTGTGGGTGACAATGACGATCGTGACTTCCGTGGCCAACTCGACGATTGTCTCTTCGATTCGGCGGGTCGACGTGGGATCAAGAGCCGAACATGGCTCGTCCATCAATAGCACACGCGGCCTGACCGCAAGTGAGCGCGCGATACACATGCGCTGTTGTTGCCCACCGGATAGCCCACCACCGGGCTGTT
>Ga0114979_10002894_pt1 | contig 11547 bp, 15 predicted proteins | sample S_140625_EF_Meta_FD_87315 | JGI IMG/M metagenome (GOLD analysis project Ga0114979, IMG submission 87315) | Freshwater microbial communities from Lake Simoncouche, Canada to study carbon cycling - S_140625_EF_MetaG | ecosystem: Environmental > Aquatic > Freshwater > Lake | place: Lake... | reverse complement strand
TATTTATCAAAATTATCTTTAATAAATTTAATCTTTTCATAAAATGATTCTAAACCTTTATGTGAAACAGAATAACCTAATTTTGTAAAGATTGTTTTAAATAGAATCTTTTCTAAAAGTTTATCTTTAATATTAATTTTAAATTCATTTGATTCTTTTATCTTTTTAAAATATAAATCAGCGGATGAATCTAAAATTCTTGTTAATTCAGTCATTACATCAGACAAAGCAAAAAATGATTCGATTGCTTTAGGATTCCATGTTTCAATAGCTGGTCTTACTAGATCACGAATTTTTCCACGTTGTGACCACTTTGGTGTTGAATCTACAAAATGAGGAATCTGGCAATAATTAGCAAATGAAAAGATATCAGATTTAGGAATAACTAACATTGGTCGAATAAATGTAATTATATTATCTTTAAATTGTTGAGATGATTGTAATTCCATTCCATTTAAATTAGAATATAAAGATTCAGAAACAATATTTGTCATGATATTTTCAAATCGATCATCTTGATTATGACCTAAATATACTATACAATTTTCTGATTTAATAATTTTTGCTACATTTTGATATGTAGAAAATCTAATATCGCGGGTAAAAGATTCATATAAATCTCTTAATTCTAATTGCATACATTCTGGTCTTGTTAATTCAACAATCTTTCGAATAAATAGTTTAATTTTTAAAAATGAACACCATTCCTTAATAATTATAACTTCTGAATCGCATTCAATCCTATTATTATAATTAATATGTACAGCTACTACATTATCTGATCCATATTTTTTTGTTAGAATATATGACATCACCATCGAATCAACGCCTCCACTAAGTGATATGATTATTTTATTTGTGTCTATGTTTACTTTATTTGTTTCTATGTTTACAAAATTAAATTTATTTTTAAAATTTTCCATTAATGTTGTTGACTTAGAATCAATCAATTTTGGGGTATATGATTCTAAACCAAGTTCACAAATACTTGTTAAATCATATATTACATGTACATTATCTCTAGGAATAATTTGTTCAATATTGATTGTATCATCACACTGAGAAATATATCTTTCAAGAGTAGCTTTCAAAAATCTCTTGAAACCGAGGTCTCTTGGATGATTTTTAATTTTAATCATTGTTTCTTTAATCACATATAGAATCTTATCATAATCCTTTGAATGTCTAAGTGGTAGTAATACAAAAGCAAAATCATCTGAATTTAAGGAATATAAATATTTAGAATAAAATTTTTCTACAAATCGAATAATTTTTAATGTGTAATTATCGCAATCAATATTTCCTAAAACTCGGTTAGCATGTCTTGGAACCTGATCATACAACAAAATAATTTCCATACCTTTTTTGAAATTATCTAATAGATACGATTCATTTTTTGGTGTAAAAAGTGAGAAAAATTCTTCCTTGAAAAATCTTGTGGTAATATCTTCATCATCTGATTGTGATGGATTAAACCATACATTTTTATTTGAAAACCAATAATCATAGAGATTAAACATTGTAATATAATTAAGTATTTACACTTTTACTATTACTAGTTTTTTTTATTTCAATTTTTTAATTTATTTTAATATTAATCATTAAATATTGTTATGTATTATTACTTTTCTACAAATATTTTATAATATTTTTGCAACGAGCTCATCGAAACCACTTGGATCTTCTTTAACATCAAATAATAAATCTAATTTTAGATATAATGCTTTCACTTTGATTGCTTTTACTATATCGGATGAATCTAACTTATTTGAATCTATCAATAATAAAACTGAAAACAAAAATGATATAATATTTTTTAGTTTTATCTTATCAGATTTTATTACTTGTTTATCATTACAATAATTTAAACACAAAATATTTAGATCACAAATTTTAGAACGATTAATATCATCATTGGATTCTAAATTTTCTAATAATATCGATATTAATTCTATATTCATTATTATAATAAATGGAAAAAAATAATCATCAAAAAAAAAATTAGTAAATTTATACAACTTTTTATAATACTTACATAAACCAATTATGATTATAATCTTTTCCATTCTTTGTAATCATAGATAAATATCTGATATTAAGATCCGGATTTAATTTTAATTTATTTTGATTTAGATCAATAAATTGTAAATTTCGTAGTCTTTCAAGAGGTTTTGTAATTGCTTTATTGTTAAAATACATTTTTTGTGGTTGATCAGCTTTTACTTCATTTAATGTTAATGTTATTTGAGCATCTGGTTTTTCTCTTAGACTATATCCATATAATTCATAATCAAAATCATATCCACTATTTATAGAATTGTCTTTTCGTTGTTCATGGGCTGTTGGAAAATATAATAAATCAGCAGATAATCTAGGATAAACCACACCAAAACCATCGTCTTTTACATTCTTTACAGCAGATGCAACAACATAGAACCACTTATAAGTTGGTGGGTATAATTTGGGGTTTAATAACGTTTTAATTCTGAGGTCAAAATCATCTGGTTTGGTAAATTTAGTCCAATCTAATCTAGATTCAAGGGCAGAAAATCCGAGTGCTACTGATATTTTATAATTTCCAACTTCATATACTTTTAATGGTTCTAATGAATCTGCACTAAAAGATGCGGATCTTGAAAGACTATTTTTCATATAATTTTGTTGAATTGGTTTTAATGCTATAACATCAACACGAAATTTCTTCATTGTTTCAGTTGAAATATCAACTAAACCAATCAAAGGATTCTCAACATCTTTTTCAACAGGATATGCTACAATCATAATTGCACCATTATTAGAGGTCTGTGTTTCGGTTAATTCATTTTGGGGATAACCAACAAGCTGACCCCAGGCATTATAATATAAACCAGACATTGTTGGTTTTTTTGCCATTGATGGAAGATTATAATCATCCATCGCATTCTCGGGTGTTACATCAAAATTATTTACATAAATTGATAACAAAGATTTTACACCTCCTTCAACAATTACAGGAACAGTAAATAATTTAGTAGTATCAGGTTCTGATTCACCAGCAACAACAATGCACATTATTTATATAATAATATAATACTATTTTTAAATCATTTTTAAAAAAATTATAACAAAAATACAAAGAATTATAAAGATTGCTAGAAATATATATTTTATTTTTTTATTTACTCCATTTACTCCATTTACTCCATTATCTTTAATTTGTATATCAGTACCAAATTTATATGAATACTGTGATTGATCCGATAGAATTATTCTATTTGAAATATCAACACCGAATATATTAATTTTATTAGTATTTCTTGTTATCTCTGTGTCAATTTGATATGTTATAGGAAATAAATCTAATAGTTTTTTAGCTCCTGATTTAGTAACAATATAACCAAATAAACCATATACTTTTTTAAATTTTTTATTTTCATCATAAGTTGATCCTGGATGATAACCGAGAAAAAATAAATCATAGTCATAATCATTTACTTTAAGTTCATTTTCTATAATCTTAATTTGATCAATAAATCTATCATCCAGTGTAATATCATCCTCTAAAATTAAACATGAATTAATATTTTCATCAATAATTTTTTGGTAAATTGCTCTATGACTCATTGCACAACCAATTGCACCCAACGTAAGATGCGTGTATATAATATCTGATTTTTTTGCAAATTCAATACCTTCTAGAGTAATAATATTTCTATCTAACTTATTTAGATCTAATTTCTTACCATCGATTGCACTAAATCTTTCAGCCATCTCTAATAATCCAACTTTATTTAATTGTTCAATCACATTTAAATTACGGTCAGTTCTTCTGTCAAGATTTATATAAATAATCTTATCAAATAACATATATATATAATGAAGATAGATTTTTTAACAATTATAACAATCATAATGATAATGATAATTATATTTATTGTATTTTTGATAATTTATAATAAAAGAATAAATGGAGGAGTAAATGGAGGAGTAAATAGAGTAACAAATATATATATAGATAGATCAGAACAAACAATAATTCCTAAAAAGATATGGACATATTGGCACGATGAATCATTACCAGATATAATTAAAAGATGTATAGAAAATTGGAGAAAATATAATCCAAATTATGAAATAATAATTTTAAATAATTCAAATTATAAAGAATATATTAAAGGTTGTGATATATTAGAATATCCAGCATCACGATTTTATGCACGTATCGCTGATTTTATGAGAATTCATGTTCTTAATCAGAATGGTGGAATATGGCTTGATGCATCTACAATATTACATGAAAGTTTAGATTGGGTTTTAAAAAAATATCAAGAACAAAGATATGAATTTATAGGTTATCATATAGCATCCAAGGAAACAAAACCAGAATATCCAGTAATTGAGAATTGGTTTATGGCTGCACCCAAAGGTAGTAATTTTATACATAAATGGTTAGAAATATTTTTAGAATCAAATAAATTTCATTCAGATTATGATTATCTATTATATATTGAATCATTAGGAGTTGATTTACAAAATTTATCTAGAACGGGATATTTAACAATGCATTATGCTATCCAATATGTATTACAGAAGGAAATGACAGCAAATGAAATTAAAAAAAAATTATATCTTGAGAGAGCAGAAGATGGACCATTTAAATATTTACATCTAAATGGATGGGATAATAAAAAATCGGTTGAAGCATTGTGTGCAAATAAAGATTTAAGAACTAAAGTAGTAAAATTTAGACAACATGAAAGAAAAGCAATGAGCGAGAATAAATTATTTTGTGTTTTTAATAATATATAAAAAGATGAATCATATGAAATATTATAAGTCAATGGAATTTTATTCTAATATAAAAAATAGCGGAGTCCTAATTATGCCCCAACAAGATTTTTTTCCTCTATATGGAACTTATACGGATATTGATTATATAATTAGAACATCTACAACAATTTTAACATTTAAAATGGCGTTTAAAGTACCTTCAATTGATATGATATCAGAAGATGAAACAAAAAAATTTGTCGATGATACACTAAGACTTTCTCAATCTACTGGAATTAAATGTTATGGATATTTTATTGGAAATGTTAAAATGACTGATAATGCATTTAATATTTTAAAAAAAGCAAAACATACATTTTCAGATCGTATTTCAATGTCCTTTTGCTGTGATTCTGACCAAAATAAACTTAATCAAAAAATTATTCGGATGCTATATTCAAATTATATATATCTATATGATTCAGGAGGTGATTGTATTATGATTGAAGCTTAATTTATTAATTTATTATTTTTTTATTTTTTTATATTATATGCCTACATATTATATTCATAATAATGGTGGTAGACCATACAAAGTAGAAATTGATAAAACAAATGTAAAAATATATAAAAGACAAAAAAATAATGAAGAAGATTATGAAAATAAAGAATATAAAACATATAAACCAGAAAAAATTTTTATCGGTAAATCACCAAAAAATAAAATGACAACATATTCTGGAGGTCATGGTAAAAAATTTGATGGTAATTCAATACTTCTTCAGCTTACAAAATATTCCTATACATATATAGGATCTGAAATATATACATTTAGAACAGATTCTGAAATTATTGATTATGTCTCACCAGTCGGTAATAGTGATGTACCATATCCATATGCAATTGATTCGAATGGATATTATTATTTAATGTTAGAAAACATAAAGATTAAAGTTCCTGAAAAATATGATGATTGTTATAATTATTATTATCAAGCTCAATTAATGACTCCTGATTTAGGATTTGGAAGAAAACCAATATTTTATTCTAGTATTTTAGATTTTAAGATTAATAATGAATCTTATACAATGAGATGGGTACCTGAACCAGTAAAAGACTTTAAACGATTACAAAAGGATATTGGTAAAAATATTTCAATTAAAACTATTGATGGAAAGATAATAAAATTAACAGAAAAATCTTATAAAAAAATAATGGATGAATTTAATGAAAACCTACAAGCTATAAAGTTTGCATAATATGATATAATTTTACAACAAATAATTATAAACATCATTGGTTTAATTTCATGTACATGTTCCGCCATTTATTTTCGTAGACAATAATTACAAAATCCTTTCTCATTATTTATAACATCAATGCAATATATACAAACATAGAATTGACAATCAATATTCTTACATCTAATATCAGTCCACATTATTGGCGAATCTTTTGATCCACATGGTAAATATGAACAACCACCACAACCGGTGCACTCACAAAATCGTTTAATAGGGGGATCTTTTATATCTTTATCAAATCTAACTTTTTTCATTTTAATTTCTTTATTATATATTTAACAACATATAAAGATAAAATCAATTTTTAATAAACTATAAATGCTTGAAATTTGTTATGAAAATATTTTACAAGAGACATTAAAAACAGTTGATTTAGTAATTGTTGATTTCTATGCCACATGGTGTGGTCCATGTAAAAAGGTTGCACAAGAATTAGAAAAATTACATCAATCTAATCCTGAATATTTTATTGTAAAAGTTAATGTGGAAGAAGAAGGAATGGCCAATTATATTGAAATAAATGAGATCCAATCTCTACCAACTGTTAAAGTATTTTATAAAGAAAAAGAAATATATAAAACAATTGGTTATAATCCAAATTTTATTACAACTTTAAAAGATAATATTACAAAAGTGATTTCCTAATTCGAATTACAGCATAAGATACTACAATCATTAATAAAATAATACATATATTTGCAATTATAGTTGATTTCTCAATATTAATATTTGTAATATATAATATTAAAACACCACATAAAATAATATTTAATGAGTTCATACTTTTTATCTTTATATTTGTACTTATATCAAGCTGACCAGATAATAATTTTGATGCGGATAACATCATAAGTAAAGTAGTAGTTGCAGTAAATATCATTCCACCAAAACTTACTAAATAATTTATTTTATTTGTTTTTGTTAAGACTTCCATAGCATATGTTAATGGAGCTTTATCTTTTAATTCTAAATCTCCATATATTAATCCTTTAGAAGATTGCATTAGATTTACTCCTATTTGTTCATTTATTTCATTCATTTTATCTTTTTTATACATAGCATAAGAATATACATAACCCAATAATGTATAGATAATAATTGTAAATATAATAGTTGTTCTAATAGCTTTAGGTATATCTGTTTGTGGATTATATGTATCAGAATTTAATTTTACTAATAATTCAAAACCAACATAACTAAAAACAATCATATAAGCACCTTTAATTATATTAAAAAAATTATCTTTAATGCTTGATGGATTAACTGCTTTTTTAAAAAAATGATGACCATCTAAATCAACAAACATTCTATAAAAACCAATCACAATCAATAGAACGAGGATTGCTAAACCAAATAATAATATTACATTATTCCATTTTGCTACATAGTCTACACCTATTCTATTTAGCAAATAACATAGACCAATAATAATAAGTCCACCAATTTTATTATTAATTAATGGTAGATAATTAGATAAATAATCACCAAATGATCTAGATACAAGATATGTTGAGAATATTAAACCAATAATAGCCATGATAACAAATCCAGATGCAATTCTATCAGAAGATATACGTTTTATAATATCATATTCCAGATGTGTATCTTTGTCATTTTTAACAATTTCAGGTAATTTTGCATAATGTTCTGCAAATATTGACATAAATAAACCAGATAATAATACAGATAACCACGTATGTTCGCCTGCAAATTTATGAACAAAACTTATAATTACAAATATACCAGCACCAATAACATTTGATATACCTGCATAGACAAGATCTTTATATGTTAACATTGTTTATATAATAGTTTACAAATATAATTTTTTTATTATAATAAAATGATTCGATAATTCATAACCAACCTTTTCAATATACACATTCTCATTATTATTGCTGACTTCATTTTCCAATTCACCATATACATAGACATGATAGAATCTATCAAAAGATTTATCTGAATTTTTTAATCTAAATGGTACTAATACATCTTGTGTTTCAAATTTTCTCTTGGATGTTACATCTTGTTCAAATGCCCAAACATAAATCAAAATTCTACCACCCGGTTTTGTAATTCGAATTAATTCTTTAATAGCTTGTACTCTTTCATCCTTAGTTTTTAAATGATGAATAACGGCGATTGAAATAACATTATCAAAATAATTAGATTCAAATGGGATGTTTAATACATTACCTTGGATTACATTTAATTTTGATTGTTTACAGATATCAACAAAATTCGCACATAAATCCATTCCAATAATTTGAATATCTTTTCTATATTTCATATTTTTTCCATTTCCACAACCAATATCAGCATTTATAGTATTTAATTGTATTTCATCTAAAAAATGTGCTACGGATTTCCAGACTCTATATCTTGAATCACTAAATTCCTTTGCAATATTATTATATGTAGACTGAATATCTGTCATTATTTCTTTATACGTTAACTTTATTATACATTAACTTTATTTATCTATTTATTTATTTATTATTTCATTTTTTTTATAAAAAAGTTGAAAAGTTAATCTATTAATAACACCATCAGCATATAAATAAATAAAGTTAACGTATAAATAAAATGGACATAGTCACATTAAAAATTTCAATTATTAATAATTATCTTTCATTAAAGATAAATGATAAAGAACAAGAATATAAGAATAATGGTGGACGATATATTAATATGCATTTAGACGAAATATTTGATACAACATTTCTATCTGGATTATGGAAAAAAATGTATTCTACACCATGTTATATCTACTTTCTATATAATGTATCAAATCTAAGTCTAAGACTTAAAATGTGTAATATATTTAATTCAAATATAAATAATAAAGCACTATTAGCTAATTTATATTTTAAAAAAGATGATACGACTTTGACAATAGATGCACTTGATACAAAATTAGATACTGAAATAAATATTATTATAAAGATTATCATTCCATCAAAAAAAATTTCGTATTTAAAAACAAATAATTTGTGGTATAATATTACATCAAAAGAGCATGATATATCTATTTTTAATTATAATATTTCCACACAAATTAAATTACAAAAACCAAATCCAATGTTTAGATTATGTAAAATTGATACAATTGATGATTATGATAAAAAAATTAAATCTTTTAAAATGCCATTATATAATCAACAACGACATGGGACAAATTATGATATAATATTTGATCTATATCCAACCCAATCTTATTGTTATATTTTAATATTATCAGAAATCATAAATAATCTAACATTAAATTCTTATAAGTTTCACTTTGATAAAGATTGTATGAAATGTATAAATCGTATAAAAGGGTGTGAATTAAATATGATTTCTAAAGTTCAATTATGTTGTGAATGTAATATTGCAGTAATTCGTAGAGATTTGGATAAATTTATTGGTAATAATTGTTATCAAATGTATATAAAAATTAAAGATTTTCCATCATATATTAAAGATAATTTTAATACATATCCTATTATTTCTATTTAATTAAAAAGTAGATTGAAAATACACCTAAAACAAATCCAAGCATTCTTGTATTATTTATTTTATTTTTAAATATCGCAACTTCAGCAAGAGTTACTAATAATATCTGTAATATATGAATATATAAGATATGTGTAGCTAATGTATAATTAGTAACATCTTTAATAGTAAATATTTTTAAATATGACAATAATAATACTATATAACAGAATAGAGTTGTAAAAATAAATATAAAATTTCCAGATTGTTTATATTTCAATATTAAAAATATTGGTAGAATTGACATAACAGATGCCAATATAACTGGTGTTACTAATTTATAATTCATAATAATATAAAGATAATAATATAAAGATATAAATAAAAAATTATAATGGGTTGTATATTTTCGAGAAATAATAAATATAAAAATTATAGATACGAAAAACTAATAACACCAACAACACCAACAACTATTAAAATAAAACCACAACAAATACCACAACAAATACCACCAGAATTATTAAATCTTTTACATCAGAATACAAATAATATACAAAAAAAGTTTTATGAAGTTTTAGATAGAATTCCTTCTGAAACGGATGGAATTGGATTTATTTATGGTTTTACAAAAGATAATGATAATAGATGGATAAAGATCGGAAGAACTATACAACCAAATCCTAATAAGAGAGTCGATGAATGGAAAGGTGATATTTTATTCTGTCAAAAAACAAAAAACAATAAAAAAATAGAAAATCTAATACATTTATTATTTAAAAATAGAAATATACATAGAGAAAATTTAAAAACTGGTTCAAAAGAAATAGAATGGTTTTATTTTAACGAAAATGATAAATATATTAATGTTCCAAAAATCCTGGCAATATTAATAGAATATGTAGATTATACCATAACTACACCACCACAAGTAGCATAACCTTTACCGGCAATTTGGAGTGTTGGTTTGGGTCTGTATAAGTTTAATTTTGAATCAGCTCCGGCATCACCATTTGTATATTGTTCGGTTGCATGCCAATATGATGCAACCAATACTACAAATACAATAACTGCAATTATAACGAGAGTTATAGTCTTCATTTATATATTATAAAAATAAAAAAATTGAATTTTATATTATATTATTTATTTATTATTTATTTCAAAGTTAACTAATACAAATACAAATACAAATAAATGTTTAAACAAACAATATCCCCTCTTCCTGAATCTATCCGTAATGTTCATCCTACAGATTATTATGATTATATCGAAAGATTAAAATTGATGAATAATTTTTTTGATGTAAAAGATTCTAATGGATTGACTCCACTTTTTCTTTGTTTGCAATATTCTGCAGTTAACAAACTATTATTAATTCTATTTGATTATATTTATAATTACAAACATAAAAATTCAACATCATTCGATGATTTTAATAAAAATATGGAACAAGTGAAGAATTTCTATCCAGAATATTATGATGAAATATTAAAAAAATTGATTTTATAAAGGATTAATAATCTATAGTTTTATTTATTATATTATTAAATAATGTCTATTCCTCTTAATCAAGATTTTACATATGTTGGCGTCCTTGTTGACGTTTCTGGTTCTATGCAAGCACTTGACCCAACAAAGACATCAAAAGAACTTACAAAACTTATCCAAGATCAAGTTGGTGGAAAGGTTCTAGTAACAATGTCTAAATTTGATGAACAGTATCAGAATTGTTTTGTTGATAAGAATGCATCTGAAGTAACAATTACTGCAGAAGATATTAAGCCACGTGGTTCAACCGCACTTTATTATGCTCTATCTCGATTTATTGATGATATTGGTTCAAAACTGGATGTAATGACAGTTGAGAAGCCAGGGAAGGTTGTAATTATTGTACTAACAGATGGTATGGAAAATGCTTCGGAAGGAATTTATTCGGGTGAAACAGGTCGTCAAAATATTCGAGAAAAGATTATTCATCAACGTGAGAAGTATTCTTGGATTTTCTATTTTCTTG
>Ga0114979_10002893_pt1 | contig 11552 bp, 13 predicted proteins | sample S_140625_EF_Meta_FD_87315 | JGI IMG/M metagenome (GOLD analysis project Ga0114979, IMG submission 87315) | Freshwater microbial communities from Lake Simoncouche, Canada to study carbon cycling - S_140625_EF_MetaG | ecosystem: Environmental > Aquatic > Freshwater > Lake | place: Lake... | reverse complement strand
GCGTGGCGTTATCAAGGAACCCCTCGGTTTTGTGACCATCACCGACGTTCGGGTTACCGGCGACCTGCAGCACGCCTCCATCTTTTATACGGTCTACGGAAACGACGAGGAACGGGCTGAAGTCGCTCGCGTGCTCACCGCCAACACAGGTCGTATTCGCGGCGAGGTCGGGCGCAACCTGACGGTTAGGCTCACGCCCACTATCGAACTCATCTTGGATGCCCTGCCCGAGTCGGCCAAGACCATCGACGACCTTCTGGCCAAGGCCGCTGCGGCCGATGCCGAGGTCGAAAAACTGGCCAAGGCCGCGGCGTACGCGGGCGACGAAGACCCCTACGTCAAACCTCGCGAAATTCACGACGACGATGACGTCGATGATCGCGCGGAAGACAACGTCGACGGCGACGTTACGTCGGCCGGCGATACCTCAGACGTCAACCGTTTGTAGACCTAGGGCTTCTTCTTGCCCTTGAGTCGCTCAACTTCGGCATCGATCGCCTCGGCGGTAATCATTCGCGGGTCGCGCGTGCGGTAAGCGTCTATGCCTGAAAAGAGGGCACCGACACCCATGCCGAAAATTACCCAGCCCGGCCAGAAATACTGGCCCGGAGAGGTGAAGAACCAGATGGCGCTGGTCAGGAGCGATACACCCAGCCACGTCCACAAATAGTTCTTGAAGGCCGCTTGCCTCTTCAGTCGGCGTGCAGCGTACTCTCGAAGTTCGTCGTCTGCTGTCATGTGTCGAGTTTACTCCGGCAACCCGAAGCGATTCCGCGCGAGGGGAATAACAAGTCCGTCGTCAATAAGGCTGATCAGAGCTCGGTCGCGCTGTGCGGCCGGACTCCACACTCGCTCGAGTGACGTCTTGGTGACCGGCCCTGTCGATGCGCGCAACGCGGCGAGCAGCGCTCCTCGCGCTTGTCGGTCGCTTCCGGCATATCTCGCCTGCTTGGCCGCGCCGCGCGCACCCGTATCGGGGTAGCCCGCTGCCCGCCACGCGCATGCTGCCGAGATCGGGCAGTCACCGCAACGTGGCGCTTTGCTGGTACAGACTCGTGCCCCGAGCTCCATGACTCCCGCGTTGAACTCCGGCGAGCGTGCGGGTGGCGGCATCACCGAGAGCATGTCGGCATGGTCTCTCGTGGTCGAGGCGGCTTCTTGGTCGGAACGCCCGTGTAGCCAGCGCGCGATGACGCGCCGCACGTTTGTATCGACAACGGGTTCGTGTGCGCGGAAGGCAAATACGGCAACGGCGCGTGCGGTGTACGGGCCTATGCCCGGCAGTGCTTCGAGCTCGGCCACACTGTTCGGCACGCGTCCGCCGAAATCATCGGTGATCGTGGTGGCACACGCGTGTAGCCAGAGCGCGCGCCGCGGGTAGCCGAGATTCGCCCAGGCGCGAACGGCGTCGCCTGCCGCGGCCGCGGCCAGGTCGGCTGGGTTCGGCCACCGCTTCATCCACGTGAGGTAGGGCTCGATGACCCGTGCGGCGGGCGTTTGTTGCAGCATGAATTCGCTCACCAGAACGCCCCACGCTGGTACGTCGGAACCGCGCCACGGGAGGTCCCGCTGTTCCGTGGCGAACCATGACCCGATACTCTCGGCGATGTCGTTGGTTTCCACGGTGCGAGCCTAAGCCACGGTTGGCACGGGATAATCGAAGGCGTGGCGACCCCAACCTTTACCCAGCCGGGCATTGTGCTCATCGACAAATTGCCGGAGCGCACGAGTCACGACGTCGTCTCTCGCCTGCGTCGCATTCTGTCGACGAAACGCGTGGGTCACGCCGGCACCCTCGACCCGATGGCAACCGGGCTATTGGTGATGGGCATCAACGGAGCCACCCGCCTACTCACCTTCCTGGTGGGTCTCGACAAGGCATACCGGGCCACGATTCGGCTGGGGGAGTCGACCACAACAGACGATGCCGAAGGCGAGCCGCTGGGGCGCGCACCTGGTGAGCAGCTGGCCCGCGTTTCCGATGCCGACATCGTCGCGGCCGTGGCCACCCTCACGGGTGACATCATGCAGGTGCCGAGTTCGGTGAGCGCCATCAAGGTCGACGGCAAGCGCGCTTATACGCGTGTGCGCGAGGGGGAGGCTCCGGTTCTCGAGCCGCGCCCGGTGTGCGTCTCGCGATTCGACGTGGCAGAAATTAGCCGAACGGATATCGGCATTGATGTCGACGTGACGGTCGACTGTTCGTCGGGCACCTATGTTCGCGCGTTGGCTCGGGACCTGGGCTTTCGGCTCGGGGTGGGAGGACACCTCACGTCACTGCGGCGCACCCGGGTGGGCCCGTTCGATATCTCCGAGGCGCTGGTTCTCGACGACTCACTCGAGGCAGAGGAGGCCACCGCGCGAACCACGTTTGCACTTCGCGACCCCGCTGATGTCGCCGCACGCATTTTTGCCACCTGGAAACTGACCGCTGAAGAGGCAGACCATCTGCGGCACGGTCGCGCGGCTGCGCTCACGACCCCGGGCGAGGGTCGGTACGCCGCAATTAGCGCCGAAGGTAGGCTGATAGGGCTCGTTGAGGCAAGCGCCTCACGAGTTCGCATTCTCTTCAACATGTCTCAGGAGTCGCCGTGATCGAGTGGTTCCTCTGGGTGCAGTTGGGTGTTGCCGTAGCCGGTGGCACGCTGGCCATCATCCTGGGACTTGTGGGATGGCGACCCAACGACCTCACCGTGGGATTTGCCGGAGTCGTCGAACTCCTTCTGATTGTGCAGTTGGCCGTTACGATTTCGGCACCGCTCACCGGAAATCAGCCCACCGGTAGCCTCATCGAGTTTTATCTGTATCTCGTCACGGCCCTCCTCATCCCCTTGGGTGCAGCCTTCTGGGCATTCGCCGATCGCTCCCGCTGGAGCACCGTGGTGCTCGGGGTCGCGATGCTCGCCATCGCCGTCATGCTCTACCGCATGAGCCAGATCTGGTTTCTTCAGGGAGACGGTTCGTGAAGCGCGGCGTATGGGTTCTCGTCGTGGTGGTCTACCTCGTACTGACCGTCGCGGCCTTGGGTCGATCAGGATTTCAGATCGCCACGAAGTTCTCTGAGGCACCGCTGGCATATTCCCTGTCCGCGTTTTCGGCACTCATTTATCTTGTCGCCACCATCGCTCTGATTCGTGGCGGGCGGCGCTGGAGCATCGTGGGTTGGGTCACGCTGGGCATCGAACTCGCGGGGGTTCTTACGGTGGGTATCGTGAGCCTGAGCGAACCCGAACTCTTCCCGCATGACACGGTGTGGTCGGCATTCGGACGTGGATACCTCTTTGTTCCCCTCGTGCTACCCGCGGTCGGTATGTTTTATCTGTACACGCGCTCGCGAAAGGAAGTCCGCGCATGATCGTCGCACACTCCCTGGCCGAACTGGGCGATCGCGTTCGACCCTCCGTCGTCACGATTGGAAAGTTCAACGCTGTCCACCGGGGACACACAGAAATGATTGGGCGAGCTCGGCAGATTGCCAAGGAGCGAGAGTTGCACTCCGTGGTGGTCACGTTTGATCGACACCCGGCCAGCCTCTTTGCCCCCGAAAGTGTGCCGGCTGATATCACGGGAGCGAATCGTCGTGTCGAACTCATCGGGCAAACCGGCGTCGATGCCTGTCTTGTGCTCCCCTTCACCGATGAGCTTGCGAACCTGAGCCCTGCCGACTTCGTTAGCCACATTCTCATCGAGGGTTTGGGAGCGAAGTGCGTCATTGTGGGGAAGGACTTCCGATTTGGTCACCGGGCCGAGGGCGACGTCGACACTCTGCGCGAACTGGGCACCATTCACGGCTTTGATGTGGTCGTGTTGGACGACGTGACCGACGAGTCGGGCGATCGCATCTCTTCGTCGCTGGTGCGGCGCTTCATTATCAGTGGCGACGTCAAGACCGCCGCGCGTGTCCTCGGACGCACTCACGCCATGCAGGGAGAGGTCGTTCACGGCGAAGCAAAGGGACGTGAGTTTGGCTACCCCACGGCAAACCTGTCGGGCAACGCCACCGGCATGATGCCCGCCGACGGCGTCTATGCCGGTTGGTTAATTGCCGCCGATGGCACGCGTTACCCCGCCGCCATTTCGGTGGGTACAAACCCGACGATTGAGGGGGAGCGGGACCGCGTCGTAGAGGCGCACTGTTTTGTGCCGCCGGGTGACCTCTATGGTCAGATTGTGGTCATCGAGTTTGTCGACTACATCCGTGGAATGCTGAAGTTCGATTCCCTAGATGACCTCATCTGGCAGATGGGCAAAGACGTAGAAACGATTGCCGCACGTCTGGGAGTTTCCGTCTAGCTAGTCCTGTGGATAGGTTCGGCGGTGCGAGCCGGCTGGGCATTACGGTCGCGAACATGACGTCAACGCTTCGCTTCCGTGCAATTTTCCGCCGCCGTTCCCGCAGATCGTCCCGCTTGAGGTTTCGCGTGTCTGTGACACGTGCGCTGGTCTTCTCGTCGCTCATCTCGGTTTGCGCCTTGGGCTTATGCGGTCTGATCCCTCCGGGTGCTGCGTTCCTCGACTCTGCCCCTCCGGCGCGGGCCGTTTCCTGTGCTCCCGGCACGACCTGCCACGGAGCCGGCATCTCAAACGGAGGTCTCGATATCTGGGCGGGCATTCGATATCCGGCCCAACCGGGCAGTCCGGGATCTCCCGCCACACCGGGCAGTGACGGTTACCGAGGCCCGTTTCGGTTCGGCGTCGATCCATATCCGGTCTATGTCGGCGTAGTCACGCCGGCCGTGTGTGCGCTGTTTAGAGTCTTGCCCTGGTACTGCCCGAAACCAGCACAACCGGCGACACCGGATCAGCCAGCGGTCCCCGAAATCACCCTTGACGACCTGCAGCGATTTGTGCCCGAGAACCCCACCATCGCCACTCAGCCCGCGGGGTGGACAATAGCGGGCTTGCCCACGAACATGCTCGCGGGTGCGCGCCGGCACGTGATCGCCGGGAGTGTTTTGGGTTGGCCGGTGGAGGTGGCCTTCGTTCCGGCGGGTTACCGATGGAACTACGGCGACGGCACCAGTGGCGTGACGAGCAGCCCCGGAGCAACCTGGCAGGCTGTCGGCGTCCGTGAGTTCTCGCCCACGTCCACTTCACACACCTACGTTAATCCGGGAACGTACACCGCTCGGGTCGACGCCGTCTACCGTGTGAGCTATCGCTTCTCGGGGTTTTCGTGGCAAGAAGTTTCGGGCGACGTGACGGCACCGTCCGGTCCGGCGACTCTCGTGACCGCCCGCTTCGATCGAGCCCTGGTGAATTCATCGTGCGCGGCATCCCCTCGCGGTGCAGGCTGTGCCGGGGTCTTTGGCTGAATCGGGTCTTTGGCAGATTCAGGGCGATCGGCTGACTCGGATAAACTCCCAGAGTACTTTCAGATTTGTCATAGGTTTCGCACATCTTGGTGCGTGAGTCTGAAGGTGCTTGAAAGGAGCATCCGTCATGTCACAAACACCCGAAGACATCACACCGGTCACGCCGACCTCCGCAAAGAATTCTGTTCAGCCGCCCGCATCACGCGCCAAGGCGGCTCGAGAGCGCGCAACGTTGGCCGAGCCTCAGGCTCCCCGCAGGGTGCAGAGTTCTTCCGCAGCCAATCCCGTGACCAGCCCGTCAACAGGTTCGGCAGCGATCCCTCCCGCCTTTAGGCGGCCGCAGGCCGGATCGCACACACCTCTGTCTGGTGCCAACGCACCCTCACGTCGCCTCACCGTACCCATCATGGCGGCCCTCGTGGTCGGTGCTGTCTTGGGAGGCGCCTCGGGTGCGGGTATCGCCGTCCTCATCACACAGGATTCGTCAAAGCAATCGGCAGCGGTTACTCCGCAGCAGGGTGTTGTGATTAACAACGCCTCCGCGGTCAACGACATCACGGCCGTGGCCGCCAAAGCCTCTCCCAGCGTGGTCACCATCATGGTCTCCAGTGCCACGTCCGGTGGCAGTGGCTCGGGAGTTGTTTTGTCGAGTGACGGATACATCGTCACCAACAACCACGTGGTGACGCTCGATGGAGCCACGAATAGTGCCACCTGGCAGGTGGAAGACAGTCACGGGCGACTCTATGACGCCAAGGTGGTCGGAACCGACCCCACGGTTGATCTCGCTGTCTTGAAGGTTGATGGGGTCTCTGACTGGACGCCCATCGAATTCGCCGACTCGAGCAATCTCAACGTGGGCGATGTCACCATCGCCATGGGGGCGCCGCTCGGCCTGGTGGGAACGGTCACGACGGGAATTGTGAGCGCGTTGAACCGCAGCATCCAAATCGGCAGCAGCGCTGTTCCGGACCAGCAGGGCTCAACAACGCCTGACCAGGGCAGTCCGTTCGACTTCTGGAAGTTCGAGTATGGGCAGGGTCAAGGCCAGAGTTCTTCGGCACAGGCCTCAATCGCGATTCCCGTGATTCAAACCGACGCTGCCATCAACCCCGGTAACAGCGGTGGCGCTCTCCTCGATTCTCAGGGGCGACTCATCGGCATCAACGTCGCCATCGCGAGCGCGGGAAGTTCAAGCTCGGGAGGCAACATTGGTGTGGGCTTTGCTCTGCCGTCAAACCTGGCTCAACGCATCACGGCCGAGATTATCGCTTCGGGCACTGCCACACACGGGCTCCTCGGTGCGAGCGTGGGAGACCAAGCGAGCCAGGAGGGCAGCACCTCGGTGGGAGCCGTGGTCAAAGAGGTTGTTGCAGGTTCAGCCGCGGATAAGGCGGGTATCTCCGTTGGCGACATCGTCGTGTCGGTCAACGGTGTTCCCATCACATCTTCCAGCGATCTCACAGCAACAATTCGTAGTCTCGCTGCAGGAACAACCACAGATCTCGTGATCGTTCGCGGAGGCAAGCCGCAAACAGTCACCGTCACACTGGGTACGTTCAAGTAGACCGGTGTCCAATCGGGGTCGCCCTAGGCAAGGGGGCGGCCCCGATTCTCTTTTTGTCGCCGTGAGAGGCCGGCATTACCCCTTCACCGGCCGAGGATTGACATGACGCGCGCGCGCCGCGAGGCACACATCGATGAACCTATTCGGCGAACCTAATGGCCTGCATGGGACAGACATCTATTGCCAATTGGATGTTGACACGTTCCGAATCGTCAGCGGTCGCCTCGTATTCGAGCTTGTCGTCGTCGGTGAGTCGAAAGACTTCGGGCGCCTCAAATACACACTGCCCATAGTGCTGGCACTTTTCCATGTCGACGTGAATCTTGAGCATCAGTTCTCATTCTCCTAAAGGGGTCATGGGCGGAGGGACACTCGGGGTCACGTCACACTTTATGTGCGCGATCACGAAGAGCGTCCCTCCCGAAATAGAAATCATTCGTATACTAACGATTGACTAGCGGGGAGGACAAGTGTTGACACGCCGCGAGAGACATCTTCTCGTGGTGGCCACGCACCTACTGTTCAGACGCTTATTGTTCAGACGCTTATTGGTCAGATGCCAACGCGTAGGTTGTCAACGCGCGCAGGTGATCGGCCACGTCATCGCGCTGTCCTGCGGCAATCACCGCGGCGAGCTCCGACTCGTGCGTGTTGAACTCAGGGATGAGGCGCTGCATGAGCGCGTTACCCTCGGGCGTGAGGCCGACGATAACAAGCCGACCGTCTTTTTCACTGCGGCGCCGAGTGGTGAATCCCAGCTTCTCAAGAGTCTTCAGGACCCCCGTGAGAGTGGCCTTAGAAATGCCACTTTCTTCCGCAATCATGCGCGTCTCGGATTCTTGCCACACCCACGCTACCCACAACACGACGAACGCCGTCCAGCTCAAATTGTGCTGGGCCAGTACCGTTCGTTCGAGATGGTTGCGCACGGCGTTGGCGGCCCGAAACAGGTTAGACACGACGGCCATCGCTCCGAAATCGATCGGCTGCCCCTGTAAGCGGGCGGCGACCTGGCTCTCTGTTTCAGCGAGAGTGTGACTACCGGTCATGAGAAATCCGTCTGTAATCGCGCACGAATGGGCGCGTTCTTCTTGCGACCTTAGTCTACGCGCGTTGCCGTTGACGGGGGATTCCGTGAGACACCCTGGTTGGGATGTGTTGACGATTCGGTACCCGATTCCGGTAAAGTACATTTTGTTCGTATCCAAACAATCTCTCTGAGGAGATGACATGCCAACGTCGACGCAGACCAGCCTTGCCGACCTTGATAACTTCGCACACGGCGCTCCGTGGGAACTTTTTGCCCAATTGCGTCAACAGCCGGGACTCCACTGGAGTGATGAAGATTCGCCCAACCACGGCTTTCACTCCGCCACGCGGTATCACGACATCGTCCGCATCCTCAGGGATCCCGAAACGTTCACCAGTGAGAAGTTCACGAATCTCGAAGAGGTGGAACCCGACAAGATGGATATTCGGCGTTCCCTCCTTGAGACGGACGGAGCGCGGCACAGGGCGATGCGGCGCCTGATTCAGTTCGAATTCACGCCAGGCAACGTTGCGACCTACGAGAACTTTTTGCGGGGTTTGACAGCGACCACTCTCGACAACGCCTTTGCAAAAGGAGAGTTCGACTTCGTCGATGAGGTGGCGGCTGACTTCCCGATTCGCGTTCTTGCCAAGCTGCTTGACGTACCCGACGAAGACACCGGTCAACTCATCGAATGGGGAAACCGCATGGTGGGGTTCGACGATCCCGAACATGCGGATGTGCTCATCGACTCCACGGAAAGCGAGAAGTACAAGGATTTACCATTTCGCTCGCCGGCCGCACTCGAGGTCTATAACTACGGCGACGAACTTCGCCGCCAGCGCGAAGGCAAAGACGGCACAGACCTCATCTCGCTCATTGTCAACGGTGTCCCCAGCGACGGGGTGAAGCTTGATGATCGAGACTTTCACACCAACTTCTTGCTCCTCGTTGTGGCAGGCAATGAGACAACACGTCACACCATTACGCACACCATGAACAACCTGCTAAACAACCCCGGTCAATTGGCGTTTCTTCAGGAGAACCCGAGCGCCATTCCCTGGGCGGTCGAGGAGTTCCTGCGTTACGCGAGCCCGGTTTACCATTTCCGTCGCACGGCGATGAAGGATACGGAGTTCGCTGGAACGAAGATCACAGAAGGGGAGAAGGTCGTTACCTGGTTCGCCTCAGGCAACCGGGATGACACAGTGTTTGAAAATCCCAACACGATGGACTGCGCTCGTAATCCGAACGAACACATGACCTTTGGTCGTGGCGGCCCGCACATGTGCTTGGGCAATGCCCTGGCGCGCATTGAACTGCGCATCATGTTCGAGGATTTGATTGGCCGACTCAACTCCATGGAACGCACGGGCGAGGTCGACTACTTGCGTTCGAACTTCGTTCACGGCATCAAGCGCATGCCGGTGCGCGTCACGCAAAGGTAGCGTCGGCTCAGGAGATCAGGCCGGCGACGTCACTAAGAAAAGCGTCGACCAGGGCGTACGTTCGTTTTTCGGCCGCTGCCTCTTCATCACGTGTCTGCTGCAACATGATCTCGGGATTCAGTCCGGCTTCGGCGACCTTGCCCGCGCCACCCCACTCGAACCACTCGGCGAGGGTCTCCGAGTTGAGTTCGGGGTGGAATTGCACACCCAGCGTCTTACCCACGACGAAGGCCTGCGGCGCTGCCGGATTTTCAGCAATCATCCGCGCGCCGGCGGGAACGGTGAACCGGTCATAGTGGAACTGAAACCACGGGCCGTTAGATACGAGTTGGGGCTCCACACTGCGGATGTACGTCCAGCCGATTTCAGAAACGGGAGCCGGGCTGACCTCGCCACCGAGAGCACGAGAAACTACCTGCGCCCCAAAACAGATCCCGAGAACGGGCTTTCCGGCGCGCACGGCGTCTCCAATGACCTGAACTTCTTCGGAGAGCCAGTTTCCAATGCAAGCGTCATCCCACGCGCCCCACGGGGCGCCGAGAGGAATGATCACGTCGTAGTCGTTCAGATCGGGAAATGTCACCTGCACGTTTGGTTCGTAAAACTGCGATTCGGGCACGACGAGGAATTCCTCAATCTCAAAGCCGTGGTGGGCGAATCGGCGTCCGACGGCCCCCGTGTGTCCCGCGTGGTCGTGCTGAATGAAAAGGGCTTTCACTTCTTACCTCCGACGGGTAGTATCGTTCGTGCCCTAACGATAGCCGGTTAAGACATAATTTGCGACAAAGGAGTGGCACAGCATGACTCACGATCTTTCCGCGTTGCGCGAAGACTTAATGAGCCGCGGCATTGACGTGCTCCGTTTTCTCTACACGGACGTCATCGGCGTGGCACGTTCGAAAGACGTGCTCGTTAGCCAACTCGAGAAGGTTGCCCACAACGGTCCCGCCTTCTCGTTCGGAATTCTTCTGACGAATGCGGTTGGTGACGTTCTGGAAGCTCACAACATCGGGAGCGACGGCTACCCAGACATGGTGAGCAAACTCGTACCCGAGTCAATCGTGGACGTTCCGTGGGAACCGGGCCTCGCCTACGTCATTGCTGACCTCTTCAGCCCCGACGGCAGTCCCACCATGATGTCGCCGCGGGCGGTCCTGAAGAAGGTTATCGAGGGCTATCACAAGTTGGGCTTGCAGCCGGTGTGCGGGCCCGAACTCGAATTTTACATCGCTGACCACACCCCGGAAGGCGGCTACCGTCGTTCTCTTGAGCGCACTGGTCGTGCATATACGACGGGCAGCTTGGTCGACCCCGAGGGAATTTTCCTCAACCTCATGCGCATGATTGATCAGATGGACATCGGTGCCTTTGCCGGCAACCACGAGTTTTCACCCGGGCAGTATGAGATTAACCTGTGGCACTCGGAGGCACTCAATGCTGCCGACCGCACCTTTTACTTCAAGGCGGCAATTAAAGACATCGTCCATCGTGCCGGAAAGCATGCCACGTTCGTGGGCAAGCCCTGGAGCGACGAGGGCGGCAGCGGATTCCATCTGCACTTCTCCGTCACTGACATGAACGGCGCGAATCTCATGCACGACGGCGCCGGGAATTTGTCGGCCACAGCGAAGCAGATGATTGCTGGAGTTACGGCTCACGCCGCTGCGCTAACGGCGCTGACAAACCCCAGCGTCAACGCGTTCAAACGTCTGGGACCCGACACGCTCGCCCCCTATCGGGCAAACTGGGGCTTCGATAATCGCGCGTGCATGGTGCGCGTTCCGCCGGAGCGGGAGCAGGGCACGCGACTGGAAGTTCGCGTTGGTGATGGCATGGCCAATCCCTACCTCGTCATCGCGGGTGTCCTTGCCGCTGCCCTCGATGGAATCGTGAGCGACCTGCCGTGTCCCGACCCCGCCGAAGGCATGGCGTACGAAAATGACGCGGCGCCGATTCTGCCGATGTCCCTCGCCGAGGCGCTCGACGCCTTGGAAGCGAACGATCAGATGCGCGCGCAGCTTTCTGAGGAGCTCATCACGGTGTTCATGGTGATGAAGCGTGACGAGGTCGCCCGGTACACGGCCGCTGTCAAGGATCCGTCGACGCGAGACGTAACCGACTGGGAAGTCAACGAGTACGTGGCTGATTTTTAGCCCTCCAAGGCGCACCACGGGTCAAATTTTTCTCATGGC
>Ga0114979_10002892_pt1 | contig 11553 bp, 11 predicted proteins | sample S_140625_EF_Meta_FD_87315 | JGI IMG/M metagenome (GOLD analysis project Ga0114979, IMG submission 87315) | Freshwater microbial communities from Lake Simoncouche, Canada to study carbon cycling - S_140625_EF_MetaG | ecosystem: Environmental > Aquatic > Freshwater > Lake | place: Lake... | reverse complement strand
CAATGCCCGCAATTTGCCCCAACACTTGCTCTGCTGGCATGGCCACTTTGCTCTGCACATCGGCACTGCTGGCACCCGGAAAAGGAATCAGCACATTGGCCATGGTCACATTGATTTGTGGCTCTTCTTCGCGCGGTGTCACCAGCACCGCAAACAAACCCATCAGCAAAGCCACAATGGCCAGCAAGGGAGTGAGCGCATTGTTTTGAAACTTGGCGGCCAACTGACCCGCAATGCCAAAACTGCTTGTTTGTTTATCGGGCTGCATGTGCGCCTTTCATGCCGGCTTGCACCGCATCCATCGCAATCAATTCGCCTTCTTTAAGTCCAGCCCAAATTTCTACACCGGCAGAGCCATGGTCGGCACCTATGCGCACCAGCTTCATGGCGAAGCCATTGTCTTGAGCCACATAGACCGCTGTGATTTCACCCCTGCGCAAGATCGCAGTGGAGGGTATCAGCCCTTTTGCTTGCGATGAACCCGCTATTCTTACTCTGACAATTTGACCGGGTGCGGCCAAGGCTGCTGCACCTGCCCTAGGCAAATCCAACTTAATGCCAATGGTTTGGCTAACACCATCCGCACTTGGCATGATTTGCATTGATACGGGCTTGATGGATTCTGAACCCAAAAGAATTTGTAAATTTTGCAAAGTCGGTACAGTATTTTTTTGCGATGCTGGCCACTGCATCACTGCGCGCAGCGGCTGAGGTGCATAAACCGTCATCAACGGCCTGCCTGGCATGGCCAAATCGCCAGCTTGTGCCGATGTTTCCAGTACCCACGCGTCATAAGGCGCTATCACTTTAGAAAATGATTGTGTAACTTTGGCTTGTATCGTGGCTGCACTTGCGCTATCTCGGCCTGCTTGTGCCGCCTTGAATTGCGCGTCTGCCAAATCTAATGCGGCAGAACTGACAAAACCCTGTGATTTCAACTCTTGCGTACGCTTCAAAGCAATTTGAAGTTGCCTCATTTCGGCATCGCTTTGGTTCAGCTGTGCTTGACTTCTTATCAAGCCAGTTTGTGTTTCTCTGTCATCAATGGTTGCCAATACTTGGCCTGCTTTGACACGGTCCCCTGCTTTGACGTTCAGGCTTAACACCCGACCCGAAATTTGTGACGATAGGGTGCTTTGCATCACAGCTTCAACGGTTGCGTCGATTTCAGTAAAGCCAGCCACTGATTGTTGGCCTGCTTTAATGACTTTGACCTCGGGTCCCTTGTTGACGCTTTGCGCTTGGGCTAGGGCTATACCCAGCAAAAAAGCAAATGCCATTGCTGTTTTCAGCGCATTGAAATTACAAGGGATGCAAAAGCCATTATTCATATCGTCTCCAACGAAAACTCGATCTTATCAGATACCCTAAGGGGTATACTATTGATCTCTAAATAATGCCGTGAAAACGAGTGTTGAACTCTTCCAAGTTAGCCCAGCACATGCACATAACTTAAAGAGCAAAGTAAAAGCTTATGGATGCGTCTGAGCGCCTGAAAAAAACAAGCGCAGAAAAAATGCGCCCATGCCAAGCATGAAAACAAGCCCAATTAAGCTCATGAGGCCATAGTCAGTAAAGAACAAGTCGTGCAAAAGTTTCATGATTTTCTCCAGAGATGAATTTCCACTCACATGATCGTCTGATTAACCAATGCAGATTTGATCTAAGTTAAGGAAAACTAAGTTTAAAAAAACTACGATCAACTTAGGTCATGCCATTGGGTGTGTTCTGCTGCTAAATGCTTAAGAAAAAACATGCTTGAAAAAACAATTACTGTTGAGCTTCGTCAACGCTCGAACTACCAATTTGATATTGAGTTCAGTAAAGGCATGCTGCAACTCATGACTGATGAGCCTTCGCCATTGGGAGAGGGAAAGGGACCATCGCCTGTTCAGTTGTTAGCGGCATCTGTTGGCAATTGCCTGAGTGATTCATTGTTTTTTGCAATTGCCAAATTTAAGCAAAAGCCAGAACCAATCCACACCACTGTGAGTGCGCAAGTGGGCAGGAACGCAGACGGCAGAATGCGTGTGCTTCAGATGGAAGCCAAGTTGCAATTAGGCGTAGAAGCTCACAAACTTGAGCACTTAGATCGCGCCCTAGAGCAGTTTCAAGATTTTTGTACAGTGACCCAAAGTGTGGGCCAGGCCATTCCGATTCATGTTCGCGTGTTGGATGTGTCAGGTCTTATCCTAAAAGACTAAAGGAAGTGGCAATCTCCCAAATTAGAGGACAAAAGATTGAGTCTGAAACATTGACCTAAATTGCGCCACCGAACCCCTGATAAACAGTCCGCAGCTTGGTCAAACTGGATTAGCGTTGCTTCCATATTTGCTTCCACACTGCTGTAGAACGCTTGTAACCTATTGATTTTTAATGGGTTTTATTTATTGAAGCTGCTCATAATCCTATGGTCCCAGGTTCAAGTCCTGGTGGGCCCACCACTTTAGAAGCTGCTGATTGTTTATTTCAGTGGCTTTTTTTGTTTAAAGCGATTGCCGCATCATGGACAACGTGTTAAGTTTGGTTGCATTGGTATAACCAATTTTAGGTGCAACCCTTTGAGCGTCATTCTAGATACATCAGTTTTGGTTGCTGCAGCAAGGTCGCGAAAGGGAGCGAGTTTTTGTTTGCTCTCGATGCTGCCAAGCACTAAGTTCGAGATCGCATTGTCAGTGGCTCTTTATACGGAGTGGCAATCTGTGTTGACCCGGGCTGAGCATTTACCACCCGGTGCCAGTGTGGAAAATGCAAATGGTTTTTTACGTTACTTGGCTTCGATTGCGCATTTACAAGACGTGCACTTTTTGTGGCGTCCATTTTTGCGTGATCCAGATGACGATATGGTTTTGGAGTGTGATGTGGCGTCTGGTAGTCAGTACATCATTACACACAACACAAAAGACTTTAAGCGCGCACCGGAACTGAAGGTGAATGCCATCACACCGGCAGAATTTTTGACTTTACTCAGGAGTAAATCATGACAGCTTTGACTGTACGACTTCCAAATTCTGTTCACCAGAAAATACGGGAATTGGCCGAGCGCGATGAGATTTCAGTTAATCAATTTATTGCCGCTGCCGTGTCAGAGAAGATGGCCTCAGTGATGACTTTGGACTATCTAAAACAGGAAGCTGCTAAAGGCAGTCGGAACGACTTTGATCTCTTTTTAAATTTGGTGCCAAACCAACCTCCCTTGGCTGGTGATGAAATGCCTAATCCCTAATTTGGATTGCTCATAATCCTTTGGTCCCAGGTTCAAGTCCTAGTGAGCCCACCAATTTGAAAACCACTTATTTTTAAAGTCGGTGGCATTTTTATTTAAAATTTAGGAACAGAGAGTTTTACAGCATCTTAAGGAAAAACCATGATTGGTTACACATGTGTAGGAACTAACGATCTAGAAAAAGCTGTTTATTTTTACGATGAACTCTTAGGGTTGATGAATGCCAAACCCTTTTTCAAAAGTGATCGAGGTGTTGGATGGGGCGTAGCCGCTGACAAGCCGATGTTCAGCGTGATGAAACCCTTCGACGGTCAAGCAGCAACCGTAGGGAACGGCTCGATGGTTGCAATTGCTGCGGCCGATTTAGAACAAGTTAAAGCGCTTCATGCAAAGGCTCTTGCTCTGGGTGCACAAGATGAAGGCGCGCCAGGCGCCCGCGGTGGTCAATTTTATGGCGCTTACTTTAGAGACTTAGACGGTAACAAATTAGCTGTCTTTTGCATGTCTGCTTAATGGCTTAATTTCGTTGAAAGAATTCGGCATATGAGCGAACTAACAAAAGCGTCTGGTCCAGCTTCTTACTTTCCATCTATTGAAAAGAAATACGGTCAGCCAATTGATCACTGGATCACACTTGTTAAAAATCAAAAAGACATGAAGCACATGGAAGTTGTCAATTGGCTCAAAAGTAAACATGGCCTGGGTCACGGCCATGCAAATGCAATCTGTGCCTATTGTTTTAGCAAAAAGTGATTGGTTTGCTTGCTTTTTATTTTTACTTCCACAAACCTTCAAATAACTTGTAAGCTTTAAATTTGAAATAGGTTTTGATTCTTAATCCTGCTCATAATTATCTGGTCCCAGGTTCAAGTCCTGGTGGGCCCAATAAATTGAACGCCACCTGAGGTTTGCCCTAGGAAAGATCACTTTTCAATCAGTTGTTCAGCCAGCGACTGAAGGTCTTTGGCAAGCTTTTTGCGCTCTGGCAAGTTCAAGTTGTGCATTGCCAAGTCAATGTGGACACCAGAAGGGTGATCTAAACGAAGATGCTGATTTTCAGAATTTTTTCGTCCCTTGACGGCGTATGACCTGACTTGTCTGTCAATGCCTTTAAGCTGAAAGGACTCTTTGGGTTCGACGTCTACCAAGTCTTCAACCTGCGCGTACGTTTCATGACTGATCAAGATGCCACCTGGGTCAGCATTGGCCTCTAAGCGCTGCGCCACATTGACCTCGCTGCCAATGATGGTGTAACTCAAGCGCTGCTCTGATCCAAAGTTACCAACGTTGCAATAACCAGTATTGATGCCAATTCGAATCACAAAAGGTGTGTCAAAGCCTCGCTCTTTCCAGCGTCGTCCCAATACACGCATTTGTTCTTGCATTTGCAAAGCCATTTCGACACAAGCTCGAGCGTCTTCTCGCACCCCTTTCGAATCTGGATCTCCAAAAAAAAGCATGACAGCATCGCCAATGTACTTGTCGATGGTGGCGCCATGTGACAAAGCAATTTGAGTCATTTCAGAAAAATACTCGTTTAAGTATTCTGTCAATGCTTCAGGTTGCAGGTTTTCTACCGTGCGTGTGAAGTCTTTAATGTCACTGAAAAAAACGGTTAGCTTCTTGCGCTGAGTAGTGATTTGTGTGTCGTACTTACCTGCAAAAATGGCTTCGTGAATTTGAGGTGGCAAATACTTTGCCAGTTGATGCGACAAACCTTCTAACTTATTTCTTTGAAGTTCCAGCTCTTGGGTTTGATTTTTTAAATTTCGATTGAGCTTGAACAAGCGCTGTTCTTGGCGATCAGAGTGTCTGGTCAGGTCTTCATTTTCACGAACCACTTTTGAAAAACGATCGAGTAGTCTTTCGGCATATTGGTGAACTTGAAGAGGGTCGGCATTTTTCAGTATTTCCGCGCCCTCGGTAAGGAGTATTTTTTCGCGGTCATACAAGTCAAAAATCTCTTCAGCCATGGTGTCCCACTTTGAAGTCCAATTCTGGAAATCGATCTTTGAAGTCTTCGCCTAATTCTTCCATGATGTCGTCATCTTCAGGCACATTCCAATGGACGCTGACTTCATTGCCTGACTTTCGATAGGCATCTACACCCTCAAATATTCGGTACAGCGCTTTGATGCTTGAGCTGTTGATATAGATCATGGACATGGTTACTTTCAAAGCCCCATTTGCGCCCTCACTGAGTGAATTAACGGCATTGATAACAGGACCATAAAAAACAGCAACGTCTTCGGGAAAAGATTCGCCTTGAATGGTCAAAGACAAAGGATCGGTCATCAGTTGAACTTCAGGCGTTCGATCTGTGCTTTGAATATGCAATGTCATATGTGTTCCTTTTTTGTTATTTAGATGGTGGCAGCAATGATGAAGTCGACACTGTGTTCGTCTATTTCTTCAAAGCTGTATCTAATGGGTTCTGATGACCTTCTTGCTATTTCAAGCAACCCTAAGCCTGAGCCTGGCCCCTCGTGACCGTCTGCTTTAGACATGCCCTCGCGGTAGAGTTGACGAATAGTGTCTTTGTCTGCGCCTTCAATTTGCTGTAAGCGTTCTCTGAGCTCTTTAGTTTGGTTCTTCGCAATTCGATTGCCACACATGATCGTAATCACGCCATTGTGGTCCGTAATTAAAATCATGCCGGATTTGTCATCGTGAATGCTTCCATGCCAAATCAAGTTTTGCACGCCTTCCATGAACACAGAAAAAATTAACTTTGACCGCTTCGGGTCGTCGTGCGCTATCAGCCTGTTTTTCAATAACTCGGCCAAGGTGACCATCAACTCATCAGACACCATGCCGTTGTAAGCCATGATGACATGGTTGTCGCGCAGGGTATTGCGCATATTGATTGCCTGGTTAAATTCCATATACTTTTCCTTCGAGGAGCTGAAACTTCAATCACTGAAAATAAGCTATCCAATCAAACTCTGAAAACAACCGCCGTCACATCATCGCGCCTGACTTCGGAACCTTGCCACCGTTTGAAATCTTCTTGCATACAACTTGCCATGGTTTGTGCATCAGCATCTTTGTTCTTATTTAGCAAGGATTCAAGACGCCGGTATCCATAAGCAGCTTTTTTGACACCAGTTCCGCCAATCTGATCGGTAAAACCGTCGGTAACGATCACAAATAAATCGCCTTCCGAAAAAGAAATCGTTGCCATTTGGGGTTTGTCTGCTTCAGGAATGGCTTCGATATAACCCAAGCTACACCGAGCGACAGTATGTCGAATCACTTCGCCGTGTGATTTCATTTGAAACAACCCAATTTTTGCACCAGCAAATTCAATGGTTTTTTTGTCGCGATCAATACGCAACACCACCGCATCGCACCCATCATCACTTTCACTTTCAGCTCGATCTTGGTTAAGCCCTGTTCGCACATAATGGTCAAGTGATATCAAGGCAGTGGCTGGTTCCTCTGCTGTGCTGTTGGCGTAAATACGTTCTAAAGAGTTGCTGACAAGCAAAGACAACATGGCACCAGGAACGCCATGACCCGTGCAGTCAGCGACTGCCAAAATAAAGGGGCCAGAACGTTGAGAAGATGAAACCCACCAAAGATCACCTCCAATTGTGTCTCTGGGTTCCCACAAGGTTGCAAATGAAGCAAATCTATTTTCAATGCGTTGTGCCCTTGGCAATTGCCCCCGCTGCAATCGACTTGCGTAGTTCACAGAACTCACAACCAAGTTGTGTGCCTCCGTCAAGGCTTTATGCTGTGTTTGTAATTCTCGAGTTCTCTCTTCAACCGTACTCTCCAAAATTTTGTTTTGATTTTCAACAGCTTCTTTTTGCGCCTTAATTGTGACCCCTAGTTTCTTTTCTATGGCCCGAGATCTGGAATGAACGCCTAAATTGAAAATAATGGCATCAAAGCAAATCGCAAAGGCTTGCATGATAAAACTGCCTTTGACAAACAAGCCCAGTCCGTAAGAAGGCAGGTAGTCATTGATGGGCAATAAGCCAGTGAGATTGAGTAAAAATATAAACCAAAACGGCAAATAAAACATCAATGAAATGATGGCAAAACGCGCTGCCTTCAAGCCTTGACGGTATCGCGCTATGGCGCACACCAACAATCCTACAAGCACTGTTGTTTGCAAGATAAATGCAGGAATCCAAAATAAAACATTCGGTATCTCGTGCTCAAAAAAGTAAGCAACAAAGAAATGCAAAGCTTGCAAGCCAATCCAAACATTCGTCAGCAGGTGAAAACGGGGAAAGTGGCGATAGGTTGCTAAAAATGATCGCCCAAACATGACATAGAAAATTATTTGCAAGTAGCTGAATAAACCTACCCAAAATACATTGGCATGAAGGATGCCTATATTGCTTTGAAAGCCTACCAAGAAAAATTCAAACAGGCGCTGCCCATCGTGGATGGGCATGGTCATGATTTGCAACCAACCTAGCACCAACCATATGCCGTAGATGAGTGACACAGCATCACGTTTGTAGTAGAGGTTGTTCCAAGTACTGATGATCAAGGCAAGCAACAAGCCCGCCAGAATGCCTTCAATGTACAAACCGTATTTGCGCAGTTCCAAATAAGTGGTTCTGTCGTACAAGCGCATTGAGAAGCTCACTGCGGGGTATGTGCTGTTTGACTTCAATTTGGAAAATAATTGCACCTCACTGTCTTTGTGCAATGTGAAAACGGGGCTGCGGCTGAGCAGCGTGTCCATGGTGAAAACATAAGGATCAATGTCATTCATCAACAATGGCACGTTTTCGCTGTAAAGCCCATTCAACTCTCTGACCAGGCCATCTGGATAAACCACATAGTGTTGGTAACGCAGCCAGTTGATGCCTGAGTTCGTTCTGGCTGCATCAACAATGAAATCTCTGTTTTCGCCAATGCGATTGACTAATCTCTGGACCACCCAATAGCTGGATTTTGGATCGATAGGGCCTACAGTGTCGGCTGGCTTGAATTCCGACAAACGCTTTCGAACTTGATCTAAGGTGGCAGTGCCACTCTTATCTTCTAAAACCAAAGGGTTTAGCGTGTCACTGAAATAAACGTTGGTGTTTGCGCCAACTTCAAAGGCCGACTGAGCCCAAACTGTCGATGAGATCTGAGATCCACCCAAAATTAAAACAATGGCAGACAGGAATCTTATTGTTAACTTTTGGATTATTTTCAAGTATTGAATAGATGTAACCAAACTTGTCCAAATTGGTGTTTTTTTCATCTGTTCTATGCTTTATGTCAAATTTCATTAAATCCTATCTGACTTCATTGAAAAAAGCTATAGAGGTGTGAAAGTTCAAAAATGACACCCTCAAAATTTGTCAAATAAATAAACAAGCACCGAACTAACCCCGCCAATTTTTCTCAGCGCTGTCCCAAGCACCCAAGGCCTGAAGGTCTGGCACCCATGCCAGCCCTGATTTGGCGTCAGATGATGCAGCCTCGGGTGTGACCCACACATCCAGCAAGGCGGGTCTGCTGGCCAAGGCGCGTTGAATGGCGGCTGGCAATTCATCCGCAGAAGTCACTCGCTCGCCGTGCATACCAAAGGCCCTCGCCATGGCAGCATGGTCGGCAAATTGCAATTGAGTCCCTACGACCTTGCCGTGCGTTTCAAGTTGGTCTCGCACCTCAATGGCCCAAGCGCCATTGTTGGCCACCACAATCAACACAGGTGCTTTGTGTCTAACGGCTGTGTCGATTTCCATTGCGTTGAAGCCAAAAGCACCATCGCCTGTCGCCACCACCACGGTTCTCTCGGGCAGTGCCAAACTTGCCGCAATGCCAAAAGGTGTGCCGACCCCAATGCAACCTAAAGAACCTGGATCGAGATAGGTTGAAGCTGGTAAACCTACGCGCGCAAAACTCAGAAAGTCTCCGCCGTCTGCTACGACTACGGCATCTTCTGGCAATTCGGCGCGCAAGGCCGCCAGCAGTTTGTTGGGATGCATCAAGCCATCGCTGCCAGCAGGCGCTTGTTGCATGCTCAAGACCAGTTTGTCAGCCCGTTGCTCGTGTTGTTGTCTGACTTTTGCAGCCCATTCGCGATCTGTTTGTGGCTCTCGATTGCCTGCCAGTTCTAGAATAGTTTCGAGGGTGCAAGACACGCTTGCAAAAACCTCAGCTGCACCCCTGCGGTTGTCTCTGAGCTCTGATGCGCAGTCGGCAATTCGGACAAACTTGGCATCGCCAAATACAGCCGGAGAGCCGAAGGCCAATTGGAAGTCGAGCTTACGGCCCAGTGTCACCACCACATCGGCTTGCGACATGACCGAGCCCCGCATGGCGGCTACAACAGACGGATGATTTTCTGGCACAAGCCCGCGGCTTTCGCCGGTGTCTAAATACAGCGCACCCAGTTTGTCGAGGAGCTTGACCAAAGGCTGTTGGGCTCCTCTGGCGCCTCTTCCTGAAATGATCAGAGGACGTTTGGCTTGCCACAAAATTTCCATGGCAATTTGCGCGGCGGCCATCTCAGGCAGAATTTTGGGTTGTGTGCGTATTTGAAAATATTCGGCCAATTGAACGGCAGGGCTGACGCGTGCACGCAAGGTGTCTACTGGAAAATCCAAGTAGGCGGGACCTGGCTCGCCGCCGTGTCCCAATGCCCTTGAAACTGCTTCATCCAACTCTTGCAAGACCAAGTCTGGATGGCGTACGGTGCGCGCATAGCGGGTAAGGGGTTTGACAAACTCAACATGAGACATGTCTTGCAGTGCGCCCCGGTTTTCTTGCGCTTGGGGTGGTGTGCCCGACAGGATGAGCACAGAGGCGCGCGCTGTGTGCGCATTGGCAATACCTGTCATGGCATTGGTCACGCCAGGCCCAGCGGTGACCAGTGCAACACCAATTTGTCCAGTGAGTTCCGAATGGGCATGGGCCATGTAAACCGCAGCACGCTCGTCTCTCACGTCCACGATTTGAATGCCTTGAGCATCGATTTGCATCCAGATGGGCATGATGTGCCCGCCACAAAGGGCAAACACGCGACTGACCCCACGAGCTTTGAGAAATTTGGCTATCAGTGCCGCAGCGCTGTTGGGGGAAATTTGGGGTGTAGTCATCGTAGATAGTTTGAATGTGAAGGCCGCGTCAAGGTTTGAAACAAGTATTCAAATTTAAATGCACAAAAAGAATTGAGGTTTTTCATTTTGAACTCTGAATTCAGAGTTCTGACATAATAAAACACTTTTTTGCAATTAGCCACAGATCGCCATGAATTGTTTGCTGAATATTTCCGATGCAGTTGCCACCCATGCACGCCTAACGCCAAACAAAATTGGCGCCAGAGATTCCGTGCGATCTCTCACCTTTGCGGCATGGCATGAACGCGCAACTCAATTGGCTAATGGTTTGCTGGCGCTCGGTTTGACCAAAGGGGACAGGGTGGCACTGTTGGCCTACAACCGGGTTGAGTGGATGGAGATGTATGCTGGTTTAGCCAGAGCAGGCCTCGTGGCCGTGCCCCTGAACTTCAGGCTGATGACGGCAGAAATTGATTACATCTTGGGCCACAGTGGCGCCATGGCGATGATTGTGCAAGATGAGTTAATTGAACGTGTCGAGCCGTTGCGCGCTCAATTGAATTTGCCGAGCAAAGTGTTCATTGCAATGGGAGAGACTGCCAATGAGGGCTGGACTTCTTATGAGCAAATTTTGGCCACGGCCCCCATGAATATGCCACCCATCAGTGTCTTACCCAGCGACATGAGCGCGTTGATGTACACCTCGGGTACGACGGGGCGACCCAAAGGCGCTGTTCGCAGCCACGAAGGCAGCTCTCTAATTGCCTTGGCTACAGCGCTTGAGATGGGCTTCAAAGCAGAAGACTCTGCCCTATTGGTGATGCCCATGTGTCATGCCAATTCGCTGTACTTCAGTCACACCTTCACTCAATTGGGCGCGACTTGCGTGATTGACGATCGCAAAAGTTTTGACCCAGAAACATTGCTGGCCACCTTGTCAGCTGAAAAAATCACATTTACCTCCTTGGTTCCCACACACTACATCATGATGCTGGGATTGCCCTCAGAGGTGAAGGCAAAGTACGACGTTTCTGCGGTTGAGAAGTTGATGATCTCTTCTGCGCCTGCGCGCAAAGATACCAAACTGGCCATTTTGTCCTTCTTCAAAAACGGCAAGCTTTATGAGTTGTATGGCTCAACCGAGGCAGGCTGGGTGACCTTGCTCAGGCCCCATGAACAAATTGACCGGTTGGGTTCTGTAGGCCGCGAGTGGGCAGGCTCGGGGGCTATCAAGCTGCTCAATTCTGAGGGTCAAGAGGTGCCCGACGGTGAAGTGGGCGAGCTGTTTTCTAAAACGCCCTACGT
>Ga0114979_10002891_pt1 | contig 11557 bp, 8 predicted proteins | sample S_140625_EF_Meta_FD_87315 | JGI IMG/M metagenome (GOLD analysis project Ga0114979, IMG submission 87315) | Freshwater microbial communities from Lake Simoncouche, Canada to study carbon cycling - S_140625_EF_MetaG | ecosystem: Environmental > Aquatic > Freshwater > Lake | place: Lake... | reverse complement strand
CACCAGACTGTTTCTACGTTGAGCGTAAGTTGCGCGAACGCATGAAGATCCCGGTCTTTCATGACGACCAGCACGGCACAGCCATTACGGTGGGCGCTGCCATTTTGAATGGCTTGAAAGTGGTGGGCAAAGATCCCAGCAAGGTGAAGTTGGTCACTTCTGGTGCGGGTGCAGCGGCCTTGGCCTGCTTAGGCCTGCTGGTCAAACTGGGCATTCCTCGCGAAAACATTTGGGTCACGGACCTGGCTGGTTTGGTCTACGAAGGCCGAACCGAGCTGATGGACGAAGACAAAATACAGTTCGCGCAAAAAACGACGCAGCGTACCTTGGCGGAAGCCATTGACGGGGCTGATGTGTTCTTGGGTTTGTCGGCCGGTGGAGTGCTCAAGCAAGACATGGTGAAAAAAATGGCAGCCAAGCCATTGATCTTTGCCTTGGCCAATCCCAATCCAGAAATTTTGCCGGAAGATGTCAAAGCCGTGCGCGACGATGCCATCATGGCAACTGGCCGCACCGACTATCCCAACCAGGTCAACAATGTTTTGTGCTTCCCCTATATTTTCAGGGGTGCCCTCGACTGCGGCGCAACCACCATCACCCAAGAGATGGAAATTGCGGCGGTGTACGCCATTGCTGAATTGGCGCAAGCCGAACAAAGTGAAGTCGTGGCGGCAGCGTATGCCGGTGAACCTTTGGTCTTTGGCCCTGAGTATCTGATTCCAAAACCCTTTGATCCACGCTTGATGATCAAGATTGCGCCTGCTGTCGCCCAGGCCGCAGCCGACAGTGGCGTGGCTTCGCGCCCCATCGCTGACATGGAAGCCTACCGCGAACGCTTGCAAAGCTTTGTGTATGCGTCTGGCACCACCATGAAGCCCATTTACACCGCGGCCAAGCGAGGCTTGAAAAAACGCGTGGCCTACAGCGAAGGTGAAGAAGAACGCGTCTTGCGTGCTGCCCAAATTGTGGTTGACGAAGGTTTGGCCCGTCCCACCCTCATTGGCCGCCCCGCCGTCATTGCTGAGCGCATTGAAAAGTTTGGTTTGCGTTTGAAGGAAGGCCTGGATTACGACGTGGTCAACGTGGAGCAAGACAGCCGTTACCGCGACTTCTGGCAAACCTACCACCGCATGACCGAGCGCAAAGGCATCACGGTTCAAATTGCCAAAATTGAAATGCGCCGTCGTTTGTCTTTGATTGGCACCATGCTTTTGCACAAAGGCGATGTGGACGGCCTCATTTGCGGCACATGGGGGACCAATGCCACCCACTTGCCCTATGTGGACCAAGTGATTGGCAAGCGTCCTGGCGTCAACACCTTTGCTTGCATGAACGGCTTGATGCTGCCCAATCGCCAAGTGTTCCTGGTCGACACCCACGTCAACTACGACCCAACAGCTGAGCAATTGGCCGAGATCACGGTCATGGCTGCGCATGAAATGAAACGTTTTGGCATTCGTCCCAAAGTGGCCTTGCTCTCGCACTCCAACTTTGGTACCTCCAATGAACCCAGCGCTGTGAAGATGCGCGACACCCTGGCGCTCTTGCAAAAGGATGCGCCATGGCTGGAAGTGGACGGCGAAATGCATGGCGACATCGCTTTGGACGGTGACGCACGCGCCATTCAAATGCCCAACGGTACTTTGCATGGCGATGCCAATTTGCTGGTCTTGCCCAACATCGATGCCGCCAACATTTCCTACAACCTGCTGAAAACCGCGGCTGGCGGCAACATTGCGGTGGGCCCGGTTCTGTTGGGTGCTGCCAAACCCGTCCATATCCTGACGCCAAGCGCCACCGTGCGCCGCATCGTCAACATGACGGCCCTCACAGTGGCGGATGCCAACGCAAGCCGTTAAATAAAGCCCTTCATGCGGTTGGAACACACCGCCATGACATGCAAGGAAATCCCTTTTATTGGGGAAAGTACTTGCATTTTTTTGCACCTTCCGGCACACTAGCGCCTTCGAATTTCCGGGTTTACCCGAGGATTTTGAGGGTTGTAAATGGGTATCAAGACGCTTAACTTTGCTGCTGTAGCCGTTGGTTTGGCGTTTTTTGCAGGCTCTTGCACTAATTTGGTGCAAGCCAAATCAACGCCTGATGCAGTCATTTCTGCACCCATCGCTTTACAGGATTTGCCCAAAGAGGGTCAAGACACTTTCCAACTCATCCGTCAGGGTGGGCCCTTTCGATACGAAAAGGATGGCGTGGTGTTTGGCAATCGAGAAAAGCAATTGCCTGCAGCAAAACGCGGTTTTTACCGTGAGTACACCGTCAAAACCCCAGGTGAAAGAAGCCGTGGTGCACGTCGAATTGTGTGTGGGGGCGAAGAGCCTCGCTTGCCAAAGCAGTGTTTTTATACGCAAGATCACTACACAAGTTTTCGCGAAATCGTGATGACACCTTAAGGCTGTGCAGCTAGGCCTGGAATGAATCAAGTTAAGAGTGTTTGCATGCAGGCACTCAGTGTTTGTCAATAAAAAGCCCAAAAGGCTGGTTTTAAAAATTAGAGAGTGAGAACGGTGATGGACAAGCCAATTCGACAGGACCAAGAAACACCTTTGAAAGGTGTGCGGACGAACATCGTCCAGTCGATTCGTGCATTTCGTGTCAACGACTTGCAAGAGGCGGCACAAGGTTTAGGCCAGCATTTTTTGTATGCCAATTTGGCCAAGGCCCAAAGCAAGCAAGACGTCTTGGATTTGATTGCAGCGCAATTCACGTTGCCAACGCACTTTGGCAAAAACTTTGATGCCTTGTACGACTGCATGACAGACCCCCTGCACAAGTCAGGCCCACAGCCTGGTTTCATTGTGGTCTTGGAGCAAATCCCTGCCAATGCCAAGTTTGACAAAGAAGCGCGCGAGCAGCTGTTGGACATCTTCCGCGACACAGCCGATTACTGGGGTGACCGCAAGGTGCCATTCCGCTGCTTCTATTCTTTCTCAGTCGCCCGTGCCGCTACGGCAGGCGGTGAAAAATTGCCCGAGCCTACACCTGAACTGGACGCAGAAGGCGTGGAAATGCTGGCTGAAGAAGGCGAGAAAATGCCAACAGACAAGTTGGTCGACGTATCACCTTTGGCCTTGCGCATGAGCAGCCCCTTCAATGCAGGTTACTGGTTGGCCGCGGCCTAAAGCCAAGCCTTCTGAACCTCAAGCGCTGCAGGCTTTCAAGCTTGCAGCGTTTTTTTTCATCTCATGGCAGCGATTCACGTTGCAGCGCCAATGCCAAGTTGAGGTATTCCTCAACCGGTACTTCTTCGGCCCTTCGTTGGACGTCAAAGGTGCCGCCAAAGTTTCTTTCAGTCAGCCACGCACCCAAGGTGTGACGCATCAATTTGCGACGTTGACTGAAGGCCACTTGCACTAATTTTTCTAAGAGTTTGGGGTCAATGGCGGCCGGCGTTGCGCGTGGCACCATCCTGACCACCGCACTGTCGACGCGTGGCGGTGGGTCAAAACTTTCGGGCGGCACAAACAACACATTTTCCATCGCGTAGCGCCATTGCAGCATGACAGACAAACGGCCGTAATCAGACGTTGCGGGAAGCGCCACCATCCGATCGATCACTTCTTTTTGCAGCATGAAGTGCTGATCTTCAATGACAGCAACATGTTCGAGCAAGTGAAACAAGATGGGCGTGGAAATGTTGTAGGGCAAGTTGCCCACCACGCGCAGTTTTTGACCCGCGGCCAATGCTGTGAAATCAACTTTCAAAACATCCGATTCCACCACCGTGAGTTGCTTGTGCAGACGCAGGCGCAAGGCCAGATCACGGTCTAACTCGATCACAGTGAGGTGACCCAGTCGCTCGACCAAGGGTTGGGTAAGTGCGGCCAGGCCAGGGCCAATTTCAACCATGGGTTGGCCAGCTTGCGGGCCAATGGCGTCGACGATGGCATCAATGATGCCGCCGTCGGCTAGAAAATGCTGACCAAATCGCTTGCGTGGAATGTGTTTCATTGAGGGGGGTCGCGCAGTTCAACGTAGGCTCGGCCGCGCAATTCGTCCACCCATGCCGCGTACATTTCTTCCATTTTCTTTTCACGCAACTGGTTGCGAACCATCTCACGTTGCTCGCGCAAAGTCAGTGGCACTTCACGTCGTTCCATCACTTGAATCAAGTGCACGCCAAATCGTGAGACCAAGGGATCGCTGACTTGTCCAGGGCGCAGGCGCGCCATCACCTCTTCAAACTCAGGGACGAATTGGCCGGGACTGGCCCAGCCCAAGTCGCCCCCAGTTTGTGCGCTGCCGTCTTGTGAGAATTGACGCGCAAGTTCTGCAAAATCAGAACCGGCTTGGATGCGCTGTTTGTAAGTCAGCAAGCGATTGCGCGCCGCAGTTTCATTGAGCTCGTTGGATACGCGCAGCAAAATATGACGCGCACGTGTCTGAACAATGGTGGTGTTGCTGAGCTCGGTTTGTTTTTTATCCAGCACTTGCAAGATGTGAAAGCCAGCGCCAGAGCGAACGGGCTCCGAGATGTCGCCTTTGGTCAAACTTTGGGTGCTGTCGACAAACAAAGTGGGATAGCGATCGGCTGGGCGCAAACCCATTTCGCCACCATTGGCGCCTTTGTCAGTTGCTTGCGAGAAAGTTGCAGCCAGTGTTGCAAAGTTTTCACCCGCTTTGGCACGCTTGGAAATTTGCAAGGCCTTGGCTTGCAATTCAGCGACTTCTTTGTCGGTGGCATTTTCTGGAACCGTCACCAAGATCATGCCCAGATTCAAATCATAGGAAAGCCCTGTCGAGGGCTTGCCGGCTTGTTGTGTTTGAATGAATTGTTCGACATCCGTGTCGGAGACGCGTGCGCGGTTGTCAACCTCACGTTCGCGCAAACGGCTGATCATGAGTTGATTGCGAAGCTGCTCACGAAATGCTGTGACACTCAAACCCTCGGCCGCAACGCGTTTGTAGAGTTCTTCTTTGCCCACTTGGTTTTGTCGTGCGATGGTGGCTTCAGTTTGATCCACTTCGGTGTCGTCGATGCGAATGCCATTGTCACGTGCCTGTTGCAATTGGGCTTTCTCGTTGATCAATTGATCGAGGGCTTGCTGGGTCAGGGCTTTGGCATCCAATACCGGACTGCCAGGAACAACTTGCTTTTCTAAACGGAGTTTGAGATTTTGAACCTCGTTGTTGGTGATCGGCTCTGAGTTCACCACCGCCACAATGTAGTCAGCTGGGCGCACTTTGACGGGGCCTTGTGCGAGCACATGATTGGCGTGCCCTCCCATGGCCAAGAGGCCCATGCACCAACCCACGCTCAGCAGCGCTTGTTTCAAGTGGCGAAGGGGCGTGGCCAGGTGCAAGCCTGAATGCGGCTGGGTGGCGTTCAAAGAGAAAGAGTTAGTCATAAGAGGTGAATCTGCTGGTGGGCGCCAAGTCTTCTCGGAGGTATTGGTAACGAGGGATATTGTCGCGCAATGTTTTCAGAGGGCTTGAACCAACGCGCGCCAAACCCACAAATTCAAGCTGGAACAAAATTCGGCTGCGCGAGGTGCTGGTGGTACTTTGCAAGCGCTCGTAAACCACGCGGCCCAACCAACATCCGGCGTCGTACTCAAAGCCCAGCAGGGTGTCGACCATTTTGCGGTCTTTCAGGCTGAAGTTCATGCGTCCCACACTGTACCAACGGTCGGTACCTAAGCCTTGCCCTGGCGCCAATGCTGGGCCTGCTGGCGCATCTTCAGCTCCCCATGCAAGGTCACGCAAGGGCCATTGCCAGCCTAAGTCAATTTGCTCGCTTTGATCGCGTGTCAGGCGGTAGGCGGTGTTGAAAACGCGGTAAGGGCTGGGATTGAAGCGCGTCGTGAGTGTGGTGCGCGTGGTTCGATGGGTTTGGGCATCGAATTGCAATGTGGAATCAAAGGTCCAACGGTTGTCCCAACGCACGCCTGCGCCCAACAAAATATCGCTGAAGCCCGAAGACACGGGCAACTCGCCTGGCAGTCGAACCAATTGGTCTGAAAAACGGTAGCGCTGGGCCACGCCAAATCGTGCCAATTCAGCGCCTGTGTTGTTGTCAAACAATCGGCTGTTCACACCCAAGGTGACCAAGTTGTTGTCGGCAATGCGGTCTTGACCGACGTAGGGATTTTCGGAATAGACCGTGGTCAGGTTGAAGTCGGTCGCGCCGCTGTCATAGCTGGGCAGTTGGCTTTGGTCTTTGTAAGGTGTTCTGACAAAAAATGCGCGAGGCTCGAGCGTTTGGCGAAGTCCCCGACCAAAGAAGGAGGCATCGCGCTCGTAAACCAAACCTGTATCAAGGCTGAAAGTGGGCAACAAACGATTGACTTCCAATTGGCCCGTTGCCAAAGGCGTGTCCAACTGGTAGCGCGTGCCGTGCAGTTGAATTTTAGGAATCACAAAGCCCCAAGGCTTGAGCCAAGGGTGACTGATCTGTGCGGCCGCATAACTGCGCTGGCCGTTTCTTAAAACAGCACTGGTGCCACCTGGAATTTGACTGTAATCGGCCTCAAAACGCGTGGTGTCAGCGGTGAAGCCAACATCAAAGCCTTGAACGTCCCACTTGTTGTAACGGGCCACAATTTGAGGTGAACGGTCGTATGGCGGCGTGATGGGCGAACTGATGTCTTGCAGTGTTTGGAATTTCAAGACCTGGGTCATGAGGGTCCAATCGCCTTGCCCCCAATACACGCTCCCCGAGGCGGGCAACAGCCGCTGCGTCAAAGACAAGCCTGCGCGGGGAAAATCACGCCAATAGTTGTCATCGCTGACACGGTTCAAATTCACATTGACACCCAAGCGGCCCAACACACTGTTGCCAGTTTCAATGCCGCCGATGTGCTGTGCTGACAAACCCCAGCGCGATTGTTGGCGCAAGGTGTCGTGGGGCATCACGTTCAAACGGGCTTGTCCTTGACTGTCTGTTTCCAAATAACGAAATTCAGAATCAAGTGCCACGCCCCGTTTGCTCATGACCGTGGTGGTCAGCGTGGCATCACGGTTTGGCGCAATGTTCCAGTAATACGGCGAGGACACCTCAATGCCACTCACGGTGTCAATGCCAATCAACGGGGCCAAGAGGCCTGATTGTCTGGCGCTGTTCAAGGGAAACGTCAGAGACGGCGCCGCCAAGATGGGCACATCTTTGAAGCGCAGCTGCATGTCTTTGGCTTGGACGGTGTTGTCCTCTTCGTTGACCTGCAAGCTGGCAGCCTTGAGCACCCACTCTGGCAACCAGCTGGGTCCTGGCACACGCGAGCAGGTGGTGTAAGTGGCATTTCGCACCGTAGCCCGCTGAGCATCGATGAATTCAATTTCAGCCGCTTCGCCGTGACCCCCACCCTTCAGCAAAGAATAGGTGGGCTGCAAAAATTGACCTTGAAATGAATCGGCTTGCAGCTTGAGTGAAGGGCCTTCAAACACATTGCCCTCTCGCATGATCCGCACTTGGCCTTGTGCCTTGAGGGTGTCTTGCGATTGGTCGTATTCAATGCGTTGCGCGCGAACGCTCAGGCCTTGCTTTCGCAGAGTGGCATCGCCTTCAATCACCAAGTCCAAGTCTGGCCGCGCATCAATGCGCTGACCGGAGACGAACACCGGCGACTGTTTTCTTTCTAAATCGGAGATTTTTTCTTCCAAGCGAAGGCTGTTTTGGAGAACCACGCTAGCGGACGGTTTCGCTGAGGCTGCCGACGCTGCAGGCCCCTTCTCTTGGGCGACACTGGACAGCTGCCATAGCAACACGCCACACAAAGTCAGGGCTTGTGCAAGCTTTTGTTTCTGAAATGGGTGGCTGGTCTTCAAGGGGCTGTCATCTGCAAGGACGGGTGTTTGTAGAATGGATTATCCATGAGTGCCGCCTCTGTGGCCTCCACAATGTGAAGCGGCACCCTTTGTCGTCGTTTTTTGACTTGGAATGAGACCTTGAACTCGGATCAGACATCTACCGCCACAGTGCCCTGGGCAGACCCGCAACGCCAATTGGCCTGCGAGGCTTGGCTTCAATCCTTGGCGGCCCCACACGGCGTGCTGCCCTCCAGCTTGCGCATCGCTTCTGCGGATGCCAGTTTTCGCCGGTATTTGCGGGTGGACCAGCAGCAGGGTGCCAGTTTGATCGTGATGGACGCCCCGCCAGACAAAGAAAATTGTGAACCCTTCGTCAAAGTGGCCAAGCTCATGCAGGCAGCGGGCTTGAAAGCGCCTGAGGTTTTGGCGTGGGACGCACCACAAGGTTTCATGTTGCTCACCGACTTGGGCGACCAAACCATGATGTCCGCCATTGACCCGCTCAAGCCACAGGCCAACCATGCCCTGTACATGCAGGCCGTTGATGCCCTGATTGCATGGCAGTTGTCCTCCAAACCGGGTGTGCTGCCGCCCTACGATGAAGCGCTGCTTCAGCGCGAGCTGAGCTTGTTTCCCGATTGGTACCTGACACAGCACCGCGGCCTGAAAGTCGAAGGCAAAATGCGCAGCACCTTGGACAGCACGTTCCAGACTTTGGTGGCGCGCAATTTGGCCGCACCTTCGGTGTTTGTGCACCGCGACTTCATGCCACGCAATTTGATGATGCCTACTGGCCAAGATGGGGCCTTGGGTGTTTTGGATTTCCAAGATGCCGTCTATGGCCCCGTGACCTACGATGTGGCCAGCCTGATGCGCGATGCCTTCCTCACTTGGGAAGAAGATTTTGTGCTCGATGTCACCATTCGCTATTGGGAGAAAGCCCGCAAAGTGGGCCTGCTCGATTTTGAAGATTGGCACCAAGACTTTGGTGCCTTCTACCGCGCGGTAGAGTGGATGGGTTTGCAGCGGCACCTCAAAGTGGCGGGCATTTTTGCACGCCTCACCTTGCGCGATGGCAAAGAAAAGTACCTCGCTGATGCACCACGGTTCATTGCCTACATTCGCGCGACAGCTTCTCGCTACATTGAGCTCAAGCCTTTGCTGCGTTTGATCGAGGAGGTCGAAGGCACCGACGGCGTCACTGGTTTTGCGTTTGGCAGAATGTAAAGCCATGTCTCAACTGCCCCGCTTTCACTGCCCCGCTGCCCTTCATCCTGGCGACGAATTGGATTTGCCCGCAGGCACTGCGCGGCACGTTCAAGTTCGCAGAATGCAACCGGGTGACGAGATCACTTTGTTCAGTGGCGATGGCGGTGAATGTGTGGCCGTCATCACGCGCATGGGGCGCAGTGATGTCGGCGTTCGTGTCACGCAAAAACTCGATGTGGAGCGCGAGCTGGCGCTGCGCATCCACTTGTGGTCGGGTATCACTGCAAATGAGCGCATGGACTGGCTGCTCGAAAAAGCCACAGAATTGGGCGCCAGCACGCTCTTACCGATCACGGCCGAGCGCAGTGTCTTGAAACTCAAGGGCGAGCGGTCGGACAAAAAACTGGCGCACTGGCAAGCCATTGCAGTGGCTGCTAGCGAACAATGTGGTCGCAACCGAGTCTTGCAAGTGGCGACGCCGCTCACTTTGTCGCAAGCCATCTCAGCCTCGGCGCCGCAGTCCAGCGGCACACGTTGGATCTTGTCCTTGGCCGATGGCACGAAAAGCTTACAGGCAGCGCTCCAAGCCTTGCCACCTCAAGCAGCGGGCCATGTGCAAGAGGTCACGGTCTTGAGTGGACCCGAGGGTGGGCTCAGCCCTGCTGAGGAAGCCGAAGCCTTGGCCGCAGGCTTCTTGCCTGTGAGTTTAGGTCAAAGGGTCTTGAGAGCGGAAACTGCACCTGTCGCCGTTTTGTCTGCCTTGGGCTTGCTGACCTAGATACACTCGGGTGTATGAACCCCAATCTTTTCTTATTGGCCTTGTGTCAAGGCCTTTTTCTCACCAACAACGTCACGTTCATCGCCATCAATGGCTTGGTGGGCTTGAGCCTGGCGCCAGTGGGCTGGATGGCCACCTTGCCTGTGATGGGCTACGTGGTGGGCGGTGCGCTGTCCACGGGCCTGGTTGCCAAATCACAAGCCAAGTGGGGACGGCGGGTGTCGTTTCAGTTGGGACTGCTGGTGGGTTTGTTGTCTGCGGTCTTGTGCGCCTATGCGGCCTACACCCACAACTTCGCATTGCTGACGGTCGCCACATTGATCGCCGGTTATTACAGTGCCAACGGTCAGTTGTATCGTTTTGCTGCGGCTGAGTTGGCGGAAGCATCTTTTCGTGAGAAGGCCGTCTCGTGGGTGATGGCCGGTGGTTTGATTGGCGCCATTGTGGGCCCCAATCTAGCCTCTAAAAGCAAGGGCTGGTTTGAGACGCCCTTCATGGGCGCCTACGTGGCACTCACTGTGGTCGCGGTGTTGGGCATGGTGCTGATGCACTTTGTGAAGTTTCCCCCTGTGCTTGAAAAAGCCAAAGGCAGCTCAGACGGTCGCCCCTTGTCCGAGATCATGAAGCAACCGGTCTTCATCGTGGCGGCGGTGTCGTCGGCCATGAGCTATGGCGTGATGAACTTGTTGATGGCCGCCACACCTTTGGCCATGCAAGTCTGCGGCTATCAATTCAGTGACGCCGCGCTGGTCTTGGAGTGGCATGTGATTGGCATGTTTGCGCCTGGCTTCATCACAGGTCACTTGATCAAGAAATTTGGCACCTTGCAAATCATGGGCGTGGGTGTGCTCTTGAATTTTGTTTGCATTGCGGTGGCGCTTGCAGGAACCGATGTGACGCAGTTCCTGGTGGCGCTGTTCTTGTTGGGCGTCGGTTGGAACTTTGTGTTCACAGGCAGCACCACTTTGTCGATGACAGCTTGGCGCCCTGAAGAAAAAGACCGCGGTCAAGCGGCGATCAATTTCTGCGTGTTTGCCACCATGGCCTTCACGTCGTTTGCTTCAGGCGCTTTGGTGACCACCCAAGGATGGACATGGTTGAACTATGGCTCCCTGATCCCCGTGACCTTGATTGCCTTGTCCTTGGCATGGATGGTTTGGATTCGCAAACAAAGCACCTGAATTAAGGCAATGACGCCATCACCTCCGCCACGGAGGCTGTGAGTTTTTTCGCATAGGGCACATGCAAGAACTCGTTGGGGCCGTGGGCATTGCTCTTGGGGCCCAGTACACCACACACCATCATTTGCGCTGTGGGAAATCCTTTGCTCAGCATGCTCATCAAAGGAATGGTGCCGCCTTGACCGATGTAACCCACCGATGCCCCAAAGTGCGATTGGCTGGCCGTTTGCAAGGCTTTCTCAAACCAAGGCGTGCTGCTCGGTGCGTTCCAGCCTGTAGCGCCGCCATTGGATTCAAACGTGACGCGAGCTTGGTAGGGGGCGTTGTCTTCCAGCAAAGTTTTCATTTCTGCCACGGCAGAAGCTGCATCGACCAGCGGTGGCAAACGCAAGCTGAGTTTGAACGCGGTGTAGGGGCGCAGCACGTTGCCTGCATTTTCCAAAGTTGGGAAACCTTCAGCGCCGGTCACGCTCAATGTGGGTGTCCATGTGCGATTGAGCAAAGCTTGCAAGGGATCGGTGGTGGTGGGCAGTGCAAAGGTGGTGGAACCACCGCAGTCGTAATGTGCCCATGGAAAACGTTTGTAAACCTCTTCGCCCAAGATGCTGGCCGTGGCTTTGGCTTG
>Ga0114979_10002890_pt1 | contig 11561 bp, 11 predicted proteins | sample S_140625_EF_Meta_FD_87315 | JGI IMG/M metagenome (GOLD analysis project Ga0114979, IMG submission 87315) | Freshwater microbial communities from Lake Simoncouche, Canada to study carbon cycling - S_140625_EF_MetaG | ecosystem: Environmental > Aquatic > Freshwater > Lake | place: Lake... | reverse complement strand
GAGTAAAGTACTCGTATTTTATTTTTTATTATTTTGTGAAACAAATTTATAGACCTCCTGGGAAACCTACTAGATTCGCGCCGATACCGAACCCGGCACCAGATCGTGCAGTCACGCCAATACTTGGGATGTATGAATCCAAAATACTAAATGTTGCGGCGGCAGTTAAAGCAAGTAACATGATTTCGTCTAATTTAAGAGATTGCTTTGGAATTGCGTAGGCAGCAATGGCAACCATTAAACCTTCTACTAAATACTTGATTATTCTTTTTACGAGTTCGTAAACGTCAAACATATTATATTAATTCAAAAGAAAAAATTATTTATTTTTTATATTATATTTTTTATTATATTTCTTTAATTTTACTTATCAAATATTCTAAATTATTTGAATTTTGTCAAATATAATAAATTATAAAATAAATACTTAAACGAATTATATTACATTATTTATAAATAATATGAAGGCAGGAGTAGAACCAAAAATGGATCAAAGTGGAAAACCAAATCCAAAATATGTTGATTTACTTGAGGAGGATAAACCAATCGCCGGACAAAAATTCGTGTGCGTATCTTTTGTATCACCTGATAAGATTTTAAAACAAAAAGAAATCTTTTTATTTGAGGAATTCCTAAAGAAGTGGGAATTCAACAAGTCGATGGAAAAGTTCCATCAATTTTTGAATTTTGTTTCCTACAAATACAAATTAACATTTGACGATGTCATGAAGGATTTTCAAGATTTTATTAAAGAAGAACAAGAAAACTTGACCAAGACAAGTTTAGAGGACGATTACAAAACATTTTTGGATAAAAACGAAGAAGAATTGGAAAACGCATTTAATGTAAAGCATAGTTTTCAAACATGTACTCGAGGATTAAAGATCCGCGGTGTATATCCAACCATGGAAGAAGCCGAGTTGCGCTGTAAAATGTTGCGCGAATTGGATCCAAACCACGATGTATTTGTTGGTCCAGTTGGTTTATGGATGCCTTGGGATCCAGAGGCTTACAAGACCGGTCGCGTCGAATACATGGAAGAGGAGTTGAATCAACTCATGCAAGAAAAGGTAAAGAATGAGGATTTCGCCAAGTCCGCTTTTGAACAAAGAGTTAAGGAAACCAAAAAGAAGGCGATTGAGGAAAATATCAAGAATGCTGAAAAGACCGGGTCATCATTAACCCAAACCATTGATGACAATGGAAATTTAATAGGTGTTCAAAATATGAATACCCAAGAAAGTTTTTTGAAGGAACAAGATGTGATTTCCGCTGCGGATATTCGAAAAGAGTTGTTTGAGGGTGAAAACATTATTACGGGTAAGACTGATAATGGACAGAGTGAGTTGATTAGTGGTCCTTTTGCTATAAAGAAAAATGATTAAATGGAATACATTTAGAATCTTTGATTAATAAAAAATTATATATATGTATAATATATATAAATTTATAATTCATGATTACAACAATGACAGAAACAAAACCAGTAATAACAGAAACAAAACCAGTAATAACAGAAACAAAACCAGTAATAACAGAAACAAAAAAAAAGGTGGTTTCTTTAATACTCACCCATCAAGCAAGAATCAGATGTTTGTTTGATATGATTATAAAAGGAAAAAGGATTGAAAAAAAAGAAAATATGATTGATAAAATAAAAAACAACGAAACATTGAATAATTCACTTATTTTTGTAAAAAACACAATTAATACCGCACAAACAAAAATAGCAAATACAATTCAACATCCAGACGATCCGCTTACGCCTCGTTTGTACAATTATTTAAAAAAAGAAAAAGAAGAAGAAAAAAGATTTCAAAATTGTTCAATTCTTCGTTTGTGTTTGAAAAAAGAAACCGGACTATGTCTTCAACTTGTCTACGGAGGAGAATTGGACCCTGGGGAAGGTAAAGGTGGTCGAATATATTATATAACTGGGAAAGAAGATGATAAAAAACAAATTGGTGGTGATGGTAAAATTTCTAAAATTATTTATAAATTTGTTCCAGCAATGAGTCTTACGTCTAAAAAAGAGGTTACTACTACAGAAGAGGAAAACGATGAAATAGCAATGAAAATAATAGAAGAAATATTTACAAATATAAACGCGGGTATAAATCGGTTAGAATTACAAAATAATATTTTTAAAGACGTGGATGAATATGTATTTTATATTGGAAGACATGGTCAGGCAGAACATAATTTAAAAAATGCGACACATCTAAAAACCGATACGGATGTCACGGATCTTGGTAAAGAGCAAGCATTCCGCGCTGGTCAAAATTTGATAAATATTTTAATTAAAAACAAAGAAAATATACATTATGTATTTGCCTCTGATTTGATACGCACCCGACAAACCATTGAAAATATAATCAAGGGGATGAATTCGAATAAAAATCAAAAACAAATGTATTTTCCAAAAGAAATAGTGATATTACCTTGTTCTCACGAATTAAAGTATAATTCGAAAGGATTATGCGATAAAAAACCTGCGTCATTCTCATTAAAAATCGGAACAAAAGAAAACGACCCCAAATGTTCAAAAACAACTTATTGTGTTGATAACAATATTACGAATCCTGAAAGTGATTGTCATCGAATAAAAATGATTTATGAAAATCCCAAAAATAAAATTGTTAGAAACATACCTTTACAATGGGATTTTTATTTTGAAAAAAATAAAGACAAAATGAGAAACATGGATTGTTCGAAAACAAACATGATTCAATTGGCGATTGAATATATAAATACATCTGGACCGATAAGATTTAATAAAACCACGGAAATCGATAATAAGTCTCGGGTTGTAACAAAAATTCCGACTCCTGTACAACCTATTGTGGTAGAGCCCATTAAAGAACCCATTGTTGATACCACCACAAAAGAAGCTATTGTTGAGCCGGAAGAAAAAAAGGAAGAAAAAAAGGAAGAAAAACCTATTGAAAAGGTTGAAAATACTGAAAAATCAAATGGTGAAGAAAATATAAAATTTTGGGTTGGATTATTTAACACAAATAAAGAAACTTTCTACAAAGATATAAAAGATCTTTCTTCTCGTAATAGAAATGTTTTTGATAAAGTAATGGATCAAATTCTCTCTGACCCAAAACAATTATATAACATGATACAAGAATATAAAAGTAATAAAAATACAGATGATCACATTGGTTTTATTAGTGATTATTTGGGTTATAGATTAAAATATGAAGATAAAAATGCTGAAAAATTTATGAAGTATATAAAGTCAAAAGATGAAGATTTATATAATAACATTGAAAGCGGAAGACAAAAAGGCGGTAAAAAAACAAGAAAAAATAGAAAAGCCAAAAAACGATTTGTAAAAAGAACCAAACGCAATTATAATAATAATAAAAATAAAAACAAAAGTCGTCGAACCCGTCGTTAAATAATGTAAATAGAATATAATGACTACTCGAACAATAAATAATTTTGTTTTGATGACTGTATTTATTTCTATAATTGTGGTCTCGTGTATAATTATTTTCGTATAATATTGTATACTATGCGAAAATACATGTATTTATTGTCAATCATTGTGTTTGCTGTGATAAGTTTATTGTTATTTAGAGGAGTCGAAGGATTTCGTGGAGGCGGAGGAGGTCACGGAGGAGGTCACGGAGGAGGCGGAGGTCACGGAGGAGGCGGAGGTCACGGAGGAGGTGGAGGAGGTCATGGAGGAGGTCACGGAGGTCACGGAGGTCATGGAGGACATGGAGGACACGGGAGACATGGAGGATGGGGTCACAGAGGTTATGGAGGTTGGGGATATTATGGCGCCGGAGGTTCAACGAGTTATGCTGTGAATCCCCTTTACCTAGACTATTACGGAGGATATAATCCAAATTATTATTATTTGTATGATGATGCGGATTATTTATTGGTAAAAAGACCTCGCGGTGATTATATTCTTGATTTATAAAAAATCAAAAAAATTAGAAAACAAAGGATGATCCGAAAATCAAAAAGATCATATTAAATAATGATTTTTATAAAACTTTTGAGATTATATATTATGAGTTTAAAATATAATTTCAATAAAAATACATCACCATCTACCATTTGAATTATTTATTTGTTGTATAAAAATAATTTAAATATTAAAATTGAAATAAAACAACTTAAATACAAGGGTGTATAATCATATACACCCATACATTCAATAATGTCAAAAGAAATAGAATATAAACTTGCCGAAGATATAAAAAATAAATATAATAATGTAAGTATTATTATAAATGAAGAAGAACCATATACATTATATTCATGTCGTAGTATTTCTCAATTACTTGATATTAAAAATATAAGGTCTGTGATAAGATATTATTCAAATAATGAAATAATTAAAAAATTAACACATACAAATGGTGGAAAACAAATCATGTCTTATTTAACATATAAAGGTTTAATGAAGCTTTTATCAAAAAGTAGAAAAGAAAAAATTATTGAATTCGCAAAATTATTTAATTTAGATTTAATATCAAAAAATTATTTATGCGCAGAACTTGACACAATTACATGTATTATGAAAACATTCAATAAGGAAGTTATGATTACTCAATATAAAGTTGGTAAATACAAAGTAGATTTATATTTTGTAGATTATAAATTAGTAATTGAATGTGATGAAAATCATTCAAATATTGATTATGATACTAAAAGACAATTAGAAATTGAATCTATATTAGGTTGTAAATTTATAAGATATAAACCACATGATAAAAACTTTAATATATTTCACTTATTAAATGATATTTATAAATATATTTCAGGAATTCAAAAGATTGAAACATTTTATTCTGTTGATAAATTATTGAATATAATCGAAGACAGAGAATTATTAGAGGAAATAAAAAGTGACAACGATAGTGATAATGATGAAGATTATGATAGTGATTATTAAATATATAATCCCTTCTACTATTTCGTCTTTTTGACATTGATTTTCGGTCCTTGTCCGCGTTTTTTGACATTATTCGGGTCATATTTCTCGTCCTCGTCATCCGAAGGGATATTTTTCGATAAGTCCCAGAATTCCTTGCTGCCCAATTTGAAATCGTTATGATTGTCCGCCTTGTACCACATGACTTGATCAAACAATTTGTTCGATTTGGCGTTATTATTTATCACCAGGCACTCGTAATTTTCCGTACATTGGTCCATGACTTGACAAAAGGATTCAAACGTTGGAAACATACCGGCGTAGTTTTCGTAGATTCTTTTACGGTTTGCGATGTATGGTTCACGCAAGATAAAAACATAGTCGATATTGGTGCGGAGAGTTGGGGGTATTCCTAATGGATATTGCATTGTAATGATCAACATTATCTTCCAATGTCTCCCATTCATGAACAGCAATTTCATCATCTTGTCACGCGCCCAGGTGCCATCGTATAAACAATCATCTAAAATAACAAATGCGCGGGGATCAATGGTAGTTCGTTTAAATGTTTCCATTTCTTTTTTGATTTGTTTCAAGACGGATTTTTGCCTTTTTAAAATGTTTTCAATGATGGCGGTGTTGTATTCGTTGTGTATGAAGAGTTTTGGAACTAACTTTCCGTAAAAGCCGTTACCTTCTTCTGTACCGGCAATGACGACGCCAATAGGTATGTCTTGGTGATAAAAGAGTAAATCGCGGACTAAAAAACTTTTACCGGTGTCTCTTCGACCGATCAATACAACCACGGGACCTTTAGATTCATTAGGTTTGAAACTAATAGTTTTCATATCAAATTTTCTTAATTCAAGATTCATATTATACTAATTAAGAAAAATTAATAAAAATTATTTACGAAAATCATTTTTAAATTTGAGGTAAAGAGAGAAACCACTAAACTTAAATTACGAATTATCACTTAATAATGAATGATTCGTAAATAAAGTATTTTCAATGAGTTTGATTTAAAAAAAAATAGTTATTAACTATAATTATTAATGAGCACTATAAATAAATTGTTAAAGATTCATTATGAAAAAAGAAAAAATGCCGAATTATTTAAAAGTTTTCAAAACGAGCAATTAACCAATCTCTCTGAGGTACAAAATTATGTTCCGATTTACAATAAATTTTTTGATTTAAATGAAACCAATTACAATGCGATTAATTTGAATCATGAATGGTATATTAGCAAAGTTGAAAAACAAACCGACTACAATTTGTACAAGTGTGAAATCAAACATTCGCAAAAAGACAAGACCAAAAGTAAAAATTTGTTTTTCAAAATGGCACCTTTAATCGACCCATTTAAATTAATCGTCGGCAAATATGATTTCGCGGATGAAGCCCTTTATAGCTTGCCCAAATACAATTCAATCACCAGTGAGGTGAATGAGAAAATATTGGATCAAAACAACACTGCCTATGTGGACGGATTGTTTTCATATTGTTCAAGTCTTTTGAATCATAATCACCATTTTGTACACGGTATTGAATTTTATGGTTCCTTTTTAGCAATCAAAAAGAATTTCAAATTCAATATTATTGATGATTTGGATTTCGTCAATCGGTCTGATTTTTTCAATAAAAATAAAGATATTTTATTCAAAGTTCACGATGAAAACAATCGTTTAAAAGACTTGTCGGACGCGAAAAAGTTGAAACCAATCAAAATCCAGGAAGACGTCGACGGCAAACCTTTAAATATATCGGCGAAATCAATCAATAATGAATTGTTTGAAAATGTATTTGCCGAAGACGACGACAACGATTGCCAATTGGAGGTGGGTCAAAAAATCGAGGATCAACATATTTCACTGGAAACATTAAAAGAGTTTTCGATTGATTTGTCCCATTTGACAGATGAATGTGGAAACAACAAGAGTGAAACAATTAAATCAGCCGTATCTGGTTCTTCTTGTTCATCCCGGACATCCTATACATCTGAGGATACAGAAAATATTACGGAAGATTTTGATGAAACTGTCGCAAAATCAGGTTCAAACGGGTCATTCAATTCGGATAAAATAACATCCACATCGGCATCATGTTATAGTCACGACTCGGAAGAATATAGTGATGAATCTGATTACGACGATGATGAGAGACTTCATGTAACCCTTGATAAATTTCCGGTTCAAATTATTTGTATGGAAAATTGCGAAAACACATTTGACAATTTGATTGCGAATGAAGAATTGGATGAAAAAGAATGGTTTTCCGCATTGATGCAAATCATCATGACTTTGGTCACTTATCAAAAGGTATTTTTATTTACTCATAATGATTTACACACGAATAATATCATGTATAACAAGACGGACAAAAAATTCTTGTATTACAAATTTAACAACAAGTATTATAAAGTGCCGACATATGGACGGATATACAAAATCATTGATTTTGGCAGAGGTATTTATAAATTCAGTGGTAAACAATTTTGTAGCGATTGTTTTAAAAATGGCGAAGACGCCGCGACGCAATATAATGTGGAACCGTATTTCAATGAGAAAAAACCTCGTTTAGACCCCAATTCGAGTTTCGACTTGTGCCGCCTGGCGTGTTCTATATGGGATTATTTGATTGATGACATGGATGAGATCTCAAATTTAGAAGAATGCTCGCCCTTGGTTCAACTCATTGTAGATTGGTGTTTAGATGATAATGGTGTCAATATTTTGTATAAAAACAATGGTCAAGAGAGATATCCGGATTTTAAATTATACAAAATGATTGCGCGAAATGTTCATCATCATGTGCCATATTATCAATTGGAGCGAAAAGAATTTAAAAAATATGTGGTCACCTCAGTACCAAACAATGAAAATATTATGGATATTGATGCCATGCCTGTTTTTTTATAACCTGGACTCGGTCTTTCTGTTTCTCTGTTTCTCTCTTTGATTGTAAAGTGAAAGACAAAATGAGATAAATAAATTTAACAAAAGTAACTATTTTCAACAAAACTAACTAATTTAACATTATTATATGATTTTTTTATAACTATATAATAATAAATATAGGAATGACTTTTGGTTTCATCATATTAAGACATGTGAATTCCGAATTGACGAATCATTATTGGAATGAATCTATACAATGTATTCGCCGATTGTATCCTTTGAAAAAAATTGTCGTGATAGATGATAACAGTAAAAAAGAATTTATCAATGCTTTTTATGAATACCAAAATGTAGAATATATTCAATCGGAATTTCCGCAACGAGGTGAATTATTGCCTTATTATTATTTTCATAAACACCGGTTTTTTGACAATGCGATTATTTTACACGACAGTGTTTTCATACATAAAAGAATCAATTTTGATTTACTCAGAGGTGTTCCAGTAATACCGTTGTGGCATTTTAAAAATTCTCGTGATGAAAATTATGAACGACTTTTACAAATTTCAAAATATTTAAATTATAGTAACAAATTTCATGAAGAATTCAAAAATGTCAAGGAAAATAAATATTTGAATATGAGTTTTGTTGATGGAACTGGTAAATGGAATGGGTGTTTTGGAGTTCAAACATATATAAACCACGGGTTTTTGGATTATATACAAAAAAAGTACAATATATTCAACATGTTAAAAGTAGTGAGATGTCGGAAAGATCGATGTTGTCTTGAGCGAATATTGGGATTAATCATTTCCATGGAAAACTCAAGATTAAAACGCGCGCCCTCGTTGTTTGGAGATATATTAAACTACACAAACGGTGAATACCATTGGGGATATACGTTTCAAAAATACAAGAAAAAACTGGAAAATGAAAAAAAAATAATGGTGCCTTATGTAAAAGTATGGACCGGGCGTTAGAAACCAGGATTATCGGTGAACACCGCAGGTGCTACTTTATCGCCCCCATCTTGTATCACTGGTTTCAACTGGTCGATGATAAAAGTACCACAAACGACACTGAAATAAACAAGCAGTGAGTCTCTCACTAAAAATTTCAAGGGTTTATTTTCTTTTTCAACAAATCGCATTTCAACAAATCGAATAATAAAATATATGATTGAAATAACGGCAGAAATTACAAAAACACTCGCCATGGATATAAAATAATATAGAACAAAGTTATTTATTATTTTACGCAATACACACAAAATTATGCCAATACTTCAATATCATCAATCAACAAATCCGGCATTAAACTCATTTCATTCGGAGTATCAATATTATGAATATCCAAATAATCTAATTTTACATCTTCATCCGCAATTTTTAATCGAGGATTGTCTTCATCATCGTCGTCCTCAGTTTCCAATCTACGCTGTTCGTTTCGCATCTCACTGATTTCTTCTAAACGACTGATATCTTTGGGTGCTTCTACAGTGATTTCGTTGTTATGTTCATCTCTCGCATAATCAATATCATTAAAGGATAATCGGGAGGATTTTTCAGTTTCTGTCATCACTTCCAATGTTTTGGGTAAGGGTAATGGCAATTCGCTTTCAAGTGATCCACCACTTTGTTCACCCTTTTTATCACCCCCGTCACTAGTTTCCTTAATAATCTGGGTTTCACCCTTTGCCTCCGCGGGTTTTTCGACAACTTGTTCCTTAATTTCCTCAACCACGTCTTCTTCAATCGTCTCGCCCATATAAGCCTGTAAAATACTTTCAACCGGTATACTTTCTCTCACCGTATTTAAAATACATTCTTGAACAATAATTTCAGTTTCACGAAAATGTTTTTGTACTTGTAAAGGCGGTATATTGATTTCAAATAAATAAACATTCTTGTATATTTTTCTGGCAACATTAATGTATACCTTGTGTATAAAATCATCTAACTTTGGAATACTAATATCAATTTTTCGCTGTTTTTGACCAGCACGAATAGCAGTCAATAATTTCAATTGAATAATATGTACACATGTCACTAAATCTTCTAAATAATTACATCCACTTTTTTCAACAATTCGTCGACGCTCGCTTTCAATAATTGCCGGGTTCCATTTTGGAATACGAGTAATGAAATTTTGGAATGTCATTAAATATTTATCCATTTCATTATTGTCTCTACACAATTTGTTTGCTTCGTCAAAAATAGATTTTAAACCATCTACAATATGAGGTGTTAAAATAGTGAGCAAACGCGACCCCCATTCGTTTTTGGATTCATGTAAGCTAGAAACGTTAAAATCATCCATATTACATAAAAGAAATATTTTCTAAATTGTATTCTAAACTCAAAAAAAGAAAATTCAAAATAAACATGATGAGTAATTTTTCATTTCTAAATTCTTTGCGAATTTTATGAAAAGTAAAAAGCAATTCATATTTTTTCACCAAAGGTAATTCCTGTCGCTTATCAATATATTCGATTAAATCTAACCCACTATAGCCTTTTTCATATAATTTTGTCGAATGATTCATTATTTTCTCAATCCCCATATTTTCCTTGTTTTTGATTAAATATTTATGTAACCAGTCTTCCCTGGAATATTTTCGTTCTCTCAAATGAAACGTTTTATCAAGTATATGTTGATATAAATTAACCGCTTTATCATGAATCACCGGTTCAGGCACATATATTTCACAAAAACGGGACAAGATGGGTTTTAATAATTTGTATTTATCCTCTACAATAATAAAAAAACGAGTTGTGTGATTAAATAGCTCAATACAACGCCGCAATGCCGATTGAGCATCTATGGTTAATTTATCAGCATTCAATAATATGATACTTTTGAAATTATCTCCGCCATTGGAATTAATGTGTGTTTTGGCGAAAAATTTCAATTCCTCTCGAATAAATTTAATTCCTTTACCATGTGCGCAATTGACATACATGACGTAATTTTTAATTTGTTCCTTGTTGTGATTATAAATAATATCTATAAAATCATTTACAATGGTGCGTTTTCCGTTTCCGGATTCACCATGAAATATAATATTCGGAATTTTACGGGTTTTATGAAAATATTTTAATTTTTCCATGATTGATTGATGAATATCATACTTCATTTTTATATTTTGATTATTACTAATATAATAGTCAAAATATTTATATGTTATTTAACGTAATATACTTTATATTTTATACATCAAATATATTTGAATTACACCGCCGATGTCAAACTATGTGTAAATGGATTTTTCCTGAACGCATCAAGTAAATCGGGGGCAATACGATCGCAGTTGACACTTTGATCATATTGTTGAGGTTGTCTGATTTCACCATAATTTTCCTTCAAGACTGGACGATAACCCATATTATTTGGAACATACATACGTGTATTGTAGCGATCACTGTCGATTTTCGCCACATTTACATTCATGGTTTGATTGTATATTTGCGTATTTCCGTGATTTGTTCTGGCATAAGTAAGCGGTTCTTTCAATGTATTGTTGGTTTGTATATATGCCGCATTGTAATTCATGCTTCCCCATTTCGATGAATTTCCACCCGGATTACCTACGGTACTACAGTTGGTAGAGTCGCGTTGATTTTGGATTGCTTGTTGCTCAGCGACCATGTAACCTCCGCCTTCCACTTGGTTACCCACATAAAAATTGGGTGAATACAAGGTGGTTTCTTTTACAGTGGTAGGTGTGACATCATTTGGATTGATTACATAATTTTGTT
>Ga0114979_10002888_pt1 | contig 11570 bp, 7 predicted proteins | sample S_140625_EF_Meta_FD_87315 | JGI IMG/M metagenome (GOLD analysis project Ga0114979, IMG submission 87315) | Freshwater microbial communities from Lake Simoncouche, Canada to study carbon cycling - S_140625_EF_MetaG | ecosystem: Environmental > Aquatic > Freshwater > Lake | place: Lake... | reverse complement strand
TGTTCCTGCGCTTGATCGTGGTCTGATTGACGCCGCAGAGTTCAATAACGCCACCTCGGACCGGATCCTCGGTTTCGCTGACGTGGTGAAGAACTGCATGCTGCAGAGCTTCCACCAGAGCGGTGAACAGTTTGAAATCCTGTTTAACAAGGCCAAGTACGACGCGCTACCCGGTGAACTGAAGTCCGTCATTGATTACTCGGTACAGGCCTCAAGCGCAGACATGAGCTGGAAGGCAATCGAGCGCAATTCGAACGATTACATCGAGTTGAAGAAATCGGGCGTGAAGTTTTACAAGACCCCCGATGCAATCCTGCGTGCCCAGCTAACTGCTTGGGACAAAATCATTGAGAAGAAGTCGGTCGAAAACCCCGCATTCAAGAAGGTTCTCGATTCGCAGAAGGCCTACGCACAACGCGCAGGTCAGTGGCAGAACGACTATATGGTCGATTTCAAGATGGCCTACAACCACTATTTCGCTGCGAAAAAAGCCTGATTGCCCCGGGCGTTTGCCCCTCGACCTCCGGCCATTCGAGATTCGTCCCGAATGGCCGTTTTGTTTCAGTGTTTCCGATGAATATCCAGAAAATTCTCCATACGGCCGACCGCTTCAGCATGTTTGCTGGGAAGGCGGCTGCTTGGTTGATCGTCTCGTTGATGCTGGTGGTCTGTGCCGAGGTCTTCAAGCGTTACGCGCTGAATGCGCCGACGGCATGGATTTACGACGTCAACAACATGATGTACGGCACCCTGTTCATGATGTGCGGCGCCTACACGCTGTCTCAGGATGGTCACGTCCGTGGAGATTTTTTCTACGGCAGCATGAAACCAAGAACTCAGGCGTTTCTTGATCTCGTGCTCTTTGTTATTTTCTTTCTGCCGGGTATCGGTGCCCTGACTTGGGCAGGATGGACCTATTTTCATGATTCGCTCGCGATTCATGAGCAGACTTTTAGCGCGATGGCGCTTCCGGTTTATCCCTTCAAATTTGTCATCCCGCTGGCCGGCGTGATTGTGATGATCCAGGGCATCAGTGAGATTATTCGGTGCGCGGTTTGCCTCAAGACGGGCCAGTGGCCACCGCGCCTGAAGGATGCTGGCGAAATGGACGTCGTCGAGCAGCAACTCTCCGGTAGCGAGTTTGTCGATGATGCGGCCCGCCGTGAAGCCATTGCCAATGCCAAATCCATCGAAGAATCAGCGCATCAGCGTGCAACTGGTGGGGGTAAATCGTCATGAGTAATCCTGCGCTCGGGCTAACGATGCTGGCGCTCATCATTGTGGTGATCATGCTGGGCTTCCCTACGGCGTTTACGCTGATGGGTCTTGGCATGATGTTCGGATTTATGGCGTTCTACGACCCAGCGATCCCGTGGTACGACAATCGTATTTTTGACCTGATGGTGCAACGCGCTTTCGGGGCGATGACCAACGAGACGCTTCTGTCGATTCCGCTTTTCGTGCTGATGGGATACGTCATGGAGCGCGGTGCGCTCGTGGACCGGATGTTCAACAGCGTTCGGCTTGCATTCCGCGGTGTGCCCGGATCGCTTGCTGTGACGACCCTCATTATCTGCACGTTCTGGGGGATCGCAAGCGGTCTGGTGGGCGCTGTTGTGGTCTTGATGGGTGTGATCGCGATGCGTCCGATGCTCAATGCGGGCTATGACGTTCGGATGGCTTCCGGGGTCATCACCGCTGGTGGCACGTTGGGGATTCTCATTCCACCCTCTGTGATGATCATCGTCTACGCAGCGGTGGCTGGGCAGTCCGTGGTTAAACTCTACGCGGCTGCGATGTTCCCTGGCTTTTTCCTGGCGTTCTTGTATCTGGTCTACGTGATCGGCTGGGCGATGATCGACCCCAAGGTGGCTCCCAAGTTGCCAATCGAGCAAATGCGCGCGCCAATCTCGCCCTGGGTTGCACACCTTTCGGAGGTTTATTCAACACGCATGTTGCCGACGCTTCTGACCGCGGTGGTGTTGCCCGGTCGGGCCCTGCAGGGTGCAGGCAAGGGCTTGCAAATCACCTGGCTGCGATTGGTGTGGGCCCTGTTTCGAGCGCTGGTTCCGGTTTGGCTGGCGGCCGTGTGCCTCGGGGCCACCTGGTGGTACGTCGTCATCCATTCGCAGGAGGTCGATGCGCCGGTAGCCGCCAGCGTGTCCACAACTCAGAAAGCTGACAACGGATCCGGATTACAGGAGCCTCCCGCTGCCGGTGGATTACAGGAACCCCCCGCCGCTGGTGGATTACAGGAACCCCCAGCCGCTGGTGGGTTACAGGAGCCTCCCGCTGCCGGTGGATTGCAGGAGCCTCCCGGGACCGTGGGTGGTGTTCAGGAGCCCCCAGGCGCTGCGTCGGATGGTGGTCTGCAGGCGATGGAAGGAGTTCAGACTACGGCCGCGAAAGCGCCCGGGGTTCCGGATGGATTCAAGCAAGGCTTCGGCGTTGCCGTCCTCCTGACCTTGGCATTGCTGGCCTGGTATTACGCCAAATTTGATGCCGAGCAATACGAGATCTTGACGATGTTGATCTCGTCAGTCATGCCCCTCGCGACGTTGACCCTGGTGGTTCTTGGAGTCATTTTGTTTGGGATCACGACGGCCACAGAGTCGGCAGCCGTGGGCGCCGCAGGTGCATTTCTGATGGCGTTTTCGGCCCGGTCACTCACCTTCCAAAAAATTAAAGAAGCGGTATTTCTGACGGCAAAGACGACTTCGATGGTCTGCTGGTTGTTTGTGGGGTCGGCGCTCTTTTCCGCCGTCTTCGCAATCCTGGGCGGTCAGCGGCTGGTCGAGGAATGGGTCATGGCCATGAATCTGAGTCCGTTGCAGTTCATGTTGCTCTCACAGGCGATCATCTTTGTATTGGGCTGGCCGTTGGAGTGGACGGAGATCATCGTGATTTTCGTGCCGATCTTCTTGCCACTGCTTCAGCATTTTGAGATCAATCCGATTCTGTGGGGCGTGTTGGTGTTTGTGAACCTGCAGGCCGCATTCTTGTCTCCGCCGGTCGCAATGTCGGCTTTCTATCTGAAGGGGGTCTCGCCACCGCACGTGACGATCAATCAGATTTTTGCCGGCATGATGCCCTACATGTTGATTGTCATTCTCTGTATGGTTTTCATGTATGTCTGGCCGGGGCTGACGCTGTGGTTGCCGACTTTCCTTTACGGTGGTTGATGTAGGTCGCAGACCTGAAGGTGCGAGGAAATAAAGATCATTGTTTCTTGATTGACGTGAAACGACTTTCGCTTGTGTGAGTGCAGGCGAAAGCCGAATTGTCCAGGCAATTGGGCGTGGGTCGGATTGGTGTAAATCAATACACAGGGTTGCTGAGCGAGATTTCTCAAGACGGCGCTCATGACAGTGTCGTCGAACGGGTTGTAGAGATATGCGATTACGCGATCGCCGAAAGCTCTGAAGTCGATGGCGCTCGCCTCGCCAACCACAAACCGCCCCGAGTCGCTGAATAGTTTTCGGTGATTCGATTGTGCGATCTGGATGAGTGGCTCGTAATAGTCCACGCCGATCGCTTGTTGTTGGATCCCCGCGCGGCGGCACTCCTGATGCCATTGCAAGACGACCTTGCCTTTGCCGCAGCCAATGTCAACAAAGCACCAGTCTGGAAATGAGTCGCCAAGCAGTGTCCGGATCTGTTGAAAGATTAGGCGAACCTCGCTGGTCCAAGAGCTGGCATAGGACAGCCCATGTTCGAAATGGCGCGGGTGTTGCTGAAAATCTGGACGGGCGAGTGGCAGACCGGTATCGGTCCCGAAGCGCCAGTCAAACCAGTAGCGTTCGACCAGATTGGCCCAAACCGAACGTAAGCCCTGGTGTCGGTACGTTTTCCAGTAATCGGCGAGCACGGTTAAGTCTTGCTGGGGATCCGTCGGGTTTCAGTCCGCTCTCAGGCGTCGGAATCGTCCGACTGCTTGTGCATCCACCGCGGCGGCGGTGTTTCCCCAAGAGCCCCGAATGTAGCTCACGACTGCCGCGACCTCGGCATCGTTTAGTAATGGGGCATATGGGGCCATCCCGTGGGGTCTGGGGTTGCCAACAGTCCCTGGGGCATAGCCACCGTGCATCACGACCTGCACCACATTGGCCGCAACGGGGAGGGCGACCGCGCGATTGCCGGCAAGAGCGGGGTAGCGACCAGGGTCACCATTTCCGGTGGTGCCATGACAGTCCGCGCAGTGTTGTTCATAGAGACGTTGACCGGCCGATCGAACGCTGTCTGATAAAAACGCCTTTCGCGGGGGGCTTTCGATGGGTGGCAATGATTTTAGGTAGGTCGCCACGGCCAGAAGATCTTCTGAGGTTAGCCATTGGGTGCTATTGAGCACCACCTTGGCCATCGGGCCGCTGGCGGAGGCGTGATCGTGTCGCCCATCGCGGAGCAAGGTGATGATTTCTTCGGTCGACCATTCTGCAACCCCGGCTTCACTTGCTGAACTCAGCGAGGGCGCGTACCAATCGCGGCCGGGCAACCAACCTCCGACTAAATTGGACTTCAACGGTTCGTGGGTGAGTGGGGTGCTGGTGAATGGGGGGTTTACGACCGCGCCGAGCAGATTATGAGGTGCATGGCAGGCCTCGCAATGGCCAAGGCCACGGACCAGGTAAGCACCCCGATTCCAGAGTTCAGAGCGATCTGGCTCGGGCGGTTCGACACCGGGTCGAAAATTCAGCGCGCGCCAAACCACCATCGCCGCTTGGGTATTCAAGGGGAAGGGCAGGGTATTGGCAGGCGGTTGATTCGACACGGCGGGCAGCGTTTGTAGCCAAGCGAAAATCGCGTTGGAATCTTCCCGCGTGACCCGGGTCATGTTGGTGAAGGGAAACGCCGGTGTCAGGAGTCGACCATCACGTGATCGACCATGATGCATTGCATTCCAAAAGTCAGTGGCATCCCAGCGACCGAGTCCGGTGTCATGGTCTGGGGTCAAGTTCGAGCCGTACACTGTGCCGAATGGGGTTTCGATCGGTTTGCCGCCGGCAAAAGCCTCGCCGCCTCTCGCGCTGTGACAGCCGGAACAATGACCTGCACGGGCGAGGTACTCGCCGCGCGCGATTGTTGCCGCAGAATCAGGCGTCTGCGGTGGTGTCGGTCCATCGTTGCCGTGCCGTCCAAGGCTCAGCCAGATCATTGTGGCCACCAACAAACCGGCAAGCCATAGGACCAAAAACCGGGCTCTGATCATGCAGCGCCAACCCCGCCACATCGCAGTGGCAGCTTCCTCGCAGGGTCAAGTGCTGGTTTTGCAAGTGGCGGGACAGGTTGCGCTGCGAGCCACTGAGCGATCGCTGCGAGTTCGTAGGGACGCAGCTTTTGGGCGATGGTCGCCATGCAGTCGGGGGTGTGGGCCCGTCTTGATCCAGCTTGCCATGCGCCGATTTGCGCGATCAGATAACCGCGCGGCAAACCAAGCAGTCCCGGAATGGACGGCTGCAACCCCATGAGGTGTGTGCTGTGGCAGGTGGTGCAGGCAGGTAGTTCGCGCGACGGATCGCCTTCCATCACCAGTCGCTGCCCAAGTGCCACTTGCTCAGGTGGCAGGGTCGCGGGCGTGGGGGCCGCATAGGGCGGATTTAGTTGCGCGAAGTGCTCCGCGATCTCGGTCAGATACGGTTCTGGCAGCGGCTCAAGAAGCGTGGTCATCCAGGCGTAATGACGTCGGCCCTGGCGAAAATGGTGCATCTGATTCAAAAGATAACCGGCGGGTTTGCCGGCCAGGCGGGGGTAGTAAGCATCCCGCCCGGCCCGCCCCTGATCCCCATGGCAGACCATACAGGGCGCGATCCGGCCGTCCAGCGTCGGTCCTTGAAGGTCGGAACCCCTCGCTTGAGAGATTTGCCCCGAACCCATGATCCAAGACAAGACAAGCCAGACGATCAGCCGGCCGCTACCGCGCCAGGCAATCATGCGTCAAGCCGCTTGGGCCAACCCGGCGGATCCGCGAAGTTGAGTGTCTGGGCGCCGGTTGGTTCGCAACTGATTGGCCAGCGCGGGCGCTAGTCCATCGATGCGAGCCGCAATATGGGCTAGCGCTTGCTCCACCTGATCAACCAAAATCAGACAAAGATCGCCGGGGCGTAAACGCCGCAAGGCGGTATCGATCGCGCGAAACTCTCCCTGAATTTCGTCCACCCGCCGTGTACGTCGCGCACCGTCCAGGCCTTGACGAAGCAGCGCCAAGACCTCGCCGTCAGGACGCCCGCGCTGACAGGCATCCTGGTAAAGAACAACGTCATCAAAGGCCTGCCCAAGGATGCGGGTCTGATCACTGAGGTCGACATCGCGTCGATCGCCAGCACCGCTGATCACGACCGAACGGCGGCGGGCGGGTATCGATTCAACTGCTTCAACCAAAGCGATCATCGCGTCTGGATTGTGACCATAGTCGGCAATCACAGTTGCGCCGCGATGGTATGAAACATTGAAACGACCTGGCACTCCGGCTGCATCGGTACTAAAGCTCTGCAACCCCGCACGAACGCGAGTCCAATCGAGTCCAAGCGCCCATACGGCCGCGATGGCCGCCATGGCGTTTTCGACCTGGAAGCCGAGTTGTCCCTCGTTGGTGAAGGGGATGTCGCGTAGGGCAAAGCGATGCTCGACGTTACCCTGGACGGCGACGATCGCACCGCCATCCTCAAATACGACCCGATTACCGCGGACGCGATGCGCTGCCATCAGCGGGTGATGGCGATCGCGGGCAAAGAAGGTGACTGAGCCGGGACAGGTTTTGGCCATTTCGGCCACGAGTGGGTCGGCGGCATTCAGGACGCCCATGCCGTTCGGGGCAACGTTTCGAACGATGGTCCCTTTGACGTCTGCAAGCTGCGCAGCGGTGTCGATAAAATTCATACCGAGGTGATCACCGCGACCGATGTTGGTCACCACCGCCACGTCGCAACGGTCAAACGCCAAGCCTTCGCGCAACATGCCGCCGCGTGCGGTTTCAAAAACGGCTGCGTCTACATCCGGGTGAGCCAGCACGCTTCGCGCACTGCGCGGCCCACTGCAATCGCCGGTGTCAATGCGTCGTCCGTTGACCCAAACGCCGTCGGTTCCGGTCATGCCGACCCGATGGCCCACCTGTGCCAACAGGTGCGCAATCAACCGTACGGTTGTTGTCTTGCCATTGTTTCCGGTGACTGCAACCAGCGGAATACGACCGTTATCGTCCGCCCCAAAGAGTGCGTCGATGATCGATTCACCGACGGGCTGTGCTGAGCCATAGGAGGGGTCGAGATGCATCCTCAACCCCGGGGCCGCATTGACCTCGACGATTCCGCCGCCCTGAGCCTCCAGGGGTTGCGTCACGGTCTGACAAACCATATCAATCCCACAAATATCGAGTCCGACCATCCGGGCGGCCTCGACAGCGCATTCTGCGAGTGCTGGGTGGACCTGGTCGGTCACGTCGGTGGCCGTACCGCCGGTACTCAGGTTGCAGTTGTTGCGGAGCACGACACGTTCGCCTGTCGCTGGGACATCCGCCAGAGTTAGCCCCTGCTCCGAGAGTGTCGCAAGCGTGGTCGCATCGGTGGTGATCTTGGTGAGCGAGGTGGCATGCCCACTCCCGCGTCGCGGGTCTGAGTTGACTTGATCGATCAGAACCTGAACCGACGTAATGCCATCGCCGATCACCTGGGGTGGGTCGCGGCGCGCAGCCGCCACGAGTCGATCGCCAACAACCAGCAAACGAAAATCGTGCCCTGGTAAGAACTGTTCGACGAGAACATCGCGGCGGACTTCGGTTGCCGCGACATAGGCGGTCATGACTTGCTCACGCGTGGTGAGATTCACAGCCACCCCTTTACCCTGATTGCCATCACGTGGCTTGACCACCACGGGCAGGCCGATTGCCTGGGCTGCATGCCAGGCGTCTTCGGCGCTGATCACCTGGCGACCCTTTGGTACCGAAATCCCGGCGGTCTCGAGAAGCGTCTTGGTGAGTTCTTTGTCTTGCGCAATCGATTCTGCGATCGCACTCGACTCGCTGGTCTCGGCAGCTTGAATCCGGCGTGCCCGGCTGCCCCAACCAAACCGGACGAGGCTCCCCTCGGTTAACCGGGTAAACGGAATCCCGCGATCAGTTGCCGCGCGGACAATTGAAGCGGTACTCGGCCCGAGTCGCTGGTCCTCATCAAGATCGCGCAGACGCTCGACTGCGCCGCTGAAGTCGAACATTTGGCCTTGAGCAAGCGCGCTGCAGACCTGTTGCGCCAGGTCAAGCGCGAGTACACCAACCGCTTCTTCCCGGTATTCGATGACGGCCTGGTGGGTATGGCGGTCCGAAGTTTCGGCGACGTGCAGAAACGAGACGTCACACCCTGCCCGAATCTGCAAGTGAAGTGCGGTTACCGCCAACGCATGCACGAGATTCCGCGGTGAATCCAGTTCGGGAAAATGGGAATTCAGTTCGGACGCGAGCGCTTTTACAGCCTTGGCCGAAGATTCTGCAGGGCTGCATTCAACGATCGCTTCGATCGCAGTGCGTTGACTCCATCGGTTTGGGCCACGGAGCGCACGGACGCGGGATACTTCCATCGGGGATATCTCAGACCAAGAATTCGTGAATAACGCGAGTCTTAAGCGAGCCGCGTAACTGAGCTGGGGCAATACCCAGTGCCCAGCCTGTAGCAGCGATCGCAAGCGCGCGATTGAGTGCATCAACGTTTTGCGCAGTCTCGACAAAGTCCGTGACCGGACCCAGCACGACCTCATGGGTGCCATAGACCAGGACGATCAGGTGGTCGCGAACCGTTGCGGCCCGCCCGGAGCGCTTAAGGTGTTCGAGCAGCGCGTGGGCTTCAGAGTTGATGGAATAAAGCAGGACTTCGCCGTCACAAAGCGCGATCATTTCGACGGCGATTGGATCCATGGCATCCAGGATCGCCGCCCCGCTTGGTAACACCACGTCAACCTGGGTTCGGAGCACGCGCAGGTTAGCCTCTGCATCGGCCAACTCAGGGTGGTCGCGCGCAGCATCGGTGGCATCGATCACGATACCCACCTGACAGCGATCGTAAGCGAGTCCTTCGTTCAAAATTATGTGACTATCGTTTTCGATCACCGCGGCTTCGACTCTCGGATTCAGCAACAGCCGTCGAGCACCTTCCCAGTTGGCGCCATCCTCGGTTTGAAGTGGTCGCTGGTCGATCCAGACGCCCTTTGCGCAGGCAAGGCCGGTGCGTCGACCGTCCTCGCGAAGCAATTGCGCAACGCCCTGCGCAACGGCACAACGACCGCGCCCGCCGGTGACTCCGACGAGTGGGATGCGGCCGGAGGACTCACCCGTGAACAAATGGTCGATGATGGCTTTGCCAACGGGTTGGGCAAACCCGTCCGCGGGTTTGAGGTGCATCAGGAGGCCAGGACCCGCATTGACCTCAACGATGGCAGCCCCTTGTTCAGCCAACGGGCGGCTAATGTCCTGGGCGACGAGATCAATCCCTGCGATGTCGAGTCCGACAATTCGGGCGGCAAGGCACACTTGTTCGGCGACCTCAGGGTGTATCTGATCCGTAACATCAAACGCGACATTGCCATTTCGTTGAATGAGGACTTCTTGACCGAGGGCGGGAACGGCGTCTGGCGTCAGACCTTGCCGAGACAGTTCGATCTGGGCAGCAGAATCAATTCGAACGCGGTTAAGCGGGTGGTCTTCGGTGGTGCCCCGGCGCGGGTCTGAGTTGAGTTGGGACTCGATCAACGCCAGGATGGTCGACTGACCATCGCCGGTGACGGATGCGATTTGGCCTCGGGCGGCTGCGACGACTTTTCCGCCGACCACGAGAATGCGATGTTCGTTGCCGACGATGAAGCGCTCGACCAGCACCGCACTCCCCTCTTGAACGGCAATTTCCCAGGCAGCGATGATCTCTTCTTGTGACGACAAGTAGGTGAACACACCGCGTCCGTGATTGCCGTCTGTGGGTTTGATCACCACGGGCAAGCCGATTTCTTGTGCCGCTTCCCAGGCCTCTTCCGGGGTTGCGACGATTCGCCCTTCAGGCACAGGAACCCCGCATTGCGCAAGTAGCCGCCGGGTGAGTTCTTTGTCGCGCGAAACCCCTTCGGCGATGGCGCTGGTGCGATCGGTTTCGGCGGTCCAAATTCGTCTCTGCTGGCATCCGTAACCAAACTGGACGAGGTTTCCTTCGTTCAGGCGCAGCATCGGAATACCCCGGTATTCGGCCGCTGTAGCGATTGCCGCCGTGCTGGGTCCGAGCCATTTGGACTCAGCCAGATCACGCAATGTGTCGACGGCTGCGTCGCGGTCGAATGGGTGGTCTGCCATGGCGGCGAGCACCAGATCGCGAGCAATCTGCAGCGCGAGTCTGGAGACGGCTTCTTGTTGTGCGCTGATGATGACGCGGTAAACGCCGCGTTTGTCGGTTTCGCGTGCCCTACCAAAGCCTGATTGGAGACCAACCAAACCGAGCAGTTCGAGCGAAACATGTTCGAGAATGTGCGCTGGCCAGGTCCCTTCATCCAGGCGTTGAAGGAATCCGCCGCGAACCCCTGGGCTGCACCGGTGCTCGATCAGGCCGGGCAACCAGGCGGACAAGCGCTGCGCAAATCCAGGTATGCGGTTGGACGGAAAGTCCTCGAGGGAGCCAATGTCCACCTGAGTTTCGAGGACGGGGCAGTAGGTCCAGACGTTTGGACCGCGCAGAATGATCTCGCTGATGAATTCGATCGAGTGCGGGAACTGATTCATACGAGCGTTCGGCTGCAAGGTGAGTGCCTGAAGGTCTTGCTGTCGAAAACGCGCAATTGGGGTACTCGGTTGACGTCTGAAAATAAAAACCACTCCGACAGTCGGACGTCGGCGGAACCTCGGGCTAAGGCGTTGAGGGTCAGATGAATCGTTCAACCATCCCGAATATCGTTCCCCCGCCTTTAAAAGCGGGTGAAGAAGCACTGGCGGTCCTGCACACCGATCTCGACGACCGCCTTTGTTTCGCCGAGGGTCGCGTCGTGGTGACCGGGGTTCGAATTCTGGCTTTCAGCCCAGGCGACCTGGCCTGGCGCAACTGGACGCTGAGTGCCGATTTGCGGTTGCAGCGGCGTGACCATGCCGGTGTGGCCAGCCTGGAATTGCAGGATCCACAGGGTCGCCTTGCAATTTGGCGCCACACGCTGGCGCAGCAGGATGAGGCGGCACGTCTCGTGAGCGTCTTTGAACGCCAGTCCGCTCCGCAGTCAACCGTTGGAGTTGATGATCAACCACCCGACGGCGCTGCGGTGGATGAACCACTTGTTGACGACGACGAGGCCCAAACGCCGCCGTCGACCTGGTCGCTGCTGCGCTTGGGTCGATTCGCTCGGCCCTATCGCAATGAGTTGGCGCTTGGATTGCTGCTGACGCTTGCGACGACAGCCGCCACGATGGTTCCCCCGTATCTCACGATGCCCTTGATGGATGAAGTGCTGATCCCGTATCAGAACGGGCGGCCGATCGATCCGGGTCAGGTTCGAGGGTATTTATGGGGGCTTCTGGTCGCTGCGTTGTTAGCGTGGGTGCTCGGGTGGGCCCGAACCTGGCTGCT
>Ga0114979_10002887_pt1 | contig 11571 bp, 17 predicted proteins | sample S_140625_EF_Meta_FD_87315 | JGI IMG/M metagenome (GOLD analysis project Ga0114979, IMG submission 87315) | Freshwater microbial communities from Lake Simoncouche, Canada to study carbon cycling - S_140625_EF_MetaG | ecosystem: Environmental > Aquatic > Freshwater > Lake | place: Lake... | reverse complement strand
ACATCTGGTTTAGATGTTGACAAAGTTATAAAATGTACTTATAATTGGGGTATTGAAAGAAATACTGTTTCTGAATATCTTTATCACATTGCGTCTTTAGATTCATATCTAAAAAACAAAAATGTTGAAATATACCATAATGAATACGGTGAGTATATTATAGATGATATTTCTACAGTAAACATTTCAAAGCAATTTCAAAGAAGATTGAAAATACAAATAGAAACAGAATTATATACTGGCGAGTTTATTATTACTAAAGCTATGAACAGTATGACAATGAAAAGTAAAAGAGACAAGCAAAAAATTATTTTGTCCTCTAGAGGTGAAGACACCGTGAGTAAAATGATTAATGAGATTGTTTCTAATGAAAAGAAAATAAGACTTGAAAGGTTATGATGAAAATTTTAATTTTAGGATCCGATGGATTTATCGGATATCACTTGAGTAATTCAATTTTAGCAGATGATCGTTTTAGCGATGTAAAAATTGTGGGGGTCGACAAATATAAGACTCGCACCGATATGTTACCGCAGGATGATCGTTTTGAATTCCATCAATTGAATATTATGGAAGATCATAATACTATTGATAAGTTAATTGAAGAATGCGATGTGTTATTACCATTTGTTGCTATTGCTACACCTAAGCTATATGTTGAACAACCAATGCGCGTGTTTGAATTAGACTTTGAAGAAAATCTTCGCGTAATTAAATTGGCACAAAAATTAGGTAAGCGTGTTTTATTCCCATCTACTTCTGAAGTGTATGGTAAAGGTGAAGCACCGTTTGACGAAGAGACTACAGATTTGGTATATGGTCCTATTAAGTATTCTCGTTGGATTTATGCTTGCTCCAAACAATTACTTGATCGTGTAATCTTTGCGATGAATCAACGAGACGGTTTTCGCTTTACATTATTTAGGCCATTTAATTGGGTAGGCCCTTATCTCGATACATTAGAAGCAACATCAGAAGGTTCTTCAAGATTAATTACACAATTAATTGGTGATGCTTTGTTTAGGGGTGAGGTGACATTGGTTGACGGTGGTCATCAGAAACGATGCTTTACAGATGTCAGAGATGGAGTTGGGGCATTAAAAGAAATTCTTTTAAATGAAGAAATATCTAATGGTAAAATTTATAATGTAGGTAATCCATGGAATAATCTATCTGTAAGGGAAGTTGCTTTAAAAGTAATTGACAAATTAGAAGATGCAGGATTAACTAAACAAAAAGCTACAATTAGTGTAAAATCTAGTGGAGAATTTTACGGTGCAGGATATCAAGACGTTACAAGTCGTGTTCCTAGCATAAATAATATAGGGAACGACCTTGGATGGACACCTAAGTACACATTTGATCAATCATTGACAAATATTGTGGATTCTATTCTTCATCCAAATTAAAACTTACAATTTAATATATAATTGTATTAGGAGCCAATTAATGCCATTTTACGATTTCAAATGTTCTGAGTGCTCAAACATTTTTGAAGTTATGTGTCGGATTTCGGAGAGGGAAAATCAACATTGCCCTACCTGCAGTTCTACCAAATACGAATCTCACCACACAACGCCGATTCCTTTCGGCGACCCTGTCCGTTTAGGCGTACGAACTATAGACAACGGATTCAGGGAAGTTTTATCTAAGATTAATTCGACTAACGGTCGCCAAGCTAATCTTTCAGATAAGTTGAGCAGACGCTAAAATATATGATGCTAAAATCCCACTTTAAAAACCGGGAGGACAATCCTTAGAAATTGTCCTCATTTCGTACTATCCAAAGAGGACGCACATGGCAAAAGCAAAAACTAAACTTCATATTCAAAATAAACAAACCCCTCAGCTTACAATAACCAATAATAAGTTGAAACTATGTTTATCAGATATGAAGACCATTAAGCCATTAACTGACAATCAGAAAGGGTTTTTTGATGCATATGAGAAATCGAAAGTTTCGTTGTTACACGGAGTTGCAGGAACAGGAAAAACATACATAGCGTTATACCATGCATTAGATGAGGTTTTAGATAAACGAAATCAATATCAAAGGATAGTAATAGTTAGATCAGCAGTGCCTAGTAGAGAAATTGGGCATTTGCCTGGAGACGAAAAAGAAAAAACAGAAGTATATACCGCACCATATGTAGAAATTTGTCAAGACTTATTTGATAGGCCAGACGCATATACAAGACTTGTAGAGCAAAAGGCAGTACAATTTATGATAACCTCTTTTGTTAGAGGCATCACTTTAAGTAATTCTATCATAATTGTAGATGAATGTCAAAATATGACTGACATGGAATTAAATTCCATAATGACCAGAGTAGGGCCACGGTCAAAGATCATATTTTGTGGTGACTTTAGACAAACGGATTTATACAAAAAAACCGATATGTCTGGATTAAAGAAGTTTATGGCAATTGCAGACATGATGCCAAGTTTTAAGACTTTTGAATTCGGCACCGGAGACATTGTAAGATCTTCTATAGTTAAGGAATATATATTAGCGAGACTAGAATATGAAAATAAATATGAAACAAATTAGGAGTTAAAATGAGAGATAATCAAATCTATGAATTTGAGAATTTTTTGCCAGATGATTTATGCGACACCATAGTTGCTTGGTTTAGCACGAGACCAAAGATGAACGTAAGTGGTCGCAATAGATTGTTCAACGGCAAAACTATAGATTACAGCAACATTCAAGATTACACAATTAAACGCTGGGTTAATGCATTTAAGTTTGATGCAACAGCCGTAGCAAAAAAAGTATTCAACGAAGAGTATCTATATCCAGATTACACAGATTTGGTTTCTTGGGAAAGTGGCTCCGGGATGGTTTTACACGCAGACAACTGCGATCAAGAGGGAAATCCTAATTTCTGTTCTTGGAGAAATTATTCCGGAGTATTATATTTGAACGATGATTTTGCTGGAGGCGAAACCTTCTTTCCGGGACACGGACCACATTTTATTAAACCTATGAAGGGCAAATTGGCATTATATCCGGCGGGTATAGAATATAGTCACGGTGTTAGTACAGTTGTTGGTACTAGATATACAATGCCAATTTGGTTCACTAAAGATAGAAATTATATAGAAGTATAAGGAGAATAAAATGAGTTTTGAATTCGAGTTTACTGAAGAAAAATTACAAAAGTGTTTGTCTAGAAATAAAAACATTGATGTCTTGTTTGAGGCACTAGAAAATGTCTTACCTAAATATGAGATAACAACTGTTGAAAGAGTTGCTGCATTTTTGGCACAGTGTGGTCATGAGTCGTTAGACTTTACTGTACTACAAGAAAATTTAAATTATGGCTCTAAAGGGCTATTGGGATTGTTTAAAAAATATTTTCCTACAGAAGCTTTGGCAAAAGAATATGAGCGTAAACCTGAAAAGATTGCAAACAGAATTTATGCAAACAGAATGGGTAACGGACCTGAAGCATCCGGTGACGGTTATGCTCACAGAGGCCGTGGTGCTATTCAACTAACAGGCAAATTGAATTATCAAGCATTTGGTAACTCAATTGGACTAACATTAGAAGATGTTGTTCATTATTGCGAAACAATGGACGGTGCTATTGAATCTGCTTGCTGGTTTTGGACAAAAAACAAATTAAATGCTATTGCAGATAATAAGGATATGTTACTATTGACAAAGAGGATCAATGGTGGTACAATAGGATTAGAAGATCGTAAGAAACATTACGAACACAATTTAGAAATCTTAGGTGGTGAATAAAAGGTAAATTATGTCAATGATACTTGATGTGGATGTGTTTTTAAAAGCGTGCGAACAAAAACCGTGTGAGGAAAATGTTCATTTATATCGTGGGTTGATTGCTGAAGAGTATGAAGAATTTTGTCAAGCATCAGTTATGCGCGACGATGTGGAGCAATTAGATGCCTGTATGGATATGATCTGGGTTATTCTGGGTTATTGTCATATGAAAGGCTTCGATGTTAGAGGTGCTTGGAAAGAAGTTGCTGATAGCAATCTAAATAAAATTGATCGCAAAACTGGCACAGTGACGCGTCGCCCCGAAGATGGAAAAATATTAAAACCTGAAGGATGGAAACCTCCAAATCTAAAACCTTATGTTTAATCATGTACAACTTGAGTTTCCTAAATTAAAACGAGTTACCGCTGATAACGGTAGCCGTGTTTATGAGACACCTTCGGGTAAAGCATACCCATCCGTAACTACTGTCACTGGATTGCTTAAAAAACAAGCAATCATGGAATGGCGCAAAAGAGTAGGCGAAGAAGAAGCAAATAAAATATCTAGCAAAGCAGCTAATCGTGGAACGCGCATCCACAGTTTATGCGAACAATATCTTTTAAACAAAGAAATCGTTCCAAATATGTTTGATGTTGATATGTGGCAGAATATGAAACCACATTTACACAACATTAACAACATTCATGCCTTAGAGCAACCATTATACTCAGATCATTTAGAAGTTGCTGGCACCGTAGATTGTATTGCCGAATACAATGGCAAGATGTCGGTTATAGATTTTAAAACATCTAAACGGCTAAAGCACAGAGACGACATTCATGATTACTTTATGCAGTGTTCTGCGTATGCTGTTGCATTTGAAGAAATGACCAAAATCCCAGTCCCACAATTAGTTATTCTCATAGCAGTTGACGACGAGAAGCCTTTAGTTTTTGTAGAGAAACGAAATGAATGGATCAATGGATTTAAAGACCTTAGAGCAGAATATAAGCGTTGGAAGTTGATCTAGTATAATAAAAGATCAACTACATAATAGATTTTCAATTCTAGACAATATATAATATGTTATCACAAAAAGTTAAATTTTTAGATAAGGTTTATAAACCACCATTCAAACCTTTTTATGACAAATATCGAGGACATGAATTTATTGTTAAACACTTTCATCCTGATGATGTTGATAAGAGACATGTCTGGCTAGAGTGTGTTAGTGATCCAAATTTAAAAGTTGACGGGTATGTGCACACTGGTGATTTAACTAATATTTTATAGCTGTATGAAGCAAAGAGAAAAGTGTCTTGGACGCGGGTGCGAATCCCGCCAGGTCCACCAAAAACATTCTAAACTGGACGCGGGTTCTATGAAGTAAGACCTCAGATTGATCCCTGAGAAGGTATGGAGAATAAGAATGTTTTTGATGGGCCTGAAATAGATTCGACAGGGCAACAAGTAAATTAGTGGACAGCTCGGGAATGTGAAACCCGTAGGGTTGAGGTGACTCGGCCGAAGAAGCAAAAAACGTAAATGCAAACGACGAACAGTTCGCTTTAGCAGCCTAAACGCTGCTTAGGGTTTCGGTAGGTTTCCTCGTAACAGAATAACCTACTTTTTTTATTAAGGAATAATATGTCATTTAAAGACAATCTATATGAAGTTGTGAGAGGCGCAATTCAACCACAATTATTAGAACATCTAGATTTAGAATTTGAGTTACTAAAAAGAGTAACTTATATGAAAGGTGGTCAAAGTGAAGAAAACAAATTTATGTTTGGTGATAGTCAAGTAACAAATAGTTTTGCCTATTATTCCGCAGCTTGTTTTGAATCATTATCTGTACAATTGATGCCGTTAATGGAAAAGATAACAGATAAAGAATTATATAATACATATACTTATGCAAGAATATATTATAATGGTGCAATAATGAAAGAACACACTGATAGACCAAGTTGTGAATTTTCAACCACTATTAATATTTCCGTAGATCCAGAACCATGGGAAATTTGGTTTGATAATTTAAAAGGCGATCGTTTTCCAATCTCATTAAACCCAGGCGATCTTATTGTCTATAAGGGTGATATCTTACCACATTGGCGAGATGAATATAAAGGGGAGAGACAAACACAAGCATTCCTACATTATGTAGATAAATTCGGTAAGTATAGGGATTACAAATGGGATCACAGACAATATTTGGGATTCCCGCCACCGAGCGGTGGTAAGGGAGGTATATGAGTACATTAAAAGAATTAACTTTAGAAAAGCACAAAGAAGCTGAAGAGCAACCTTTTATTAAATCTATTTTTAAAGGTCAGGTTGACAGAGCAAAATACATTGATTATCTATATCAACTGCTAGTATTATATCAAAGCTTAGAATGGCATGGCACACGTCTTGGTATTTTTAAAGGTATAGAAAATATTAAAAGAGCAAAAGCAATAGAATTGGATTATTATGAATTAATAGGCGACGCCGAATCTAGTGGTAAGGTGAACGCGTCAACAATTAATTACTTGAATTATCTAGAAACAATTAAAGATGATGCTAATAAAATGTTGGCACATATCTATGTTAGACATATGGGCGATATGTTTGGCGGACAAATGTTAGCTAAATTATTGCCTGGTAGTAATAGAATGTTTCAGTTTGAAAATTTACCACAATTAATTGGAAACGTAAGACAAAAATTAGACGTATCTTTGGCCGAAGAAGCAAATGTCGCATTTACTCATAACATTAATATGTTGAAAGATTATAATGATTGAAGTGTGGCCGCAGGCTAATAAGCTTGCAAAAGATATTATTAAAAAATTAGAGTCATATACGCCAGAAGATTTAAAACCAGAATATAGACACGAGTCAGATAATTTTACTTGGGAAAATTATATTTGGACGTCTGACAAATTTCGCAGAGCACACATTGAGATTGTAGACGCAACAAAACATAAAAAGATGTGGGTAATGCATATGTGTATCTTCCCGCATTATAACTCTTCGGATCCCATCTTTGGATTTGATATAGTATGTGGACAAAACAAAATAACAGGCGCATTCCACGATTTCTCTTATACTGGCGATTCAAAAACATATGATTGGTATCAAGATAGAATGTCAAAAATTACTTGGAACAAACCAAGGGAATTGCCTGAATGGGCTAGGCGTATTTTTAGTCCAAACATGCTAGCAGCGGGAAACATTCAAACTCAAGAAGAATTTGATCAACTAGCATCTACGGTTATTGACAATCTAGACTATTACCTATATAATGTAGGTATAGAGTCAAAAGACGATTATAAAGAAGCACATAACAATTACTGTAAGAATCAAAAATTAAATCCACATACACCTGCAATGATGATTAACTTCGGAGTAGATAAAGATGTGTTTATGAATTTTATGGATGAGGTTCTTTTCCCGGAAACACAATGAACGAAGAAGTACAATATATTTTAACTGATAGTTTGATTATTACTAAAAAATTTAGATCACCTAATGAATTTTCACTACACATAGAAGAGCGAGTGTTTAGAGAAAAAATCGGTTATATGGATGCTGTCATACAATATTGTAATGAAGTAGACATTGACATTGAGTCTGTGTCTAAATTAATTAATCAGTCTCTAAAAGATAAGATTCAATCAGAAGCTGAAGATCAAAACTATTTTAAAAAACGAGGAAAACTACCATTGTGATTATGGACGAATATTCAGTGTATAAAATGTACTTGGCATTAAAGTTACATTTCACTACAGAAAATTATGATGCGATTCAACAGCGCGGAAGAGTAAGAGCAAGTCGTCAGGCTTTTGCAAAGAGAAAAGATTTGTTCTCTATTAAAAAGGTTTCTAAAACCTATTCTGACGAAGAAGTAGCTAACTTCTTAATAGCTAACTTTGTGTCTGGTGATCGCTGGGGTGGGATGTTTGACTCAGAGGCAAATCAAAGATATACAGATTGGAAAAAGCGAGTAGAGAGTTTAACATACATCTTTACTAACGATATTGATAGATTAATTGAAGAATTAGACTCAGAGGGGCTAACTTTTGACGATTCCTTTAAAATCACAAAAGCATACCATCCATATATAATAAAAGCATTTCTTAGAAAAACTATCAGTTTAGAGACTCTAGTTATTCTTGAAAAAATACGACCGTATCTAGACACATTTGATTCTCAAATACAAGACAAAATTATGTGGCCAGATATCTCAAGACTAATTAGAAAATACAAACCGTTTTTAAAGTTTGATAAGGAAAAATTCGATGCAATATTTAGACGAAGAGTTGGACATAACAACACAGAAGATTCAAACTCTTGAAAAAGAATTATTAGTTACTCGAGAATTACTAGGTAATACAATTGAGTCTCTAAAAGAGACACAGAGATATTTAATGAAATTAGCGTACAACCAAGCAGAGATTACAAAGAAAATTTCATATTGGCCGTACATTGTAGTTCATTCAAATAAGAATGACGAAACATAAAGGTAAAAGGAACCTCAATTTTTAATATGAGTATTAAAAAACGAAACTTGTCTTCGGATTATGACTATCGAGAAGGCAAAATAAAGAATATATCTAAGAAAACTGCTATTGACAAGCATAAGAAACTTATATATAATATAGCATCATCTAAAAAATTGGATGATACTGAAGATGACTTTGATTATGAATATGCGAATTATATTAAAATTAAACGACGTTAATACAAACATACTTTTATACACCGTAAATACGAAAAGGAAATATTATGGCAATCAACTCACTATCTGATCTTAGAAAATCCCGCGGCGGATTTGACAGCCTCATGAAAGAGGTAGAAAAGATCGCAAACCCCCAATCGGAATCTCGAGGCGCGGATGATCGTTACTGGTCTCCGGAAGTAGACAAGGCAGGTAACGGCTATGCTGTTATTCGATTCTTGCCGACACCTCAAGGCGAAGATCTACCTTGGGTTCGCGTTTGGAATCACGGATTCCAAGGCCCAGGCGGTAAATGGTACATCGAGAATTCTTTGACCACATTAGGCAAAGCAGATCCTGTTTCTGAGTTTAACACTGAACTCTGGAATTCAGGCTCAGAAGCAAATAAAGAAATTGCTCGTAAACAAAAGCGCAAGCTAAGTTATATTACTAACATCTTAGTAATTAAAGACCCAGCACATCCCGAAAATGAAGGTAAAGTATTCCTTTATAAATTCGGTAAGAAAATCTTTGATAAAATTAAAGATATGGCTGAGCCTCAGTTTCAAGACGAAAAGCCAGTCAATGTATTTGACTTTGATACAGGCGCAAACTTCAAGTTGAAGATTCGCAATGTTGAAGGCTATCGTAATTATGATAAGTCTGAGTTCGAAGCTGCAAGCGCTATCTCTGAAGATGATTCTATCATCGAGAGCATTTGGGGCAAGCAACATTCTTTGACACAGTTCTTAGATGAGAAACACTTTAAATCTTATGACGAATTGAAAAAGAAATTTGTCATGGTCATGGGATTAGCAGGTGGAACAACATCTAATAAGCGTGCTGACGAAACAGACTTAAACGAACAAGTTGAATCTGCACCTAAAGCAACTCGACCAGTCGTAGAAAAGGCGCCAGTTAAAGCGCCCCCTAAAGATATCGATTTTGATAATGACGATGAGTCTTTATCTTACTTCGCTAAATTAGCCGAAGATTAATTAGTTAATACTAATTACCAATAGGGCCTTTATGGCCCTATTTCTATCTAATTTTTCCTCTTCGACGACGATAATCGTTTAAAAGTGAGAAGCCTACGCCTCCTGCAATTGCTCCTGCCGCAACCATAGGCATTGCAACTGGGCTAGCTGGCGTCATTTGATTTACTATATTATTGATAATAGGCGCTGTTGCCTCCATTCCTGCTTTGGCAAGGTCTTTTGTGCTTTGATATGCCTCTTCTAATACTTCAGCAGTAGATGTTCCTAAAGTTGGTAATAAATTTATAGACTGTCCATTAGCTAGATAAACTGTTCCAGCTTTATCTAAAAAGGGTATTGCTGCTTCCAATACACCTTTGCCAAAAGCCTCAGCTACTTCTTCTACTTGATGTTCAAAATTTATTAAGCCTTCAATAACACTTTTCAAAGCACCATTAATATTTCCCGAACTCTCAACTGTCTTTTCACTATTTGCTTGTAGTATACCTGTTAAATCTTCTGTAGCAGCTAACTTAGCCGGATCAATTGTTGGTCCTCTTGCTCTAGCAGCTTCCAATTCAGCATCATGATTTCCGTTCAAATCGCCAGAATACAAACCTGCAAACAATCTTGACAGTATGCCCGTACCTAATGCTAACTTGGCCTTACCAGACATACTCGGCATTTTAGGTTTTACGTCTGTAACCCCGCCAGCTCTTTGAGAGGCTCGTTCTCGCATTCTGTCTTCTATTGGGTTACCGACTTTTTCTGGCCCAGGTAATTGAGGAACGTTGGGTCCAGGTAATCTAGGAGAAGAACCACCGCCAGGAACAGGTGAAGGTACGGGTCCGCCCGGCGTGGGTACTCTGCCAGGTTCTTCTGTGGGTATTGGGCCTCTGCCACCCTTTCCTTTATCTTTTTTACGTTCAGCGTCATCGGCGCCATCAGGCAACCCTCCAGGCAATCCTTTGGATCCCAATAATGCTTCAATTAATCCTTTTAGTATCGCAAACCCTGCAGCAATTGCAGCAGTAATGACTGCGCCAAGACCTCCCAAAATACCACCAAGAGCACTTACAAGACTGGCGCCAAGCATTCCCAACATACCTTTGCTGCTGTCGCCACCATTTAAATCTAATTTACTAGCAATAGCTTGTGCTAATAATTCTCTTTCACGCGCGCGAGGACCTTCTTCATATTGTTTCTTAATAAAGCCAATGTCCGTTGCTTGTATTTCGGTTATTTCTCTAAGCATCGAAATTTCATCTATCATCTTTTGTTGATACTTAGATGGGCCAAATAATTTGTTTATTGCAGATCTAAAGAAACCTTTATCAGTATCTTTTTCTTTATTGGATGAGGTTTCTGGTCTATTATTTTTAGTCTTTTCAAAATATTTCTTAATATCAGACATTCCCTTTGCATTGCCTGTAAAGAACTCTCTTTGCATAGTTTTTATATCATTACGCAAAGAATTATAATCTTTCTTTTGATCTCGTTTAAAGCTCATTATAGAATCAGACAAAGTATGCAACACTTTAGTCTGAGCATCAAGATGCGTATTCTGCGATTTTATTGTATCTAATATTTGTCTATCAGAATTGCTTAACGAGTTTTGAGGTAATGCCATTTATTTGCCTAGAGTTTTTTGTGTTTAAGTTTCTCATTTTGTTCATTTACATAATTTATTAACATAGTAACGTAAATATCTCTTTCCCACGGAATCATATTTTCTAATTCGGATAATGAATAATTGTGATTATTGATAAGCGAAAAATTTAATTGATAATAGTTAACCAGACCTTCGTGTGAAAGAGTTAGACGAAAAAATTCTGCAGGCCCTCCAGATTTAATTCGTTATGGGCACCGCATGCCGGACAATCTTGTTCAATATGCTGTACTACTTTTGGCATAGTGACAAAGAATTGTTCTAGCATTGAAAACTGATTCTTTGAGAAAGAATTAACAAATTCTATTAATTCTTCTTTAGTATAATCATCATACAATTGTTCGTCGGTATAAACTGATTTAATACAAGAGCAAAGTAATTCAACTACACTTTCAGATTTAAAATTCTGATATATTGTAATCATTTCGTCAAATTTTGGATAACGCATTTCCAATCCAATTTTGTCAGATATCAATATCTTTGTAGTGT
>Ga0114979_10002884_pt1 | contig 11574 bp, 17 predicted proteins | sample S_140625_EF_Meta_FD_87315 | JGI IMG/M metagenome (GOLD analysis project Ga0114979, IMG submission 87315) | Freshwater microbial communities from Lake Simoncouche, Canada to study carbon cycling - S_140625_EF_MetaG | ecosystem: Environmental > Aquatic > Freshwater > Lake | place: Lake... | reverse complement strand
CTGATCATACATATAAAGAAGGAATATAGGCATAGGGCAATTTGTCATAATTGTATCGATTAGACAACTTTTCTGATCATCATCCCATACAAGATTTCTTTGATATGCAGGTCTGCGGTTGAGTTTATTATCATTACACAAAAGTTCATTATATACTGATATAATCTGCTTTTGTGAGGATTGGGGCTGACAGTCAAATGATATTATATCAGACATTACCAGTATTTTATGTTATTAATATACCCAGCGCGGATCAATTTTTATTTGCGGTTTCACCAATAGCATGTTATGTTCTGTGTAAACAGCCTTCCAGTAAATATGATTTTCATAGGGCGACCGAGGATAGATCTGTGACTCTGTAGAGATTCGCCTATTCGTGTAAAGACGACGCGAACTGTATTTGTAATCAATCGACTCCAGGTAAAATGGACTCGGCAGGGTATCAAGAAAATCTGAGATGTCATCATCACAGATGATAACTTCGTACCACCACTCTCTCTTCTTTCCACTTACACAGTCATAGAGTGATGTATTTGAATAATGTTTAACTAGATGATTCAAGTATCGATCATTTTGTCTATTCACACTTACACTATGCTGTAGGGGATAAATTACACGGATTGTGAAACAGACCATTTCTATATATAGATTTTAGGTATTTTGTGTCAATTTTTATAAGTACTACATAGTAATGGACCCCCATATTATACTCTCACTCTTTCATATTTTTGTAGTTGTTCCCTTTTTACTCTACATTGCCTTGAATCGCGGAAATGTTCCGTATTGGATCTATACGGTAACCCTTGTTCTCGGCGTTTTTATTCTGGTCTATCACGGCTACAAAGCATGGGTTCGTATTCAGGTCCAGTCTCCCAGTCTCTGGATTAATTTAATTCACGTCTTCCTAGTTGCACCGCTTCTGATTTACGTGGGAGCCAACGAAAAAAACACCCCGAGACCTGCTTATGAACTCTTAGCAATGTCTGGATTCGCTGCGCTCGGCTATCACTTGTACAATCTAGTGCTAAGTGTAAACTCAATCCAAGATATTACAAAATAGTACGCAGCAACTCATGAGGTGCCTGATTCTTTTCTACAAGGCAATGCGCCAAATGATAAATAAACGAAGCCCTATTCTTAAACTTAATTGAACACAACTTACAACTTGACTCCTTTGAGTCTTTTACAGTAAGTTCATTCTTCTGAATTGTATCTCCACAATGATTTCGCAAGAAGTGAGGAATCCTATTTCCTTTCGTCTTGGACTCGTGACCACATCCATTTACAGGACATGTAAATACTTCACGTTCTTCCTGTTCCTGAGCCTTCGTCGGATGCTGATCTATCATATGCTGCTTCAAATTAAATTCATGGGTATATTCCTTATTACAATGGCGACAAGTAAACGGTCCTTCGTGTGTCTTCATGTGATAGTGCATTGTGCTCTGACGAGCAGTAAATGTACCATCTGCGTTCTCCTTTTTGGGAACGACCTTGTCGCAGTGGGGACACATAAGATCTCCATTGTCATTGTAATGATATTCAAACATTGTGTAGCTATTTGGTTTTATGGGTGCCGGAAAATTCAATTTTTTGTTTGAGGTTTTAAAGACTCTTGATTGTAATAAATTAATGGCTCTTACCATACTGACACTTGCGCTAGGGAAGGATTATTGTCGGAACTTGGAAAAGGCTCTCAAGTCGAAAGTAGACTATGCCAAAGCGCATGGATACACCTATATCCAGGGTGATGAGACTTTCTGGGATCGCGACCGTCCTATCTCATGGTCAAAGGTACCTTTCCTCCTTCATCATTTGGAGAAGATGCCAGATAACGAGATTGTGTGGTTAAGTGATGCCGATGTCTATATCACAAATAAGTCGATTAAGTTCGAGGATCACGTGTTATCCATTTTCAAAAGCGATAAGCAAATGTTGATGACATTTGATGCATGTGGTCATGTAAATGCTGGAAATATTGTCATGAGAAACACAGCATGGATTCGGAATTTCTGGCGACGTGTCTATGAGCAGACTGATGTCATTTATCATATCTGGTGGGAGAATGCTGGTATTGATAAGTTGATGAATTCAGATGATGAAGTCAAGGAGTTAATCCAAATAACCGATCAACACAAGCGTTTTAATGCGTATCTGATGGGCTTCGACGAGGAACCCAAGTGGGAACATGGCGATTTTCTCGTTCATTTTGCTGGAGTCTATGACTCGGGTAAAATGAAGGATTTGATGGATCGGATTGATAATGGCGAGACGCCCAGACTTTCCATGTACTAATTTATTTTCTCTAGTTTTACTATAAGTAAAATGGTCTGTACTCGCAAGAATCGTAAGAATAATATGATGGGTGGCGCGATGGTAACTACGGGATCCAAGAGCCAGGTTTGGCACGGAACGGCTAAGCACACTTCCGGTGGACTGACAAAGGGCGACCTCATGAAGACCAAGAAGGGGCGTATTGTTAGCAAGAAGAAGCACGCGGCGGGCTTGAAGGCGATCAAGAAGCTGTTCGCGAAGGGATTCAAGCCGAAGAAGGGAACGTTCAAGTTGATGCGCAAGTAATTGTGCATAAGTAATTGATGCGACAATCATTTCGCAGACGCAATACGATCCGCTAAATCATGTAAAAATGTAGATGTTTCCATAGGATTCCATAATTCCTCTGGCGGTTGTCCGTCCATCGTATCAAACCAATACAGTGAACCTGCCCTTTCCGTTTCGTCAATGGTTGACCAAACGAGAGATGCTTTTGCTGTTTTTAATTCTGGTAAAATACTTCGCAAATTCATTGATCTGAGTTTATTCTGTCCAACGCGCGATAATAACATTTCCTCAATCTGCTGTGAATTCATATCATGTGGAAAAAAAATGACATTCCAAGGTTGTACTGGTACATGAGACCTTGATCCAACAGCGATGACCGTGGTAGTCGTATCACTTAACTTCTGAAAGATTTGCTGAGAAATTTCATCGCCTATCCAGACAACATGAATTGGCTTCGTGGCATTTGTAATATATGTCAGGGCAAGACGTAAATCTTGTTGGTCCTTGAGTTTGAATATTGCATCCCAAGAAAATTTCTGAAACGATTTCGGTAAGGCGTGATGAGAATCAATTATACAGACCGTACGTCCTCTTCCCAGATTTTCAGTTACAGAAAGATTCAAGCGACGAAGAGCCAACGAGTCGTCTCCAACGATCCATACCTTTTTTCCTCGAATAGAGCTTTCAAAGCCCTCAAGGTGGATGACCTCAGACATTCTATTTAGAAAAATTGCTTAATGAATCAGAACAAACCGCGAAGGTATGTCTTATCGTCAGATAATATTGCTCACCCGTATGGTAAAAAATAGAAGTTGTCCCTAAATTTCTGTGTTTCCATAAGATGAACATGAAGCTTGGTCCATTGTCGCTTCTATTCACTGGTCTATTGATTTTAGCCATTGATATTCCCTGGTTATATATGACTCAAGAACTCACTGGTAAAATGTTTAGGAAAATACAGGGGTCTTCTATTCAACTCGTCTGGTGGGCTGCGGTTGTCGTCTACGTGGCGCTCGCCTACCTGCTTTTACAGACGAAGGAACCTTCGGAGGCGTTCGGCTTAGGTTTAGCGACCTATGCTGTCTACGACTTCACAAATTTAGCTACGCTGCGGAACTACGAGCCGTTAGTTGCTATCATGGATTCGCTCTGGGGCGGCGTTCTGTTCTATATTGGGCGGTCTGTCCTGAATGCTTTGTAAAATTGAAAACTGCGATTACACTGATGTAAGGTACTTAAAATGCCTCACATCAGCGAAAATACGTATACGCGGCATGTTACAGAAGAAAGTAGGGAGGAAGCAAAGCAACGACTGGAGGAAGAGTTGAGTTTTGGACGAGTAAGGATGCTGGTAATGAACACAAAGGAAATCACAGGTATGTACTTTGTTTCAAAGGACTGGGTTGTTTCCGAGCTTATCAAGGCTCTTCAAATCGAATCTGTACATAAGATTGCGTGCCTTTACAGTCCAGCCTTTGGAGAGGCGTATTCATTTCATCATACTCTTACAGACACTTCTACACGACTGGAGGAGAATTTTAATGATAGAAATGGAAAGGGGTCGTTTATGGTTGCTATTAATTATCTTGTATAATTATATCTATGCTGCACTAAATGTAAGGATTATACGCCCAGTGAAGAAGAGCCTGTCTCTGCCTCGGTCGACAAGATAGGTCGTGCGGGTCACAGTTGGCTTTTATGGCGCCCGCATGTCGTGTAAAGGCTCTCCATCTCTTTATTTGAACCTCATCGAGCTCGGGGAGTCGTCTGCCCATCCAATACCGACAATACCACTGAAACCAGCCCCGTATATCAGGATTCTTATCAGGGTCGCTCAAGATTGGATCTTTTTTTGAAATATGTTTACCAGGTACCCAGCCTGACTTTTGCCATGATGAAAGAGGGAGTCGCGAATGTTCCTCAAAGGCATTGAGAGACACGTCTCCTCCTTGCGGGCTTAGTTTTCCGAGGGCAATGGCTTTAAGAAACCATTCTGCTGGGAATTCCTCAATACAATCATTGAGATACTTACCCTCAAAGGCACCTGCGCAAAGGATTTCATCCGGATCCGCATAAGGCTGAAACGCCATATCTTGCCCGGGATTTGCGTGTAATACATACGAATAGTTCTTCGTCATTTTATCTGAGACATGGATGACATCTCCAAGTTGAAAGGATGATAAGGGTCGTCCCTTCTTTTTAACTTCACTGAGCATTTCTAAGACACGCGGATGCATCTTACCCTATTCTAGATAGACAATCTCTAAAAGAAACGTAAAATCACGCCCATTAAAATTCAAGATTCTATCAAATTCATCTCGTAATGAAAGTGTTAGTGTTGTTAGACGCGCGATAGGGGCTGGACTTGCCTGGAAAAACGGCTCAAATGATTCTTGTGTAAATGTTTTATACGGACTTGTCTGATCCATGTAAATAATGGAATAAGGTGACTTCTTGCCTACTGAACGTTCAATTGTTGCTATATCTTGATTATTTTCCTGATTTATGTATAAATACATTCGGTTTGTAAGAAAATTCGCGTCAGCTGCCGTGGGCGATAGAATAATAGCACTGCTGTTTACATAATCTGAAGCAGCAAAACCCAGTAATTTCGCTGGCGAATTTATCATAATTAGCGCATTATTGTTATCATAGAGATCAACAAAGTCACCCGAACTGAATAAGAGAGCAAACGCTTCGCCACCTGTTGCTGTAATAGTAAGTTGATCAGTTGTAGGACTCTGTGACACAACATATGTATTAGTTGCAGCGATCGCATTGAGTTTGTTCTGTACTTCAGTGACGAGTTGTGCATTTGTGTAGACACCAGGTGTTAATGTGACAGTATACCGCGTCGATGCCTCTTTGAAGGTGAATTTATTCCAGCCACTGTCTATGTTGAAGAATCGCGTCGGTACTGTGCCACCCACAATTTGTATCGAAAGAACATCTTTCAGAGGGCGAAAGAGTTTCCAGCGAAAATCGGTAGATGTCGGGTAAGAACGTGTATTGCGATCGCGACTATTGACTTCTAAGAGTACAGTTCTGCGAATCCGTCCCTTGGCGATTGAAGGTAGTAATATGTTCTGACCCGACGCCCGTTGGTTTTCAAAGGTCGGAACTGAGGTAGGCGCATTCATTTCTAGAAGAGGACAAGGAGGATTATTTGGACTTCCGACACCCGTAAAATTGATGTGGAAAAAGGCTTAAGCCTTTTTTTCTATAGATTAATTATCCGATCGCACTGGAGCATCTTTCTAAGATCGTTACGCTGTATGCTAGTCGCCTGGGCTCGTTTTCCGTCTTCTCATCTGGTCGTGTTCATAGTAAATGGAATCACTGGCGCCGAGAGTTACCAACTGTGAAGCCTTTCTATGCCGTGAAGTGTAACCCGAATCGTGATCTTCTACAGACCATGGCTAAGCTTGGTGCTGGATTTGATTGCGCAAGTGAACGGGAACTCATGGAAGTTGGAAAGGCATCCACAGAAGGAGGTAAACTCTTTGATTTCCAAAAGAACGTTGTCTACGCAAATCCTTGTAAATCTATCCGCGACGTGACCTGCGCCCATAACTTTGGAGCGCCTCCAACCGTTGTAGATTCATACGAGGAGATTGATAAGCTCAAGCGTTTAGGGTGGAAGGGTGGTGCGCTCATGCGCGTTCGTGTAGAAGATTCTGGGAGCTTGATGCCGTTCTCTAACAAGTTTGGCGTGGACCCCAAGGAAGTCAAGGACCTAGCAGTCTTCGCACACGGAGAGGGATTTTCCATCCAGGGAATCTCATTCCATGTTGGCTCAGGATGTAAGGATCCTCAGCAATACAAGCATGCAGTTAAGAGCAGCATTGACTTTGTTCATACTCTGAGGGAGATCGGTCATGACGCCACCACTGTAGATATTGGAGGCGGCTTTATGGGCGACGAGGAGTCGTTCGAGAAGAACTGTAGAGCCATTCGCGAGGGTATCTATACATCAAAGCACAAGGGGCTGACATTTATTGCTGAACCTGGGCGCTTCTTCGCATCCGATGCGGTAGATCTCTTCGTACAAGTCATCGGAAAGAAGCCTGGCTTGTCAGGCAAATCAGGTGAGTATCGGTATACAATTGATGAGAGTTTGTACGGGCAATTCTCATGTATTCCTTTCGATCAGCAGAAGCCGAAATGGATTCGCGTTCCTAAGCTTGAAGACGTCAATGACAAGAAGGCACGCAAGATAGTTAAGGGAACTCTCTTCGGTAGAACATGCGACAGTCTTGACATGATTGCGTCGTCAGAACAGATGGAAGAGCTTCATGTTGGAGATTGGCTCTGGTTTCCGCATATGGGCGCGTATACATCTGTGACAGCGTCCGAGTTCAACGGATTTCCGTCGCCGCCTCAGTATGGCTCTGCAACGGTGCCAGTGTTTCTGCCCACTGTGGCAGACGTCCTGAGCTCAGCGCATACTCGGTTCCCTCAGGCTGTAAAATACGTCAAGCCTGTGAGCCTTTCGTAAATAAAAAAATGAAAAAATTGATTTTTTGTGTGCGTAGTTTTCTATACACACACAATGGATATCTCAGCGTACGTACTTTCAAATGACGAAACGTCATCAAAGGGAGGAATTCTCCTGAAGGGTCTCAATCGAACAACAAGACAGTCTGTTCATATTATCATGCTCGTTGATACCAGCGGAAGCATGGAAGATAATGGCAAGCTCGAATCTGTAAAGAAGTCGCTTCGTTTCATGCTCTCGCTTCTCTCATCAGATGATCGCTTGTCACTGATTACATTTGATAATGATGCTACTCTCATCCTCGATAAGGTTGTCCCTGATGCAGCGAATTTGGATGCGACCTTGTATAAGATTGATATGCTACACGTCAATGGCAGCACAAATATGAGTGCGGGTCTTCTGGAGGCGCGCTCTGTTATCGAGGCAGTTGACTCAGGGCGAAAGCAGGGGATTATTCTTCTGACTGACGGGCACGCAAATGTCGGCTCATCCACACCTGATGCTATTGTAAGCATCATTCAGCGTATTCTAACCGATAACCGCGATGTCTCGATCAGCACAACCGGTTATGGATCTGATCATAATGCAGATCTTCTCATGCAGGTTGCGCGAGAGGGTGGCGGTGCTTACAATGTTGTCTCTAATCTTGAGGACGTTGCTAGCACATTCGGTGATATTCTGGGCGGGCTCGTGAGTGTCTCTGCTCAGCGAGTACAGGTCAAGTTTCCTGCCGCCTATACTGTAAAGACTTCGTATCCCACGCAGATAAGTGGTCATGATACAGTTGTCAACGTCGGCGATGTATATGCCGAGACCGAAATTACAATCCTCTTTGATATGGCAGGCTCAGCTGAAGCAGTACAGATTCTTGGAACAAACATGATGACACTCAATCCAATTGATACTACGCTTGTTCCCCAGATAGTTTCTCTTGAAGCGTATCCCCTAGCATTCACTGTAGGTGAACTCAAGATGGAGGTTAGCAATATGCTGAAGGCGGTTCGCTCGTTAACGGTGACTATAGGAATGATTGATGCTCTTCGGGATAAGATTGTAGATATCGTTCATCCGATCGTTCCATTCCTTCTAGCAGATCTTGATCAGGCGAAACTCATTGTTCGCCGCGGTCGTATGACACAGGAGGACGCGGTAGATCTTACACAGCATTCAGCCTATATTGGTACCTCTCGTGGTATGCGGTCAATGACATCTCCTCAAAGACAGGCGCGATTCTCAAATGAGATTGAAAATGATCCTGTTGCTCCTCGTCAAATGCTTTCACCGATGGCAAATGCAGCTCAGAGGAGTATGACAGGCGCCATGCGCTCGTTGACTGGAGGGGGTGCGCAGTAGATCTAAGGATATAAAATAACATAAATAAAGAATGACCAAGATTTCGCTTGCTGACGGCACAGGTTTTGTAGAATGTATTGAGGTCTTTGGCACAGATTTGACGGTCGTCAATGCTGCACGCGTGTCATTTGCGAATGAGTCAAAAGAGCTGACGGAGCGTGACAAAAAGCTGATTGTATACCTGGCAAAGCACGGGCATATCAGCCCCTTTTTTCACCCGCAAATTCGTCTCCGTCTCAAAATGCCGATTTTTGTTGCACGCGAGTGGTTTAGGCACACGATCGGCTTTGCGCGCAATGAAGTGTCTCGGCGTTATGTAGACTTTGAGCCCGAACTCTTTGCGGCGGCAGAATGGAGAGAGCGCGACATAAATAAGAAGCAGGGGTCCAAGGTAGACGCTGTCGAATGTAATGACGAGATTGCGCAGCTCGTCGGCGACTGGAATAAGGGGGCGATTAATTTGTATAATACGCTGCTGGAAAAAAAGGTGGCACCTGAATTGGCTCGCACCATTCTTCCGCAGAATATGTACACGGAGTTTATTGAGACGGCATCACTGTCAGCATATGCTCGTCTATGTAATCTTCGTCTGGATCCACAAGCCCAGGCGGAAATTCGTGAGTATGCGACTCTTGTTTCTAAACTTTTGGAGGAGCAGTTTCCTGTATCATGGGCGGCTCTCACATCTACGCAAGACAGTTAAGCCATTGTTATTTACAAGGCGAATATCAACAAACCATTGAGGATTATTTACAAGAAACTCCTCGATAGCAGGCTGTAATCCCTTTGTGATTTCCTCACGTGGAAAACCACTTTTCTTTACTTGCTCATCAATATTGTAGTATTTAGACTCCCTGACAGATTCGCCATGAATAGCGTCTACTGTCGTATCATGTAAAATCATGTACTTCGTGACATATGGCTCCCAGTATATAAGTTCTCGTTTTAGTTGTCCATACACATGCCACGTGTCAATAAAAAGAAGATCTGTCTTTTCTCTCTGGACTTTCACGTCGCTTTCTTGTATAAAACGGGCATTTACACCTTCTTTATGACACAGTGCTACGAAGGAATCCATTTGAGATGATTTATAGGGATCTATTAAAATATGTTTGTTTTCAGGAGTTCCTGTTAGAGCTGCTGCAAACGCATAGGAGCTTGTAATATTGCGAACACCACATTCTGTTATATGCTTACAGTGTTTGCCATACGCGAGTAAAATAGGAAGGTGTTCATTTATATCGGAAGGTTTATGATATTTCATATTATAGAGTTCTAGAAGAGACATTCGTTATTCTATTAATCTCATACTTGACATTTCTTTTAGATTAACGCTCTGAATCACTGTCTGGAAATTCTGCAATACGATCATTTTCTCTGTCGAGGCGACCACAGTACTTTCCTACACCTCCGTCTGGCATTACCGTGTAGAGTTTATCCTTGTCTGAATTCAAATAATATTTACGACCATTGTGTTCTATCTTGCGCACAATTATGGTAATACAATTGAGACCTTGTAGTGGAGGCTCAACTGATTCTGTGGCAAGCGGCTGGACTGTAGGTTGCGATACAACTTTTTTCGGTTGACGTTTCGCTTTTACTGGTGATTGTACTGCTACTTGTGCTGGCACTGGCACTGGTGCTGGTGCTGGTACTGGTGCTTGTACTGCTACTTGCGCTAGCGCTGGTGCTGGCACTTGCACTGGCACTGGTGCTGTCACCGGTGCTGCCACTTTAAATGTTCTCTTCTTTTCTACTGTAAGTCCCGTAATTGATGCTACAACTGCTGCCCTCGCTTCATCCTGTGCTTTTTTTGCCTTCGCCATGTCTTCACTACTAGGATTTCCATAGACAGTCCGTTTTAGATTGTACCACGTAGATTCATAAATATGACTTCCAGGAGGCAATTGTTCTGACACAATTCCATGTTCTTTTAAGTTTTTACTCGCGTTGCATTTCTTGCAAAGTTTGCCTTCTGTTGTTTTTGTACATCTCGTTTCCGTGTAAAAGAAGTGTAATCTATCACCAAATTTGAGACGCTCGTTTGTTCTTCTTCCTAAACATTGTTGTGCCATTTCTGTTTCATTGCCATAATGCTAAGGCGACAGCCACGCCAATTTTTCAAGCGCTACTATAGAATGGATACGTTTGTAGATACTCCTAGTCTTCCGGCTGTATCAAAGAAAAATGTTGTATTTTATAGTGTCTTTACTATCATCTGGTGGGTTTCTATCTGGGGACTTTCTGAAACATTGATGACCTACATGGTAAAAAATTCGCTCGTTCATCGTGCGGCTATTTATGCCAGTCTACTTCTGCTTGTCTTTCTTACAATGCTCGTCGATCCGAACTTAATTGAATATCTGTAAAAATATTTTATTTTTGGTTTACTTATTTTTTAGTTTCTTCAAACACCACCTCGCAGACGCAGAACCAGGTGGAGCGTCGACTCCTTCTGAATATTGTAGTCCGCAAGGGTCTTACCATCCTCGAGCTGCTTGCCCGCGAAGATCAAGCGCTGCTGATCAGGCGGGATGCCCTCCTTGTCCTGAATCTTCTGCTTCACATTCTCGATACTGTCGCTCGGCTCAACATCTACCGTGATCGTCTTACCCGTCAGCGTCTTCACGAAAATCTGCATGCCGCCACGGAGACGCAAGACCAGATGGAGTGTAGACTCCTTCTGAATATTGTAGTCCGCAAGGGTCTTACCATCCTCGAGCTGCTTGCCCGCGAAGATCAGACGCTGCTGATCAGGCGGGATGCCCTCCTTGTCCTGAACCTTCTGCTTAACATTCTCAATGCTGTCGCTCGGCTCAACATCCAGCGTGATCGTCTTACCCGTAAGAGTCTTGATGAAAATCTGCATTTTGTATGTAGTAGTTTGGTATACTGGAAAGTTAGGCGGCGCCGCCGTTCAATTTTTTGAATTTTTTTTCAATTTCCTATTTTATCTGTTTTAACTGAATTTCAGTAAAAACAGATGATTTTCATTGTGTGATTTACACACCACCGCGAAGTCTTAAAACCAAGTGGAGTGTCGACTCCTTCTGGATATTGTAGTCAGCAAGTGTCTTACCATCCTCCAGCTGCTTGCCTGCAAAAATGAGGCGCTGCTGGTCAGGCGGGATACCCTCCTTGTCCTGGATCTTCTGCTTGAT
>Ga0114979_10002883_pt1 | contig 11575 bp, 3 predicted proteins | sample S_140625_EF_Meta_FD_87315 | JGI IMG/M metagenome (GOLD analysis project Ga0114979, IMG submission 87315) | Freshwater microbial communities from Lake Simoncouche, Canada to study carbon cycling - S_140625_EF_MetaG | ecosystem: Environmental > Aquatic > Freshwater > Lake | place: Lake... | reverse complement strand
GCCTACGCCAACGCCTACGCCAACGCCCACGCCTACGCCAACGCCCACGCCAACGCCCACGCCTACGCCAACGCCAACGCCCACGCCAACGCCTACGCCTACGCCTGCTCCTTCACCAGAGCCAACGCCTACGCCTACGCCTGCTCCTTCACCAGAGCCAACGCCTTCACCAGAGCCAACGCCAGCACCAACTTCTGGCCCAAGCCCAGCGCCAGCTCCTGCAAAAATAACAGTCAAGGCTCCCGCACCAAGCCCTACTTCAACAGGACCGACAGGGTTAACACCAAAGCAGGCGCAACAAGTAGCCGCAGCTTTCGGCATACCTCAGCTTGCAAACGTGTTTTACTATGGCAAGGACTTTGACTCTAAGAAGCAAAAACTTGACAAAGAAGGTAGGCTTGTTGATGAGGACTACAAACCACTTAGCGTGACCGACTTTGGTCCAGAGTTGTCGGATCAGTTAGAAGACGTTGCCGAAGGCAAGAAAACCGAGGACAATACCGTCGTAGATTTGTTAACAAAGATACTCGGTGGTGGCGATAACGCAGCCACAGAAGACGAGCTGCAACGAATAGTAAAAGGGGATTGATATGCCATGGCCAGACACTAGTGATGACGACAGCGGTAGTGAGTCAATTACTACTTACGACCCAGAAGGTAACATTTACTACGGCCTCTCTGACCGCGACGCGGAAGCCGAAGGTGGCCTTGACTCCAGTAATTATTTTGAAGGTGTTTACACTGACCCAGATACTGGCGAAAAAATAAACTACAACGATTTGTTTAACCCAATGGGCGGGAACACAAGTTTTGGTAAAGGACTGGCCGCCGCTAAAAATCTATTGTCCGGTAAGTCAGAATACGGCGGAATAGGCCAAGCATTAGGCATCGCGGGCTTGTCTGCGTTGTTTAACAAAATAACTGGTGGCGGGCTTGGACAAACAGGCCAAGGTATCTACAAAGGTTACCAAGGCGGAATCCCTAACTTCACGGCTTCGCGTCAGCAGTACGCGCTGCCCGGTGATGGTAGAGAAACTAAAACTAAAATATCTGACGACCAGCTAAGAGATTATTTCTCTAGACCCGGTTTGACTGACCCCATGGTAGCTACCCAGATGAACAGGTTTGGGATAACGCCACAACGTATATCTGACGTTACTGGTGGCACGCTACCCGTCGCGGATATAAATGCGCGGTTGCAAGCAGCAATGGGCCCAAACCAAAACTTTACTGCTCGTCGTCCGGGCTCTGGTGGTTTAACGTATTTCAGCCCAATGCAATACAGCCGAGTAATGCCTCCCCCTGCCGCGGCTCCAGCGCCAGCACCGGTAGAAGCCCCTGTTCCAGCAGCTGCCGGTGGTTTGATGGGTTATGTCCCCGGCGGAATTGCATCTTTAGGTGGCTATTCTGACGGTGGTCAGCTACTGCGTGGCCCCGGTGATGGGGTGTCAGATTCCATTCCAGCAACTATTGCTGGCAAACAACCCGCACGCCTTGCCGACGGTGAGTTTGTAATTCCAGCTAGGATTGTTTCCGAGATAGGGAATGGCTCTACAGAAGCAGGCGCAAAGAAACTTTACGCCATGATGGATCGAGTGCAAAATGCTCGTAAGAAATCATTGAAGAACGTAGCCGCTAATACTAAAGCGGACAAATACCTTCCAAAATAAGGAAAAGATATGGCTACACCAACATCATCAAACCCAGCAGCGGGTTCCGCAAACCAGCAATCTCTGTCTGAATGGGCTGGCCCGTATGTAACAGGCATGCTTGGCAAAGCTAACGCAATTGCTGAGCAACCATATCAGGTCTATCAAGGCCCAATGACGGCGGGCGAATCAGACCTGCAATCAAAAATGTTTCAAGGTTTGGGCAAACTTGCCTTTCCTAATCAATTAGGTGGCACGTTTAGTTCTACAGGTGCATATCAGTTACCAAGTGTAGGCGCACCGGCGCCAATGACGGGTAACGCTGGTGTAGGAAACGCGGGTATGGCTGCAGGCGCAATTGGTGCCGCACCAGCACCATCAGGCCCTGCTGGTATTGCAGCAAATTACATGAATCCGTATTTGCAAGCTGTACTCAATCCACAGTTAGATGAACTACGCCGCCAAAACGATATTACTAACATGAACACCAACGCTAAATTTACTAGTGCTGGCGCGTTTGGTGGTGGCCGTAACGCAATTATGAATTCCGAAAACAACCGAAATATGATGCAGGAAATGAACAAAACTGTTGGCCAAGGGTACGCAAATGCGTACGACAAAGCCATGGGTCAGTTTAACACCGAGCAAGGTCAAGCTAAAACTTTAGCTGAACTGATGGGTCAAGCTGGAACTGCTCAGCGCGGTATTGAGCAAGAAGGCATTACCGCAGATTACAATGAGTTCTTGGCACAACGTGATAACCCGCAGAAACAAGTTCAATTCTTGCAGTCTATGTTGCAGGGGTTGCCTATCTCTAACGTTTCTAACATTCCGCAAGCACAGACAGGCGCTCAGCAGTTATTTGGCACTGCAGCTGACGTTACAGCGTTGTTGACAAAACTTGGTGTTATTCCATCCACCGCTGCTCCTGCTCCAGCCCCGTAAGATTTAAGGATTAACCATGGCATACGATATTCAAGAGGCAATACGTCAGGTTGACTCTATCCCTTTGGTTAAGGAAAGCATTCCCGAACTAACTAATTTAGCCAACGGGTCTAATCCAAACATCCCGGGGTATCTAGCTTTAGGTAAGTTGCATCAGATCACTAACCTAGCAAAAGACGCACAGACTGCTAAGCCACCACAAGGCACTATAAAAGACAAGACAACTCAAGCTGCTGGCTTGATGGCGCTTATGGGCGGGCGTAGCCAGCAAGCCGCTCAGCAATCTCAAATGCAACAAGCGCAACAGCCCGGTGCTGTCCCACAAGGCACGCCCGAGCCCCCAATGCAAGAAGAGGCAATGCCAGAGGACATGATGTTTGCTGCTGAAGGCGGCATTATGCGAGCCGATATTGATCCCGATATGTTCCGCTTTGATGGCGGCGGTATTGTTGCGTTTGCTAATGACCTAGACGAGAAAAAACAGCAAGTAAAAGACAAAAAGAAAAAAGAGGAAGAAGAAAAAACTTCTACTCTTGGCAACATGTGGAGAGACATAATTGCCTCCATTTCAAACCCTATGTCACAAGTTGGCGAGTCAGTAACCAGAGCCGGTCAAGCTTTTGGCACTTCACCCGGTTTGCTTGAGGAACTTACACCCCGTCAACGTGCGGCTAAAGAACAAGCTGCAGAAGATATCCGTAATCCAAACGCTAAACGGGTTTTGGATTCATATTTGCGGCCCGATCAGACTGTTAGGAACAACGAACAGAATCGTCTACGCGCCAGCTACAACCAACAATACCGCGAAGGCAACACTGCTAACTCACCGTATGAGGGTAAACCCCTCATTAGTCCTGAAATGCAACAGATGATGGCGGCTCAGAACCCGCCGCCTGCTGCACCCCCTAAAGCCAGACCACCCATGGGCGGCATCAACGACGGTAGAACCCAGATACCCGGTGGTAACGCCCCTGCTCTGGGCCCCGTTGTTCCAGAACCGTTACCCGAAAATAAATTCTTAACCGCAACCGAAGGGTTTATTAATCAAAAACCCGAGGTGTTCAACGAAGCCGATACAGCTGCAAAGATCAACGCCCGCAACGAAGCCGCTGGTATTGGTACATACGCTAAAGTTATGCGCGATGAGCAAGCTAAGATGCGCGGCCAATTTGATGCTTCGCGTCCTAGCATGTCCGAGGGTATTGTGGGTGCTCTGAGAGCATACGCTAGACCCGGTGCTATGGCGGGCGATGTAGGCGGAGAGCTTACAGGCCAGATGAGCAAAGAGCGCGATGCCCGTATGCAGTTTGAACAGGATCAGTTCAAAGTTACCGAAGCTATTGAGAAGTTAGAAGAAGCCCGCCGCACCGGTGTGGTCTCTGCAATTACTCAGGCTGAAGCAGACTTGAAGAAAGCCAATGCCGATTTGCGCAATCATCAGATGACTGCAGCCGCAAGCGGTGCCAGCACTCTTGGTAAAGCCCAAGAAGGCGCGCTCGACCGTGCACAACAATTGGTGCTCGAGAAAAATAAAAACGCGCTTGAGTACGCTAAGTTGGCAGTAGAGAAAGCCAAAGTCGCTGCAATGGGTAAAGATACCGACATCATGCAAGTTATGAAGAAAGCTGAAGCGTTGGAAAAAGCTGGCAAACCAGAAGAAGCTACTAAAGTACTTGAGCTATGGGGCCAAGTTAACTCAATGAAGGTAGGCGCTAAGTACGATGGTAAGAGTACGGAGCCGTCAAAAACGGATATTGACAAAGCGCTTAACTCTGCTTACAAGCTTAAAAACTCTTTGGACTTTTTGCTTCTAAGCAACAAGAACGCAAAGCCAGCTGACAAAGCTGCCGCCCAAGCTAGAATTGACGCCACTACAAAAGAAGTAATGGATCGGTTAGCAGGCGGCACTCCTAAAGGTGGTGGCGGTGGCGCAAAACCAACGTTTGAAGAATTTATGGCTAAGGCTAAACCCGCAAACCCCAATACATCTGATGCAGAATTAAAAGCGTATTATCAGAAAAACTACGGGGGGTAATTTATGCCTATTGTTGACCCATTTAAAAGCCAACAAACGGGCGGGATTGTTGACCCATTTAAAACCGAAGAACCTAAGGAACCTACTGAAAAAGGTGGATTTTTTGGCTCCTACGGTCAGGCTTTAAAAGAACGAGTTAACACAGCTACGCCTGCTGCTCAGCTTTACTTTGGTGCTGGTGACCAGCGGGCGGCAACAGACGAGCTGCTTAAATTTAAAAATGACGCAGCGTCTGTGTACAAGCAGACTGAGTTTAGCGATCTTGGTAAAGCTTTTAAAGAAGGCCGATACGGGGATGCGCTAGGCGGCACTCTTGATAAATTTAAAGAAGTAGCTGGCTCGTCCCTTGGTTCCCAGACCCCTGCCATTGCTGCTGGTTTAGGTACGCGTGTAGCTGCGGGCTTAGCGCTTCCGGCTTTGGGTGTTGCCGCCGCGCCTGCCGCTTTGCTTGGCACCGCCGCATGGGGTTTAACCACACTAGGCTCTTACATTGCCGACAACCTTTCCCGTCAAAAAGAAGAACAAGATAAAAAAGGGACAAAGTACCAAGACGTTAACCGTTTAAGCGCAACCGCTGCGGCTACTGGTCAGACAGCATTGGATGCGTTTGGATTTAGCTACTTCAAACCGCTAGGTCGTTTGGTAGGTTTTTCCGGCAAAGAGTCAGCCGAGAAAGCCACAATGGAGATTGTCCAAGCGGCAACAAATCCTAACGCCTACAAAAAAGCTGTTGCAAGCGGAGCCGCAAAAGGTATTGCGTTTGAGGTGCCACAAGAGGTTGCACAATCAGTTCTTGAGCGTTGGCAAGCGGGCTTGGCGCTCAATCCGTTTACCGACCCCGAGGCCGCAAAAGAATACTTGGAAGCCGCCGGTGGCGCTTTGCTGCTTGGCGGTCCAATGGGCGCGTACAGCGGCGGTGTCAATACTTACAAAACCCGTCAAACACCAGAAGCTCAAGTCATGTTGCGCGACTCCAAATCAGGAGCTGCGCAGGACATAGAAGGAGAAGGCGATGCTAAGTCTATCAGTCAAACAGGTGGAGCAGGCACTCAGGTACCTGGCGAGCGAGGAGCAGGAACCGCCGCCGGAACTAATATCACTCAGCCAGGTGGAGTGGATGCTGCTGGACAGACTCCTGCGGGACCTGCTGGTGGAGCAGCAGTACAGCCAGGAGCACTAAACGAACCACCGGGCTTAATGGATGGCATGCCCGGTGACGGCACGCCTGCTACCACCATACCAAACCTCGCACCGCAGAACGTAAATGAGTTTGCTGCTAGTGCCCAGCAAGGAATTCCGGGCAGCACTGATACTGTGTCGGCCAAGTACGGTAATGAAACTTTTGCGGATTCTAGCGCTCTTGTTGAACCACCGGGCTTAATGGATGGACCACTGGTAACAGATGAAATTTCTTCTGCGCCTTTGCAAGAAGCCGCAAAACCAAAACAAGAGCCCGGTTCACTAATTGATTTTAAAGAAAATTATCAGAACCTTCGTAACGAACTGTTAAAGCTGCAGAACGAGCCGCGGCCAACACCGGGACAGATACAAATGATGAAGCGGTTATCCGCGGACATCAACGCTCTCGTAGACGCTAACGCTGATGCAATTGTTAAATACACGGGCCAACCGGAGCTTGTTAAAGACGTCAAAGCTGCTGTTTTTCAAAATAAAAAAATGGTAGACCCCGGCGTTAACGCAACGCTAAAAAATCCTACGTTTGATGCTACTGAAATTCTTCGAGGGATAACAGACACTACCGGTCAACCTCGAGCCATGCAGAGCAACATGTTTGGTAAGTTCATTAACGGTGCGCACAACGCACAGTTGGCACTTGCACATACAGGCACTACACAAGGGGCCATCAAGTTCCTTCAAGATAAAAGAAGACGCTTACAAAACGACTTAGACACTGGCAAGTTAGACGCAGCTTGGGCGCAAAAGATTGGTGCCCGCTTTGGCATGAACCAAGGTGAGTCAGTTAGAAATTACCAACGGGTTGCAGAGCTGTACACACAGGCTGCTATTGCTGAAGTTGATGCAGCGCTCAATCAATTGTCTCAGCAAAAGAGCACCCCCAAAGCTATGCAGAGCGATATGTTTGGGGAAGGCCAGTCCAAAGACGAGCCGGTTAAACCTATTGCGCAGACCGCCGAGACCGCTGATATGTTTGGCGAGACCACGGACGAAGCTACTCGTGCTTCAATGGAAGCCAAACTTAAATCAGCGGCCATAGAAAAACGCAACCAGAACCAACCCCAAGTAGCGGGTGCTTCAATAACAGCGCAACAACGTTTGGATATTCTGGTAGCACGAGAGGCTGATCTTGCTAACCGAGTAGAAAAAGCAAAGACTACAAAGATAGGTAGTTCTGCGGGCGCGGATGAAAAGGTTGTGTTCCGCGATCTTCAGAACGAGCTTGCTGGTGTGCGCAAAGAAGTAGCGCGGGCAAGGGTAGAGCTTGCCATGGGCAAAGAAGCTCCGGTTGCGCAGCCTACAAAAGTAGCAGAGGCACCCGCTAAGGTTGAGTCTAAGCAAGAGCAAGCCGACATGTTTGGTAAGCCCGTCTCAGAAAGAAAACCAAAAGAAGAAAAACCCAAAAAAGAACGCAAGGCTCCTACCTCTATTGCCGAGGACTTTGAAGAGTTTGGTGCTGACGTAGCCGAAGACGAAAAGTCTGAAGCTGAAACACAGCGAGAAGCCCAAGAAAAAGAAGCCGCACAAAAAGTCGCTGAAGCTAGACAAGCTGAAGAAGACAAAGACGCCCCCGACACAAGCACTGAGCATGTAGATACAACTGAAGAAGCGCAAGCTATCAAACGTTTTCTTGACGCAGTTAACTCGGCTGCTCGGCCTAAGAGCAAAGAAGCCGAAAAGATTACGTCGCTGAAAGATGTAATCTATAAGTTGTTATCACGGTTTGACATTACCAAGCCCGGTGAAAGATCATCGCCCGGCTTAAAAGCTGCGTTTAAATTCTTGGCTGATATAGCGGGCGGGGAAGCTAAGTTTGAAAAGCTTATGACCAGCTTGCAAAACCCTGGCACGATGTCACAGGCTAAGCTGCTAGAGAGAGCTGGATTCCCTAACATCACGACCCGCCGTGGGTTAGAAGAATTTAAAGATCAAGTTCAAAGTTTTATTAACACTCTTGGCGCTAAAGGCTCAAGAACAAAGATTGAGCCTGGAAAGATAGCGTACGAAACAGATGTTGATGTTGTAACTAAGAAAGCTATGACCCCCGGCGTGACACCCGAGGGCAAGATTCGCAGGCCGTCAATGGAGACCGGCACAAAACAGTTTAAGGTTAGCGATACTAAACTACGTAGCGCTTGGACAAAACTTAAACAAATGTTTGATAGCGGTGGCAACGTATCCCCAGAGATGCTGGCTGCTAAAGCGTACATCACTAACCCAACACGTTCTAAGTTTGGGTTTGCACTTGCAGACTTGGCGCATGACCTTGCACGTTGGGACGCGTTCTTAGAAGCCAAGTACGGTATGCGTGCGGCTGATGTAAAAGAACTAACAGCGGCGGAACGGAAAAAATTACCGCAAACAGCCGAACAAGAAAAATTAAAAACTGACTTTGGCAGGAACGCTACGTTCTTTGGCGAAGGCGGCATATACGCCGAGAATTTTCAGCGTTGGATCGAGCAAAACTTAGATCCCAAAACAATTGCTACTCTTAACCAGATGGTTGAGGTTGAACGCGCAAACCTAGAACAAGAAGTTAACTTTAACAAAGCCGTTACGTTGTTTAACTTAGAAGTTCAAAAACGTAAAACCGCAAGTGCCCAAGCCAGAATTGCAGCTGCTGAGAAAGCTACTGGCCAAAAGATTAAACTGGTTGCCAAAGAAGAGAAAAAGAGAAAAGCCAAAGAAGCTCTTGAAGCAGTTGAAGGCATTGAGACTGAAGGCGACGAAAAAATAGAAGACGCACCAATTGAATTTAAAAACAGGCCAGAAAAACAAAAGCTGCATCCCGCAGTTGTACGCGCACTAGAGGCAGGTGACCTCAAAGGCGCGTTAAAAATTATTGCGGGTGACAAGACTAGCGGTTACTTTAAAGACTTGGCGGCTCGTTTGTTAGAGGCGGGCCTTACAGCTAAGACTAAGGTACTGCCCCAAAATACAATTGCGTCCTTATCAAACGACCCCCAAATTAGAGAGACGCTTGATAACCAGCTCCGCGCACTGCGTGACATGGTTGAGACCAGCGTGCCTGAAGCACAGCGTGGTGAGATACTGTCTGCACTGTCATCAAAGAATTTGTTTGATGTTAATGCTGGGGTAATTGAACTCAAAGACATCCTTACCAATGACGCCCAACTGCAGATTGTTGACGAAACAATGCAGATGTTGGATAAAGAATTTAACTGGGATGCAAAGTATGATCCTGAAACCGACACGCTAACAATGCGTGGAGGCATGATGGACAACAACGTGCTCTTCCACGAAGCACTGCACGCAGCCACCATACACTTAATTGACAACCCTGATAACTTATCAGGCGCACGCAAAGAAGCTTACAACCGCTTGCTCGAGCTATACAACTACTCTAAAGGTACGTTGGCCAATGAGCACTTAGGTAGCTACGGGCTAAAAGACTTGCACGAGTTTGTGTCAGAAGCAATGTCTAACCCAGACTTCCAAGCTCTGCTACGCGCCATTCGCTACAAGTCAGCGCCATTCTCGTTGTGGAATGAATTTACCACCGCAATCACCAGACTGTTCAAGACTCCTTCCAAAGAAGAGAGCGATGTCATGGTGGAAGTTATGCGTGCCACCAACATTTTGATGGCTGGTCCTATGGATGTGGAAGGCATGACGGTTAAGTCAACGCCTAAAGCGATGTCTAGGATTGCTTTGAAGGCGGTGCCCGAAGGGGCACAGATGCCGACAAGAACCACGGTTAGACGACTGATGACACCTACAGAGTGGAATGAAATCCGTCGTGACATGCCGTACATCCTTAGCTCTGCCACGTCTGCTACACGTCCACAGCTTCTTGGCGCACTAACATTGCGTCAGATTGACGACCTGACTCGGGGCCGCATCCCCCAGGTTGGCAACTTTATCCGAGTGGTTGAGCGCTTTCTTGCCCGCAAGAACAACATCTTGCGAGAGTCTGGTGAGATATCTCAACGCTGGGAAGAAATACAACGCAAGTCACCTGACATGTCACGGCTGCTGGCAAAAGTTATGCACGCTGCGACCATTAAGCAGTTTGATCCTGATCCAAATAAAGCTGCGGCTAACAACTACACCGCTGGGCAGAAAGCTGAAAACCAAGATATCACTGATATGTGGAAGCAGCTAACGCCAGAGGCTAAAGCGGTTTTTAGGGATGTGCGTACATTTTACGAGAGCCGCTATACAGAATATCAAAAGGTACTCGACAAACGCATTGCGGACATGCGGGCCATTGGCGTGTCTGAAAAGAAAATTACCGACATTAGAAAAGAGTTTGAGAAGACACGGCAAAGAGGGCCGTACTTCCCATTGATGCGTCATGGTCGCTTCTGGTATCAGGTTGGGGAAGGCCCAACCCGCGAGTACTACATGTTTGAAACTCAGGGGCTTAAAGAAAAGCACATGGAGCAACGCTTCAGGAAAAACCCAGAGCTAAAGAACACTTTGTTAGAAGGTAGTACATACAAAGAGCAAATGGACTTGCACGCAAGGCAGTCTGAGTTCTTGCAAAAATCGTTTGAGGCTATTGACGAGACCGAATTCAAAGGTTCAATGGTTGATGTTGCGTTGCAAAAACAAGTGCTCAAAGACAGCATCTACCAGAATTACTTGGCTAACCAGCCGGAGCAGAGCTTCCGTCGTGCGTTTATGAACCGCAGCAACATTGCTGGTTACTCAGAGGACGCACTGCGTAACTTTGCCCGCTCGTCATTCCACATGGCCTATCAGCTATCACGGTTTGAAAACTCGCCAGACATGTTCTCTAATATCGAGGCCGCACGTCAACAGATCAAAGGCCGCAAGGATGTAGACGCGGGATACGACCTTGACCTTGTACGTGAAAACAACGAGTTGAGCGACTACGTTACTGAGATGGAGAGCCGGTTGAAACTTATGCTCAACCCACCGGATCAGTTCAACCTGCTTGGGTTTATTACTCCATCGCTGCTGTCCAACATTGGCTTTATTTGGTACTTGTCAGCGCCAGCATCTGCTATTACCAACGTACTGGGCGGTGCAATCATTGGCATTCCTACACTGGTCGGTATGAGTCTGCGCATGAACCCAGGCATGTCGTATGCACAAGCAACCGTTAACGCTTTGTATCAGACAGCAAAAGCCGCTGGACAGATAATAAGCACCGGCTACGGTAACAAGAAAGATGGTTATTTCCCGTCTATGAACCGTTTTGACGGTATGACTAATGCTGAAAAGCAAGCATACGAAAGGTTTGTGGGCGACGGTCTAATTGATATCACCGCTACGTATGACCAATCAGGTTTGGCTTCAGCCCCAACAGGCGATCAGTTTGGTGCCGCGCACAAAGGCATGCAGATAGTAACGGGGCTGTTCCACAACGCTGAGCGGTTTAACCGCGAAGTAATGGCTATGTCTGCGTTCCGTCAAGCCATGGATGCGCGTAAAGATTACAAAGACCAAACGGTTGCGTTTGAGGAAGCCGTGCTTGCAGCTAAAGACGTAACCCACAGGGCTATGTTTGATTACTCCGCGGCAAACAAACCACGCTTCTTCCAGCACCCAGTTGCTAGCGTAGTGCTGCAGTTCAAACAGTTTCCACAACAGATGACGTTCTTCTTGGCGCACAACGCATTAAACATGTGGAAGGGTGAGTCACCCGAAATTAGACGCGAAGCACGCGCACGGTTTGTTGGAACCATGGGCATGGCGGGCATATTCTCTGGAGTAACTGGTCTCTGGGGCTTCTCAACCGTAGCAAACGTAGCAAACG
>Ga0114979_10002882_pt1 | contig 11576 bp, 9 predicted proteins | sample S_140625_EF_Meta_FD_87315 | JGI IMG/M metagenome (GOLD analysis project Ga0114979, IMG submission 87315) | Freshwater microbial communities from Lake Simoncouche, Canada to study carbon cycling - S_140625_EF_MetaG | ecosystem: Environmental > Aquatic > Freshwater > Lake | place: Lake... | reverse complement strand
CCTGCCGGCGGAGACGGGGCTGCGCCAGCCGATCCACGGGCGCCAGCTGGCCGCGGCGGCCCTCCATCTGGCGGACGGAGCGACCCGAGTGCCGGGGGCAACAACCAACCAGCGCGTCGCCCTCGGCGGCGATGAAACGCTTACCTACACCGCCCTGTTGCGGCGCCTGCAGCAAGCGGCCAGGCAGCGCGATCCCCGGGATCGGGCCGGGCGTTGCCGATTCCTAACCCTGCCCCCCGCCGTCTTTCACCTGCTGGTCGCTCCCCTGCTGCCTCTATCGGCCAAGGGGTTTGAGGCGGTCCTGAGGATGGAAGCCGATCTGGCCGGCTTCACGCCCGTGCACAGCATGCTGGGCACCGATCCGGAACCGTTTCCGGTGCTCCCCTTGGCCTGGCATCCGCCCACCCCCGCCTCGGGAGAGCCATGACCATTCCCTTCACGCTGCTGCGACAGCCCATCCCACCCATGGTGCTGATGGCAACAGGCGGTTCGGTGCTGCTGAGCTGGCTGCTTCTCTGGAGGCTGATCCCATGGCTGCAGAGAAGGCTGCTCGATCAGCCCAACGCCCGCAGCTCCCATCGAATGGCAACCCCCCGGGGTGGCGGTCTGGTCTTCGTGCTGGTCGGAAGCCTGCTCAGCCTCGCCGTGGGGGAGGGCACAAGCGCCTGGATCCCACTGATCTGCATTCCCCTTGCCCTGGTGGGACTTCTGGATGATCGCTACGATCTGCCCGCCGCATGGCGCTACGCCGCTCAGCTCGCCACAGCCTGCGTTTTGGTGGCAATGGCGGCTGTCCCGCTGCCGATCTGGGCGCTTCCGGTGGCTGTGGTGGCGGTCACGGCGGTGATCAATTTCACCAATTTCATGGATGGGCTCGACGGACTGGTGGCCCTGTGCGGGGTTGTGTTGATGGCCGCTGCCGGGCTGTGGCCGGTGGCCGGGGCTCTGCTGGGCTTCCTCGGCTGGAACTGGAGTCCGGCCAAGGTGTTCATGGGGGATGTGGGGAGCACCTGGATCGGCGCGGTGTTTGCAGGGATGGTGCTGCAGCAGTCCGGTCCATGGCAGGCCCTCTCCCTGCTGCTGGTCAGCTTCCCACTGCTGGGAGATGCCCTGATCTGCGTGCTCCGCCGACTGCGCACAGGCCAGCCCATCTTCGAGGCCCACCGCCTGCACCTGTTCCAACGACTGCAACGGGCAGGCTGGCCCCATGCCAAGGTCAGTCTTCTCTTCGGTGGTGCCACCGGGCTACTGGCACTGGGGCGCGATATCGGGGGCACTCCAGCACTGGCGTCTCTGATCGGCGCTGAATTGCTGATGGCACTATGGATGGAACAACACCACACCACAGCATTTCATGACGAGGTGGGAAGGAGCTAAAGTGTGACTAATATTGCAGGCTGTCAAATGAGAACGCATCACGCAAAGCAAAGAAATTGCATGAAATGAGCTTAAAGCGATCCTTACTTAGGGTGAATCCCAAGTTCCGAATTCACGAGAGGCCCAGTTTGACGCTGACCTGACCAAGTCATTAGCAGATGCTCACCACATCCACACATCAGCACCGGAGACCACTTACAGCAAGATGGATTCCAAGCCTAATTTCCTAGATCAGCTTGTGGGCGTTACACCCTCGAAAAACACTGGCTCTTCCTTACCAGCGGCCCCCAAGCAGGCGAACAAACGCCGTAGCTGGCCATGGGGCTTCTTTGCCGACTCGGTAGTTGTCCGTCGTGGCTATTTGGTGACCTTTGACGGCCTGATGATTCTGGCATCGTTTTATGGAGCATTCGCGCTCCGCCTACAGGAAAAAGAAACGATGGCCGCCACTATGGCCAACGTCCACTTGTTGCCGTGGCTAGCAATTTTATGCGGCCTTCCCCTGCTGCTGCTTTCTGGTTGGTACCGAGGACTCACCCGCTACGCGGGAAGCCACTCGCTCTACAGCTTAATTCCCCGAGCCGTATTGATGGTGCTCGTCTTGTTCATGATGAACACCCTGCTCGGTGGCTCGCAACCGCCGCGCTCCTTCTGGCTGCTCTATCTACTGCTGTTCTCAGGAGGAGCTATTGGTGGCCGCATCGTGCTGCGCGACGTGCTGGTTAAACAGCTAAATCAAACTAACAGCAACCAAATCAATACCGACGAGCCAAATGCAACCTTGATCTACGGAGCTGGCTATACTGGCATGAACCTCTTTAACGCTCTACGCAATGATCGCCGATTTCGCATAACAGGATTTCTGGATGATGACAAACAGCTTCATGGGAGAACTCTTCAGAACTTAAAGATCCATAGCCCGGTGCGCCTAACTACCTTGATGAAGGATCAAGGTGTCAAAAAAGTTCTACTCGCCATTCCCTCCCTACCCAGGGTGCGCAAAAGACTCTTGGTCGAGCAGCTCAGCCATCTCGGCCTCGAGGTTCTCTCCATCCCTTCCCTGGCCCAACTGGCCGATGGCCAAAGAATTGTGAGTGACATCCAATCGGTGCGCATTGAAGATCTTTTGGGAAGAGAACCAAGCAAACCAGACCCCGAACTCTTGGGGGCCAGTGTGAATGGCAAATCTGTTCTCGTGACAGGGGCAGGCGGATCCATCGGCAGTGAATTATGTAGACAGATCCTCACACTAGGGGCCAAAAAACTGCTTTTGGTTGAGCTAAATGAATATGCTCTCTACACAATCGAAAAAGAACTTAGGCGGCAGCATGCAGCATTCACTATCTTGCCCATACTTGGCGACATCTCTGACGCCGCAAGATTGACAAAGATATGTCGAGATCATCATGTGCAAACCATCTTTCATGCGGCAGCCTACAAGCATGTGCCGCTCATCGAAGCCAACATCTGCGCAGGAATTGCCAACAATCTCCGTGCCACCCAATCCGTCATTCATGCGGCTACTGAAGCTGGCATTGAGCGTCTAACCCTGATTTCCACAGATAAAGCCGTGAGACCCACCAATGCGATGGGAGCCAGCAAAAGGGTGTGTGAACTGCTGATCCAAGATGCCGCCTCCAAGCTGGATGGTCTGCAACCGGTCATGGCCATGGTCCGATTTGGCAATGTGCTCGGATCATCAGGATCGGTGATCCCACTTTTCCATGAACAGATCAAACAAGGAGGTCCGATCACCGTGACCCACCCAGCGATCACGCGTTATTTCATGACCATCCCCGAAGCGGTGCAATTGGTGTTGCAGGCCACCGGCATGGCCCGTGGTGGAGAACTCTTCCTGCTGGACATGGGAGAGCCCGTGAGAATCGCGGAGCTCGCTCGCCAGATGATTGAACTTTCAGGACTGCGGGTAAAGGATGATTTGAATCCCAACGGCGACATCGCCATCGAGTACACGGGTTTGAGACCAGGTGAGAAACTCTTCGAAGAATTGCTGATCAGCGCTCGCGATCAACCCACCCACCATCCCCTGATTCGCAAAGCAAAAGAGCCAAACCACAACAGTTCTGAGCTTGCGCCTCTGATCAAGGCGCTAGAAAATGCACTTGACCGATGGGATGAAGAGGCTACAATAAATGTTCTTTCCCAGCTTGTTCCTGAATACAACTCAGTGTGCAGGAACGGCAGTGCTACAGAAAAAATAACAGTTGCATGCCAAACGAATGAACAAATAATTGGCCGAAATTTCGACGCTTCCGAAAACCTCACCAGTGCTCCATGATTCAACTCCTCAGCCATATACCAGCCAACTTAAAGGCTAAAATCCCGACCATACCTCCAGCTACTCCCAGGAATTTATGGCTTACACTAGCGGCGGCGGTAGCAATCCAAAATCTTGCGGTTTTTCAAAGCAGCCAAGATGAACACATCACTGTTTTTGCAGCCCTGATTTGGGGTGGAGCGCTGATCTGCATGGAAGACCAGCTGGAGTCCTTGGATCCCAATCCTCAATGGCCCGGCATGGTGATTGGAACGGCGCTTCTGAGCTGGGTGATCGCGCGCACAGCAATCATCCTGCACTGGGATGGGATCATTTTCATTCTGCCTCTGCTCGGTTGCATCGCCTTAGCACTGCTTTGCGAGCCGATAAAAGGGATCGGGAAGTTTCGTGATTCGCTTCTCTGCATGCTAATGCTTCCGGCCTTCAATATCATCATGAAGATAATTCCCGAAGGACCACTTAGTGTCTTGACTGCAAACCTTGGCGGTTTCTGGCTTGGTATTTTTGGCTTCGACAATATTGTTCGAAATAAAAGCATTCTTATGCCCACCGGAGGCGTAGAAGTATTACCCGCATGCAATGGAGTTGACATGATCGCACAGGTTGTTTGCATTGCCGTCATCTTCCAACTCGCATTTCCACTAAGATCTTCGCTAAGCCGATTTCTAATCTTCACGCTAGCCCCGCTAATTGGCCTTGCCAGCAACACAATCCGAATCGCAGTCTTGGTTCTATGCGTGGCAAATGGAAATGGTAAAGGCAGCAGTTTATTTTCCTTTTTTCATGATGATTTAGGGTCACTTCTTTTTTCCGGAATTGCCGTTTGTGTGTTCGGTATTCTGTATATGCGCCTTCTAGAGCGGGAACTGCCTCCACTACTTATCATCCAACCCGAGGCAGCTGATCATGAATGATCAAGTCGTTTTCCCAAACCAGCTTCGCTATCTCTATGCCTTACTCACAATTATAGCTGTGGCGGCAGGTACAAAAGCAATTGTGTGGCCACGCTGGCCCACGGCTAAACCACTGAATCAAGAAGCAATTTCCAAAGCACTAAGTAATGAAGGCTTTAGAGTTTTAACTCTAGAACCATATGGCGCTAAACGCAATGCAGAGCTCGCCACGTCAGAGACTATTGGTTATTCTCTAGACAATGGCTTTCAACTCAGGCTGTTGCGGGGCACTGCACGGCAGAGGTTCAACTTTCAGACTGCCTTCCTTACAACGTTACATCCAAAACTAGAGCTGAAGCAAAGGAAATTACACTCTAAAATTCCCGCCTACACCATTGGCATCGCTCAACAAAAACCCACACTCCAAACTTGCCTTGTGCAAGGTTACGGAAACAATGAGGGTTTTGGTGTCACCCGAGAGGAACTCACGTCTTTGATCGATAAGATAAGCAAAACCAACTCTAATGGATTGAAGTCATTTATTGGACTTCATCCGAATCGAGATTATCAATGCATTCTAGTCCAAGCGTCAATAACAAACAAGATGATCACAACACAGGACCTGGAAACTTGGCAGCGCATCCTTGGCGTTCTTCAATCTGCCCTGCAAACAACATCCAACAATCATTCAGTCCTCCCCTCACACCAATAAATCCGGGAGTACTCCAATCTTGAACCATCAATGATGCTATCATGGGTTTAATTGATCGCCTGCTAAAGAAAGCCACACCTACTCATCGGCAACCTAAGGAGAGTCGCCCTCTCTTGTACAGCTGGATCTTGACAGGAAAATTTGCTATCGGACCAATGCCCCAAACTGAAGAGCAGTGGCTTCAGTTGGAGCAAGCAGGATTCCGAAGCAGATTTAGCTGTTGTTATCTTGAAGAAGAGATTTTTGCGGCTGTCCCAACTTCATGGCAAACTGATCGGGTGTCGCTACCAGATCATCGGCGCCAAGAAGAAATGAAACAAATGCAGCTAGCCACCGCAGTGCTGCATGCTGAGGAACTGATTAACTCGCATCCAGCTACCTATCTTCACTGCTTTGCCGGTATAGAGAGATCACCGTTGATCGCCATGGGGCTGGTGGCAAGAAGTGAGAATATTGATATTTTATCCGCTTTAGACCGAGTACGCTTATGTCACCCAGCCGCTTCTCCAATTTTTAGCGATCTTGATCAGCTCGAACAGGTGTTGAAGTTAATCTAAAGCCTGACTTGTAAATTATAATCTGATTCTCAATGCAATTTTGATGAGTTAGCGGCGGAAGGGCAGCTTCTTAAACCAATCACTACCACGACTGGTAGGAGGTTTATCTGATTTAGGGGCAGAACGGTCGGAGCCATCCGACTGTTTGGCGTTGTTAAAAGGATCATTGTTGGTTGCATTCGTATCAACTTGCCCAGGCTTTAACTTTGATTGGCTCTGGTCGTTTGATACACCTTCGTCGTGATAGCTTTGAACGGCGCTGGATTCACGGACGTATCGATCGGAGAGGTAAGAATCCCTGTACCGACGTACAGAATTACCAACGCCGCGAGCATAGCTACCAATTCCGTTCCCTGGCTTGCCGTAGCTTGAGCTATAGCTACCGGCATTAGCATAGGCATAATGATAGTAATAACCGTATTCATAGCCATAATCATTAAGACGGCTTGGGAAGCTCACTTGGTTACAGATCAGGCCCAAAACATCAACTCCAGTGGCTTTAATGCGGCGACAGGCCTGCGGTGCGAGTTCGCGGCTGACCTTGCCAAGACCAACGAGGAAGAGAATCCCATCCAATTTCTCACCCAACAGGATGGGGTCTGCGAGCAATAAACAGGGGGGAGCGTCAAACAATACGATATCATACTCAGTAAGAGCGCGAATATCGTTGACAACTTCCAGTGTACGAGCAGAATTGAGAAGTTTCGCTGGGTCAGGTGGCTTTGGTCCGGCAGGGAGGACATCCAGATTATCTTGAATAGGTTGAATCAAAGACTTCAATGGCACCGAAGAGTCGGTGAGTAGGGTTGAAAAGCCCTCGCCACTTGCCAAACCGAGGTAACGAGCCTGCATAGGCAGACGCATGTCTGCGTCCACAACAAGCACCTTGAGGCCGAGGTCTGCAAGGGTGCGGGCAAAGATGGTGACCGCTGTTGATTTACCCTCCCCTTGGGTGGACGACGTTACTCCGACCAAGCGAATGTTACGGTCGGCTCGGAGGAGACGGAAGGTGGTAAACAAGCTACGCAATGATTCCTTGATGGCAAAGCGCTCACTTGCGCCCATCTTGGCAATACTGCTTGAGATCTCAACTTCGGGTTCAAGCGGGAGGTATGGAATCAGACCAAGAACGGGAAGTTGTAATTCACGTTCGGTTTCCATTGGGGTATGGAACACGTTGTCGGTTCGATCACGAATAATTGCTGCACCAAGGCCTGAGAGGAGCCCGAACATCAAGGCGCGAAGGAGGTTGCGCCGCAAATCAGGTTCCACCGGAATATCGCCAAATTCTGCCGGGGCAATCACTTGCCAGGGAGAGGTGGATCGGGCCCGCTGGAGACGATAATTGTCGCGGGCGATGAGATAGCTAGAGTAATATTCGCGTGCTGCTTTGAGATTAGCCATCAATTCTTCATATTTTCTCATTAACGTTGGGCTGGAACGGAAATTTTCATTCAGAAGCAAGATTTGGCGATTAAGTTCATCCTGCTGCGATTCATTGGCAAAGATTCGAGCATTGATAGCATCCGTCGCTTGCTTGCGAACCACCGGCAAGATCGCATCACGTTGCGCGAGGATAGATTGCACAATGGGAGAATCATCCTTGTAAACGGCTCGTGCATTGGCTAGCTCCCGCTCGAATTGATTCAGGGCCTCATTGGGGGTCGCTTGACCTGATGCCCCGGCTTGGTTTGGCTGATCTTGTCCCGATGTTTCCTCCCGCCCTGGAATCACAGTTCCTTGGCGGCCCAGTTGTTGTTGGGGCGTGGGCGCTCCGCTAGGAGTCCAATTCAATCGCCCTGACTGAACAGATTTCAACTGACTTTCTAACTGAGTATGTTCTACCTGAAGTGCAATGGACTGGGTAACAAGGCTATCACGAGTGTCCTCGATCTTAGCCGCCATTCCACTTGGGTCTAAAATATTATACTTTTGTCGAAAATCTTTGAGTTGAGATTCTAGCTTGGCGACATTGCTGCGAAGAGCAGGAGCTTGTTGCTCTAGGAAGTCGACACCTGAGTTCAGAGCAGCTTGCCGCTGTGACTGAGAAAACTTAGTGTAATCTTTGGATAATTCATTTAAGATCAATCGTCCCTTTGCTGGATCCCGCCAGTTCAGGTTCACAGAAAGAACTTGATCAACGTTGGCCGCAGGGAAAACCGAAAGATTAGAAATCAGTTCATTCATCGAAACCCCAGTCCGATCAGCCACCGGTTTGATCAGAAGGGGAGATCGCATCAGCACTATCAGGCTGGGGACATCGTTTTTTGGCGCTTGCCGAGCAATGGACTCAAGTTTGTTTTCACCCAATCCAGAAAATGCCGCCTCAAAAGGGTTGCTGATCTGGATCTGAAATCCACCCTGGTAGACAGGAGAAAAAATTCTCTGGCGCAATGTATCCAGTGCCAGTGCCCCTGAAACAAGGCCAAATGTCAAAAGAAAAATCCCCTGTCGACGTTTAATTGTCCTGACTAAACCCTTCAATCCACCATCGCCTCCACCCTCCGCAGAGGCCAAGGGAGACGGCGAGAGGCCGCCATCAAAACCCTGGTACCTCCCGCCGGGCATGGCGGCTCCGGACATGAGGGCGTCAGTTCTGGACAAGCTCCCAGCGGGGACGGGTTGCAGGGGGGCGCCCGTAATGGTCACGGCGGGAGCGGCATAGTGTTGATGATCTTACTCCACTTGCCGAGGAACGGAAAAACGGAGATCTGTTGATGATCTGGCACCGCGGGCACTGCGCCTGCTTTGAAACCTAGTACGATGAGACGCCATTCAGAAACTAGCGTGCACGTTTCCGACACCAGGCGGGGCCTCCAATCCGGGAGCTACCTGGCTTGGTCCAGGCCTGACAGCCCCGGGTCCCGGAGGCGCCAGCACACCAGGGTTTGTGGAGCCTTTCTCGCCACTTTCCTGTTCTGCAGCCCCTCGGCTGAAAAGGCTCAGGCCGGGTCTAACCCCGTTGCATCCGCGCGGCAAGAGCCCGCTCCCTCCTACCCGGGACAGGTAGTTGCCGCCTCAAATCCGCCCGTCATGGGGTCGGGTAAACTGAGTATTCGGGATGTTTATGCCGATCTCTACGTGCTCGGTCCTGGCGATGGCCTGGAACTCAGCTTTCTTGATCCTGCGGCAAAGGGAGTCGGCGGATCCTTCGGCATCCTGCCAGATGGGACCAGCAGTCTCCCCTTGTTGGGTTCAGTTCAGTTGACAGGGCTCACCCTCGGCCAGGCTGGCCGTTGGTTGACCAGCCTGTACAGCAAGCAACTGAAGCGTCCACAGCTTTACATCACCTTAGTGAATCCCCGACCTGTCAAGGTCTCAATTATCGGCGAAGTAGAAAAACCCGGTCTATATCCTTTGCCTCCCTTTTCCACCCCCGTTTCGGCCATTCAGCAGGCCGGCGGGATCACGGTCAATTCTGATATTCGCAAAGTGATCCTCCGCCGTCAAGCTGGTTTAGACGGTACGCAGAAGCAGACCACCCTCGACATCAGCCAGGTTCTGCTCAATGGCAACCAACTCCAGAACCCTGTGTTGTTTGATGGCGATACTTTGATCATCGGTTATACCAAGGAAGTGACTCCCGAAATCCGTGAAATCGGAGCTTCAAACCTGGCGCCCACCTCAATCAGTGTGACGGTTCTGGGTGAGGTGAAACAACCAGGTTCCATCCCCCTACCCGCCAACACTCCACTTGTGGAGGCGATTTTCCGCGCCGGCGGTCCTGTCCGCTGGCGAGCCAACAAAAAAGAGGTCGAGCTTGTTCGGTTTAGCCGTGATGGAAAGGCGTCGCGCCAGACCTTCAGCTACTCCGATACGACCAATCTGTCTCTCAAAAATCCACCTCTGCGAAATGGTGACACTATTATTGTGAAAACAAGCGCTTACGGCAAGGTCTTGGATGCCTTTAACGACCTCGCCATACCGATAGGAGCTGCTAGCGGTGCTGCTAATCTGTATAACACTTTCTACTACTATAATTGGAACAATAATCGAAACTAAATTATCCATCCTTATCCTCCTCTAGCCATTGTCCCCATGCATCCTCATTCCCGCCCCTCCAGCACCAATGTTGCCCTTGCCTGGGCACTCCTGAGTCAAGCTGTCTGGCTGCCCCTGGTGGCCCTCGATCTTCACGATCGCTGGCAGGCCGAGCTTCGGGAACAACAGGACATCGCCGAGGCCGCGGATCGCCACTCTCAACGCGCAGAGATTTCGAAAGCCCAGCGCCGCGATGCCGCATCAACGGGTACCGGCCAGTCGACGGATACCGGCCTGCTTCTCGGCAGCGCCAGCCGGTCGCCCCTTAACCCGGCTGAAGGGGCTGGCATCGTGAGCGAACCGGGCCCGGGTGGATCCGCCCCGACCAGTCCATCCCGCAGGTCCAAACCGAGGGAATCCGACAGCCTTCCCGTTTCATCGGCCAGACCTTCTAGTTCTGAGCAAGCTGCTCAGCCACGAGGCAGCAATACCGCCTTCGACTTGACCATCACCCCGGGCTGGCAGAACCCCCTGCTCCGCACCTTCAACAAGGCTGAACTGCTCGGTGGCAGTCTGGGGCTCAGTGATCTCAAGGGCGCCCCCATGCCACCGCTGGCCATGGCCGAGCGGGCCCGTTGGCAAGGGAGCGGTGATCCCCTGGCACCCCTGCCCGGCGCCTGGAGGGAACCGATGCGCCGGGCCCTCTACGGCTTAGCGGCCAGCAAGGGGGTACCCACCAGCGTCATGGCCGCCCGGGTGGTCCATGTGCCTTCACTACGGGTTCGTCAGTCCACCCCGGTGCCCCTGGCTGTGCAAGCCGATGGCAGCGTCGACATCCTCACCAAACCCGACAATCCGGCCGTGGTGGATGAAATTCGCCAGTGGTCCTCACGCCAGACCACCTCGTCACAGCCCGGGGTGACCGCCGCGGTGGTTCACTTGGAGCCCCTACCCGAGGCGCCCCTCACTCCGCAACCTGCCCCCGCCCAACCCACCGCCGCCGCGCCGATCCCAGCTCCCCTAGCCACGAGCAGCCGACCCGCTGCTGCCGAAGCCACACCAGCGCCCAGCCCAGCCCGCGTGGCGGTAGCGGAACCAGCGGTGGTGCCCAGCCCGCCCCCGGTGGCCGCAGCGCCGGCCCCCGAGATGGCAGCACCGCCAGCAGCGGCTCCTTCCGCCAGCGTGACAGTGTCTCCGGGGAGTGGAGCTAGCCTTCCTTGATCACGATGGCAGCTCTACCCCTGAACCCCCCGCTCTGGCGCGGTTGTTGGTTCGGCCTCATCCTGGTTTTCGCCTCAGCCTTGCCCGCCTGGTCGGATCAGAGCATGGTGCCGTCAACAGGAACCAAACAGGGCTTGACGAGTGGCCAAGCTGGACCTCCGATGGTGGATCAGGGATTCGTGGTAGCAAGCCCCTCCCATCGCTCCGTTCCCAGCTGGTCCCTCCTGCCGTCCGCCCCTGAGACGACACCGAGTTGGTTGAGGCTGCAGAACGGAGCTGGACTAGCTCCCGGTTGGTCGCCGCCCTCGCCACCGGTGATCACCAATTCTCCCCTCTGGCAGGGGAGCTGATGCTCGCGCTACTGCCTACTCAGCTACCGCCAGAACGGCCTCGCTAATCGCGCGGCGCTGTTCTGGGTCGTACCCCCATCGATCGAGAAAGGCGAGATCAGGTCCGCTGGACAGGCCGGCTGCCTGCAACAGAATCTCCAGACGCTCCTTGACCAGATTCGGATCAAGCTGGCGCAAGAGCTCAGT
>Ga0114979_10002880_pt1 | contig 11582 bp, 13 predicted proteins | sample S_140625_EF_Meta_FD_87315 | JGI IMG/M metagenome (GOLD analysis project Ga0114979, IMG submission 87315) | Freshwater microbial communities from Lake Simoncouche, Canada to study carbon cycling - S_140625_EF_MetaG | ecosystem: Environmental > Aquatic > Freshwater > Lake | place: Lake... | reverse complement strand
CAAGTGAAAGCCGCCTTGAACCTGCCCCACTTCGACACCCTCTCCATGGGCATGACGGGCGACCTAGAAGCCGCTGTGCAGGCGGGCAGCACGATGGTGCGGGTGGGGACGGCGATCTTTGGTGGGCGAGCTTACGCCGCTTAAAACTGCGGCAAATTAAAACCGCGGCAAATCCGGGTGCTTGATCTGCCCGGCCCGTACCAACATCTTGCCGTATTCGGCACAGCGGTGCAGGGTGGGGATGACCTTGCCGGGGTTGAGTAAACCCTTGCTGTCAAAGGCGCGTTTGACGCCAAACATCTGTTCGTTTTCTTCGGTACTGAACTGCACACACATGCTGTTGACCTTCTCGATGCCCACGCCGTGCTCGCCCGTCACCGTACCGCCCATGGCGACACTGGTTTCTAAAATGTCTGCGCCAAACTGTTCGCAGCGGTGCATTTGGTCGGGGTCGTTCGCATCAAACAAAATGAGTGGGTGCAAGTTGCCGTCACCTGCGTGGAACACGTTCAAGCAGCGCAACTGGTATTTCTGTTCCATCTCTTGAATGGCTTCCAAGATGTCGGCCAAGCGCTTGCGTGGGATGGTGCTGTCCATGCACATGTAGTCGGGGCTGATGCGGCCCGAGGCGGGGAACGCATTTTTGCGGCCACTCCAAAACTTCAGGCGTTGGGCTTCATCGCGGCTGACCGTGATGGCGGTGGCACCGCAACCGCGCAGCACGTCGCTCATGCGGCCAATTTCTTCTTCCACCTCCTCGGGCGTGCCGTCGCTCTCGCACAGCAAAATTGCGGCCGCGCTCAGGTCGTAGTCGGCATGCACAAAGTCTTCCACAGCGGCGGTCATGGGGCCGTCCATCATCTCTAAACCTGCGGGGATGATGCCTGCGGCAATCACCGCGGCTACCGCATCGCCCGCTTTGCGTACATCGTCAAAGCTGGCCATGATGCAGCGCGCCAGTTGTGGCTTGGGCACGAGCTTGACGGTCACCTCGGTGGTGACTGCCAGCATGCCTTCGCTGCCCACGACCACGGGCAACAAGTCAAGGCCTGGCGTGTCAAGCGCATCGCTGCCAAACTCAATGGGCTCGCCTTCAATCGTGAAGCCCTTCACCTTGAGCACGTTGTGCACGGTGAGGCCGTATTTCAAACAATGCACGCCACCCGAGTTCTCGGCCACGTTGCCACCGATGGTGCAAGCTATTTGGCTGGACGGGTCGGGCGCGTAGTACAGCCCGAATTGCGAGACCGCTTCGCTGATGGCGAGGTTACGCACGCCGCACTGCACCACCGCGGTGCGTGCCGTCACATCGATATTGAGAATTTGGTTGAACTTGGCCAATGACAAGGTGACACCCATGGTGTGCGGCATCGCGCCACCTGATAGGCCCGTGCCTGCTCCGCGTGCGACCACGGGCACGTCCAAGGCATAACAAGTTTTGAGCACGGCTTGGACTTGGTCTACCGTCTCGGGCAAGGCCACGCACATGGGGCGGGCGCGGTAGGCGGTGAGGCCGTCGCACTCGTAAGGCACGGTGTCCTCGGTGGTGTAAAGCAGGGCGTGCTGTGGCAGCACTTGCAGCAGGGCCTGCACGACTTGCGCTTGGCGCTCGGCGCGAGCAAGGGTGTTTTGCTGGTCGGAGGTGAGGGGTGCATTCATGCGTTGCACTTTACGGCAAAACTGGCGGTTGGCGTGTGAAGAAAGTTACAGCCTAGTTTGAAAAGGTTTTGTACGCCAACCCAAACGTCGTGAATGGGAGGGTCGATGCCGTCATACGGCGCCATTCGTCGCTTAGCGATGTCAGCCGTGTGGCGGTACCGGCCCCTCCCATTCACAGCGAGAACAAGGGTTTAAGGAACAGCCTTCTTCAGCCAATCAGCAAACGCTGCACACTCCCAGCGGTCCATCGCCCCCGTGCGCCAACACAGGTAATGCCCATGTGGGCTAGGCACTTGGCGCGCAAACAGGCGCACCAACGTGCCGTTTTCTAGCCAAGGGGCGCCTAATTTCAAGCGCACCAGGCCTACACCGAGGCCTTGGGCCGCGGCGTCGCACATCAGGCCGATGTCGTTGAAGCTAGAGCCGTCAATTGGCTCGGGCCAGTCTAAGTCGTGTGCGGCAAACCAAGTGCGCCAAGGTTCTAGCGGGCTGCGAAGGAAGGTGGTGTCTTGCAAATCCTCAGGGGTCTCAAAGGGGCCGTGCTCCCGTATGTAGGCGGGTGAGGCCAAGGGCGTGACATCGTCTTTCATGAGGCAAATGTGTTCCACATCCGCATAGCGGCCTGTGCCAAAGCGAATGGTCAGGTCGGCGTCTTCGGCCACCACGTCTAAGAGTGGAATGCTCACTTGCAAGGTGATGTCTATCTCGGGATAGGCGTCGGCAAACTGGCGCAGGCGGGGCATCAAGATAGAGCGTGCAAATGTCGGTGTCACGGCCAAGCGAAGTTTGCGTTTGCCTGGTGTGGCATTGCTATCTTTGCCAGGGAAGCGCTCCAAAATCGCTAAACCCTCGCGGACGTGGGCCAGGTATTCGCTGCCCTCGGTGGTGAGCGAAAAGTCAGCTCGGCCAAACAGCTTGACGCCTAGCAACTGCTCCAGCTGTTTGACGCGGTGGCTCACCGCGCTGGGTGTCACGCATTGCTCTTCAGCGGCTTGGGTCACTGAGCGCAATCGCGCTAAGGCCTCAAATGTGAGCAAGCACTGAATGGGCGGAATGCGGCCAGTGCTCATTTAAAAATGACGGTCTTGTGGCCGTTCAGCAGCACGCGGTGCTCGCTGTGCCATTTGACGGCACGGGCCAGCACTTGGCTTTCGGTGTCGCGGCCTTGGGCGGTGAAATCTTCCACCGTTTTGCTGTGGTCTACGCGGGCCACGTCTTGCTCAATGATGGGGCCTTCGTCCAAGTCGGCGGTCACATAGTGAGCGGTTGCGCCAATGAGTTTGACGCCACGGTCATGCGCTTGGTAATAGGGCTTGGCACCCTTGAAGCTGGGTAAAAAGCTGTGGTGAATGTTGATGGCGCGTCCCGACAATTTTTGACACAAGTCGTCGCTCAAGATTTGCATGTAACGCGCCAACACCACCAACTCCGCGCCTTCGGCCTCAATCACCTCAAAGGCCTTGGCCTCGGCCTGTGCTTTGGTGGCAGACGTCACGGGAATGTGGTGAAACGGCACGTTGTAGCTGGCCGCTAACTGATAAAACTCGCGGTGGTTGCTGATGATGGCGCGAATGTCCAAGGGTAATAAGCCGCTTTTGAAGCGAAATAACAAGTCGTTCAAGCAATGGCCCTCTTTGCTGACCATCAAGACCGTCCGCATGGGCTGCGTGGTGTCGTGCAAGGTCCACTTCATGCCAAAGGGGTTGGCAAAGCTGTTGAGTTGTTCGCGTAAGTCGTTTTGACGCACGGCATCGCAAGCGAATTGCACGCGCATGAAGAACAGACCCGTGTCAGGGTCGTTGTACTGAGCGGCTTCTTCGATGTTGCCTTGGCGCTCTAGCAAAAAGCCAGAGACAGCATGCACGATGCCCTGGCGGTCTGGGCAAGATAAATTAAGGATGTAAGCGGTCATGCCTGCAATTGTAGGTTTGCCTTGGGCGCGCATTTGGATTTAAGGGGACAGGCAAAATCGTGCCATGTTTGCTTTGCGCCCCGTGTATCGGTTTTCTCTGCGAGTGATGTTGACCTTGGCGCTTGCCTGGGTGGCGGCGTTGCTGTGTTTGCGGTGGCAAACCCCGCTGCCTTGGATGATTGGCCCCTTGATGGCGACAGCCCTGGTGTCGATGCTGGGCATGCCCACCCTCAGCTGGAACCCTCTGCGTGATCTGGGTCAAGGGGTCATTGGCACAGCCTTGGGGCTTTACTTCACTGCGCAAGTCGCCAGCATCATTGGCGGCTTGTGGTGGGCCATTGTGTTGGCGGTGGTGTGGGCGCTGGCGCTGGGTTATGGTTTTGGACGTTGGTTGCACTGGGTGCATGCCCAGCGCTTGCCAGGCTTGGACCGCGCGACCACCTATTTTTCTGGCGCCATTGGCGGCGCATCTGAAATGACCCTGTTGGCTGAGCGCCAAATGGCGCGTACCGATTTGGTGGCCTCAGCCCACAGCTTGCGGGTGCTGATCGTGACCATCACTGTGCCATTTGCCATGCAGTTCAGTGGCTGGCACGGCTTAGACACTTCGCCGCCTTTGGTGCGCGAGGTCAGTGGGCAGGGTTTGGTGCTTTTGGGCCTGTGCTCAGGACTGGGCGCGCTGGCCATGCGCTGGCTCAAACGGGCCAATCCTTGGTTCATGGGGGCGTTGCTGACGTCGATGGTGTTGACCCTCAACGAGGTGTCTCTCTCGGGCATTCCACCTTGGCTGTCCAATGCTGCGCAGCTGTTCATTGGGGTGAGCTTGGGTGTGCGTTTTACCGCGACTTTTGTGCAAACCGCCCCTCGCTGGCTGGCCAGCGTGGCGGTGGGCACCTTGGGCATGATTGGGCTGTGCGCCTGTTTGGGCGCGGTGTTGGGGTGGACCACCAACACGCCCTTGGCCACCATGATTTTGGGCGTCGCGCCTGGCGGCATTGCCGAGATGGCCATCACGGCCAAGGTGCTTCAGTTGGGGGTGGCCGTGGTCACGGCGTTTCAGGTCTGCCGTTTGATCGCGGTGTTGGTGTTGGTCGAGCCGCTTTACCAGTGGCTTTACTCACGCAAAGTGCAGCGCTGAGGCTGAGTACCTAAGCTTGCCTTTTGCTCAGTGCACCACCACTGGGTTTTGCGCCAGTTCGGCATAGCCGGCCAAGGTGTCTTCTACCTCTTCTTGGCTGGGGGCGTTTTCTTGCCAAGCGCGCAAATGGACTTGGAACTGCTCGGCCCATGAGCCTTCCAAGTAAATTTCTTTGCCTGAGCGCTTGTCTACGATTTCAAAGCCGTGGCGAGCCAATGCGGGCACGTCGGGTCGGATTGGCACGGATGCGTCGTCGTGCACCTGTAGGTGCATCACCGAATAAGTGTCGGAGTTGTAGAGCATGTCCATGGGAATCTTTCGACGGAAAACGAATTGCATCTAAGCATATCGGATTCAAAAGCCCAAATTCAAGGGCTGGGCTTTTCAACCTTGCTTAAGAGCTGATCCACAAAATCGCCGTTGGCATTGGTGATGCGCAAGCGCACAGGCAAATAGCCCAAAGAGGGCGCAAACCACAACTCGATGTGCTGGTCAAAATCGCGGCGCGGTTTGCGATTGAGTTTGAGGGTGTGGATGTCGCCATAGGGCAGTTGCAACAACTCTTGCTTTTCAACCAAGAAATGCCAGACCTCGGCCTCGCGCTGCGACACGGTTTGAAACGACAACATCGTGCCGTCGGGGAAACGAGCGGGGTCTGCGGCCAGCAGGCTGCTGAGTTGCAACACCACGCTCAGGCGGTCCTGGGCGCCCTTGAGCAGGGGGGCATCGGGCGAGTTGGCGCTAAAGCTGATCAGGCCTTTGTCGCGTTGAAAATGAGCGGCCAGTTCGCTGCGGATTTTGTCGCCAAATCGGACGGGCATCAGCCCTTCGGCGCCCAAACTGCCTTTGCTCACTTGCACGCGCGAGCCCAATAAAAACATACGCACTTCGAGGCGCGCTTCGTAGTCCTTGCCGTCTTGCTGCCAATTGAGCTCCGCCGAGGCCCAGTAATTCAAGCCCTTGGCTTGGCCTTGAACCTTGTAGTGAAGTTGGGTTGACTCGGGGGCGATAAAGGCCGTGGCCTCGGTCAAGCCTTCTGAGCCTGCTCGTTTGTAAGGCGGTAAGTCGACAGCTGCGGCGCTTCGCACAGGCAGCGCCAAAGGTGCGGCCAGGTCGTGTCCGAATTCGTCAAATTTCAAAGGTTTGGCGACTTCGCTGTCGATGTGGGTCGTTTCGATGTTGTGCGTGGGCTCAGGCAGAGTCGACGGCCGTTTCAATTTGGCGGGCACTTGCGGTGCGCGCGGCGAAGCGACCTCAATTTGCCGAGTCAGCATGGCCTGCGGGTGCAGGGGCTGGCCCGGCGCGGGATTGAGCCACAGCGGCTTGGCAGCCAAAAGCCACAGGTGAACCAACAGCACGCCACCCACCAACAGCACCGCATGCTTGCGCTGCAAATGCGGCGGGCTCGCTGGGTGAATGGGCAGGGCACGGGTGCGCATGGCGGGGTGGCGTTCTTTCATAGAATCGTGGCATGAAACTCGCCACATACAAAGACGGTACACGCGACGGCCAATTGGTGGTTGTCTCGCGTGACTTGAGCACCGCGCATTATGCGACGGGCATTGCCAGCCGATTGCAGCAAGCGCTGGACGATTGGGGATTCATCGCCCCGCAACTTCAAGACTTGTATGAAACCCTCAACCAAGGCAAGCCGCGTCATGCTTTTGCGTTTGACCCCGCGCTGTGCATGGCGCCCCTGCCACGCGCCTACCAAAGGCTGACAGGCTCGTCCTACGCCAGCCACGCGGCCTTGTTGGGCGAGGAGGGCACCCGCTTGGCGGTGCATCAAGCGGCCAGCGACGCCATGTTGGGCGCGCACGACCCCGTGCTGTGCGCCAACGACAACTTGGGCGTTGACTTCTCCGCCGAAATCGCCGCCATCACGGGCGACGTGCCCATGGGTGCATCGGCTGACGAGGCACTAGAGAGCATTCGCTTGGTCATGCTGTCCAACGCCATCAGCTTGCGCAACGTCACGCCTGGCGTGCAAAGCCAAGCTGCTGCTGCCTTCAGCCCCGTGGCAGTGACTTTGGATGAACTGGGCGACGCTTGGGACAATGGCTGCTTGCACCTGACCGTGCAAGTGACGTGGAACACGCGCAAAGTCGGCCTGTGTGATGCCGGCGCAGACATGACGTACCACTTGGGTCAGATCTTGGCCTATGCCAGCAAAACACGCGGTTTGCGTGCAGGCACCTTGGTGAGCAGTGGCACGGTGAGTAACGCAGGCTTTGAGATAGATGGCCAAACACAATGGCCAAAGGGCTACAGCTGTATTGCCGAAAAAAGAGCCATGGAAACCCTGTTGGATGGCGCGGCCACCACCGACTTCATGAAGTTTGGCGACAACGTGCAGATGGAAGCCAAGGGCAAAGACGGCCAAAGTGTCTTTGGCGCGATCGACCAAGCGCTCGTGCCTGCGGGCGCTTGACTCAATAAATTTTGTTCAAGTCAGCAAACCCTTTGATCTCTAAAGGGTTGCCAAACGGGTCGAGAAAAAACATGGTGCTTTGTTCGCCAGGCTGGCCGGCAAAACGCACATGAGGCGCTAGGACAAACGCCGTTCCCGCGGCTTGCAGGCGATCGGCCATGGCTTGCCATTCTGGCAGCGTCAGCACCAAGCCAAAGTGCGGCATGGGCACCAGCTTGTCGTCGACACGCCCCGTGTTTTGGGTCTTCAAGGGTTCACCCAAATGCAGTGAAATTTGATGCCCAAAAAAATCAAAGTCCACCCAGGTGTCGGCACTGCGGCCTTCGGCGCAACCCAACAGCTCGCCATAAAAATGGCGTGCCACGTTGAGGTCGGTCACGTTGAAAGAAAAATGAAACAGGCTGCGCATCCGTTAAAGCATATCAAACTTCTTGAAATACTGACGCGCCATCGCCACCACTTGGGGGTCGGTCGGGTGGTCGCTGGCCACACTGTCCACCACGTTCACCTGGGCGTGGTGTTGTTTGCACCACTCGCGAAACTCGTCGCGTGCCAAGCCTGGACCTGTGACCAACACTTCGTGTGTGCCTTCAAGCGCTTTGGCAATGTCGGCATACAAGTGTGCGACTTCGTTGGGCTTGCCTTGGTGCTTGTGGTGGCTGCGCGATTTGACGCGCTGACTTTCCATGTGCTCACGGTCAAACATTAGCACGTGGGCTTCTTGGTGGTCCATCCAAACAACAGCGTGAAAAGTGGTCATGTTTTACTTTCTTAATGGTGGTTGTGTTCGGCTTTTTCTTGGCAGCCAATGCAGCGGGGGGCTTCGGGGGCTGCGTTCAAGCGTGCGTCGGGAATGATGGCGTCGCAATTGATGCAGTGCCCATAAGTGCCTGCCTGGATGCGGCTCAAGGCTGCATCTATGGCTGATAGTTCAGCGGTTTCGTGTTCGTTGATGGCAAACTCAAGCTCGCGTGCGGTGTTGACTTGCGCGTCGGAGTCTTGGTTGTGCGCAAAGTGCTCGGCGGCCACTTCGGCGCGACTGGTGATGCCGCCGCGTTGTTGCGCAATTTGCGCAAGTAAGTCAGCGCGTTGGGTTTCAAGCTTTTGCTTGAAGGCGGTGGCGTGTGGTGCGTCCATCTAAACTCCTGTGGGATGAGCCTCATCTTGCGATGAAACCCTCTGCCAAGCATTGATAGAAGTCAACAAAGCATCGGATGGTTGCTGACAACCGGACGTCGGGATCGGTTTTTGGCTTGGGACATAATTCCGCCATGCATCGTCTTCGCAACGCTCTCCATATGACCCGCTTCGTGCTGGTGTGGTTTGCGTTGTCTGTGGGCGTGGCCATGGCATCACCCGTGGTCAACCCACATGGCATGGACTTGGTCTGTACCAGCACGGGCAGCATGAAACTGGTGGTGCAAGGCGATGACGATGTGGCCGCTTCCAGTCTCACCATGGATTGCCCTTTGTGCGCCTCTAGCAGCGCCCCACCTCCCGCGCTCAACACCGCATTGACGCAACCCTCTCCTTTGGCCCATGTCATGCAGCCCCTCGCTGCAGCGCATATTGCGGCCCTCACGGCACCCCCGCTGCCCTCGCGTGGGCCACCTGCACTTTTCCTCTGATCGTTAAAGCGGGCGCGCAGCCAAGTGCTGCCGCCTCATTTGTTGGCCCTGTGTTGCCTATGCGCGCACACAAGCCATCGAGGTTTTTGGAAAAGTTAAATGCAAAAAAATTCTTCCATGTCTTGCGGCCAGGTGTTGGCCATCAGTGTGGCAGCGGCCTTCACATGCCCTGTGTTCGCGCAATCATCAGACGGCAAAGGGTTTGACACCGTGGTCATCACGTCCAAGCCCAACTCTTTGACTCAGGCCTCTATCGACAGCGCCAAAGAAAACGTCAAAACCATTCCCGGCGGCGCATCCATCGTGGACTTGAACCAAGTGCGTGAAGGCCGTCAGTCGACGTGGAGCGACAGCCTGGGCATGGCCCCGGGCGTGTTCATTCAAGATCGCTTTGGTTCGGAAGAAGCACGTTTGGCCATTCGTGGTTCAGGCTTGAGTCGGACTTACCACGGCTTTGGCACCAAGGTGATGCAAGACGGCGTGCCCATCAACTACGCAGACGGCATGTTTGACATGCAAACACTGGACCCCAATGCCTCCCGCTATGTGGAAGTCTTGCGTGGGCCTAATGCCACCACCTATGGCGCCACCACTTTGGGTGGGGCGATTAACTTTGTCGCGCCCACGGGCTATACCAGCGCTGGAAGTGCGGCGCGCGCTGAGGTGGGTAGCTTTGGCTACAACAAAGTCTTTGGAAGCACTGCTGGCGTTGGTAAACCAACCGAAGCGGGTGGCAATGTGTGGGACTACTACGTGGCTGGATCGCAAACCAAACAAGACGGTTTTCGCCAACATGCAGAAATGGAAAACCAAAAGCTGTTGGCCAACTTTGGCGTGAAAGTGAGCCGCGATGTGGAGTCGCGTTTTTATGTGGCCGCCGTACGCAGTCGCACGCAATTGCCAGGCTACTTAACCAAAGCACAGTTGGAATCGACGCCCAACATCCGCAACTCGGGCGCAGCCTTCGTCAATGACAACAACCAGCGACGTGACGTTGACTCACAACGCGTGGCCAACAAAACCACTGTGCGCGATGGCAACCATGTGTATGAGTTTGCCGCCTATGCCATGAACTACAGTTTGTGGCATCCCATTTCGTTTGGCGTCATTCAACAAAATGTCGACTCGCAAGGCGGTCATCTCAAGTGGACGAACACTGCTGGTGCCAACCAGTTTACGGTGGCCTATCTACCAAGCACAGGAACGACCAAAGGCACGTCGCACGCACCCAATACAAGTGGTTTGGTGACAGGTAATCCAAGCTCTGACTACACACAAAAATCGGCAAACCATACATTCTTTCTAGAAGACAAATACCGCATCACGGACAAGACAACTTGGGTGGGTGCCTTGCAATACGACAAAGCCAATCGCAAAGTTTCTGATGTAGTTTCAGCAGCTAACAACTACGACCACAACTTCAGTCAATGGAGCCCCCGAGTTGGCGTGACGCATGACTTAACGCCTAAGAACCAAGTGTTTGCCAGCGTGAGCCGAAATTTTGAAGCGCCCATCCATGGTTTGGTAGGCTCCACAACATTGGCTAACAAAGCCCAACGCGGCAACACGTTTGAAGTCGGCACCCGTGGCGAGGCCATCGATGGCAACAGCCAATATGGCTGGGATGCCACCTACTACCGCGCTCACTTGCGAAATGAGTTCTTGAGCGCTTGTGTCGTACCTGGTTGCTCCCCCGCACCGACAATCAATGTGCCTAAATCGATACATCAAGGCCTTGAGTTGGGCTTGAGTCATTTGTATGCCCGTCAAATCGACAACCGCATGGCCTTGCTTTACAGCGATTTTAAATTTGTGGACAACGCCGCTTATGGCAACAACCAACTTCCAGGCTTCCCACCCATCGTTGTTCGTGCCGAAAGCCTTTACCGCTTTGGCGCAGAGGTCAACGGCAAACCCAGCTTCTATGCAGGACCAAAAATTGAATGGGTCCCGCGCTCAGCACCCATGGATAACACCAACAGCGTTTACCGCGATGGCTACACATTGATTGGCTTCAAGGCAGGTCAAGCGATGGATAAAAAATGGTCATGGTTTGCAGACGCCCGTAATTTGACGAACAAAAAATACGCGGCTGACAGCAGCATCTCTGCCAACTTAGCGGGTGTCAACACAGCGGCGTTGTATTACCCAGGTGATGGCCGTGCCATTTACTTCGGTATCGAAGCCAAGATCGACTAACTTCAAACCTGAAACGCTTGACGAAAAATCTCTATGAAAAAACAAATCCAATTCTTTTTGCTGAGTGCGGCTTTTCTTCCCCTGGCGCAGGCGCACATCGTGTTGGCTGAACCCAAAGCCATCGCGGGCAGCTACTACAAAGCCACGCTGCGCGTGGGCCATGGCTGCAGCGGCTCAGCCACCACAGGCCTGACCGTTCAGGTGCCCGCAGGTTTTCAAGGCGCCAAGCCCCAGCCCAAATCGGGGTGGATCATCACGACACGCCAAGCCAAGCTCGCCACACCCTACAACAGCCATGGCAAAACCGTGACTGACGATGTGGTGGAATTGCGCTGGCGTGCTGCCAGCAAAGAGGCCGCCTTACTAGACGAGCAGTTTGACGAATTCGCCTTCATGGGCCGCTTGCCCGACCAAGCGGGGCCAATCTGGGTGAAGGTGTTGCAGACTTGCGAGAACGGTCAAAATGACTGGTCTGAAATTCCTGTCAGCGGCATATCCACCCGTGGCATGAAGCTGCCCGCCGCCTTGCTAGACGTGCAAGCCGCACCCAAACACGAACATCACCATTAATTTCAAGGAGCTTTTATGCAGTTTTCTAAACACCTTATCGCCGCT
>Ga0114979_10002879_pt1 | contig 11584 bp, 9 predicted proteins | sample S_140625_EF_Meta_FD_87315 | JGI IMG/M metagenome (GOLD analysis project Ga0114979, IMG submission 87315) | Freshwater microbial communities from Lake Simoncouche, Canada to study carbon cycling - S_140625_EF_MetaG | ecosystem: Environmental > Aquatic > Freshwater > Lake | place: Lake... | reverse complement strand
GACATTTCTCTTTCAGTCGAAAACACTGATTTACAATGTCGCTGAGGTAGTTCAGCATCGACGCCTTTATTTGTATCGAACTGTCAAAATTCTCACAGGTCGGTATTGCGTCCTTGATTTCAACTGCTAAAATTTACGCAGTTCAGGATCAGATTCCCATTGTGATGGCAGAAAATGGAACAAGAACTAAGCAAGCGCGAGCGGCAGTTACTAGACGTTCTTTATACTTTTGGCGAGGCCTCTGCCACACAAGTGCGTGAAGCGCTTGCGGATGATTTGGCGGATCCGACAGTACGAACTATTCTCAATATCCTCGAAGGTAAGGGGCTAGTGAGTAGGCGGTTGATTGGAAAGAAGTATGTCTATCGGCCCGTAAAGCCCAAAGTCGGAGCGGGTAAGCTCGCTTTAAAGCGAGTCCTAGATGTTTTTTTTGGTGGGGCAGTCGAAGATGCAATTGCGGCTCACCTTACCGACCCCAAGACGGTGCTTTCAAAAGACCAAGTCGCAAAGTTGCGAAAGCTGATCAACGAAGCTCGAAAGGAAGGGGAATGATGAACTCCATCGCGAACGCTTTCCATTGGGCTATTCTAGATTGCACCGGAAATGGGCTGGTCGTCGATTTTTTTCGAGTACTGATTGTTGTATTAGTCGGGCAAATGATCGCATGTTTCAGTGGTCATGCGCCCGCGTTTCGTCATTGCGTTTGGAGGGTAGTTTGTGTCGCAATTTTAGTGATCGTTCCCGCAAGGCTTATCCTTCCGCCTCTTGGTTTCGAATTGACGGCAGCTATCGAATCGACGTCTCGTTCGACCAGGAATTTCTTGAACAGCGACTTGGCCGCTCGTGCCGATCGAACAGTTTCCTCCGCGATGTTCGATGCAAGCACGAGGCAGGACAAGAGCGGTATCGAATCGGTGGATCAGAATTCCGTTGAGTACGCGGCCTCACTTCAAGACTCGCAGGATTCGATCGATGTCGCTGTTAAGGCGCGTTTCCAAGGGGCTTTAGCTTGGTTAGACGATGCATCCAAAAACTTAATTGTTTATTTGCCTGTGATGGTTCTCTTGGTTTCGGTCTGGTTATTAATGAAGTGGATCACGGGATTTCTTTGGCTATCCATCGTGTCGAAAAGTGCAGACGCTATCGATCCTAGATTGCAAGCTCGTGTACGCAACATTTCAGGACGCCTTGGAATTCGACGTAGCGTTTCAGTGCGCCTTTCCAAGCACGTGTGCGTGCCCCTTGCTTGGGGCTGTTTTCGCCCTGAAGTACTGCTTCCAATTGACTTCACTGACTGGAGTGATAAATGCCAAGAGTCTGTACTAGCACATGAACTTTCGCATGTTGCCCGCAACGACTCGCGATGGGATGCGCTTTCCTACTTCGCATTGGCGTTGTTTTGGTTCAATCCTGCAGTCCACTTCGCTAGGCGACAATGGATTCGATCCAGGGAGGAATCGACGGATTGGGCAGCGATCCAGTCCGGATGCGATGCTCAATCCTACGCGAGCCATTTGTTGGAGGTCGTATCCGCCTACTCGTCGGGAACACGATCAGTTGCTACGGTTTCCATGTCCCGATACTCGGGTCTCGAACGACGAATCCAATTGATCATGTCGCACGACCGACTTAAAGGACCGGCTCGTCGCTACTGGATTGGGGTAATCACAGTTTTGACCGTTGCGATCGCCACTGTTCAGGTCAGTAGCCAAGTTCCTCGCGATATTACCGTTGTTGAAGAGGTAACGGACGGAGTGATCATAGAAGTTATCAATCCACCCCTTCCGTATGCTCGATTCAGTGAAGCCATTCAAAATCGCCCACTTCTTCGCAAGTATTTGCACGGTATCAAAAGATCGTTCCAAGGAAGCGTGTACTACCAAGGAAATCCCGTCCAAGGCGCAACCGTAATTTTGCGAGATTTGAAACGAGGCGAGATGAACAGTGGGGACGAGGCACTCGTTGTCGATCTTATCGAAAGAACCATGACCGACGCCGAAGGCAACTTTGACTTGCGTGAAATCAATTGCCCTCCGCTTGGAATCAACCAATCGGATCGGGCTGAATGGGTCGTTGTCGCCTCTCTTCCCGATGGCAAAATGGGCTGGACAAACATTTCGGGCCGCGAAACCTGGGCAGAAATCACGGAACCATTGAAGATTTCCTTGCTTGAAACGGTGGCACTTTCAGGGCGATATGTCTCACCAGACGGTGAGCCCATTGTAAATGCCGAAGTTCGCCTACTGGGCATGGTGGAGAGCTCAATGGACAAGCCCGAGTTCCATCCCCAAGCAAACTTGATGGACAACAAGATTATGAATCTCGCCAATGGAAGCCTTTGCTTGGCGACTTTCACCGATGAAAAGGGGCGATTTCACTTTCCTGAGTTTATACAAGGCTTTGAAGCAACTCTTGCATTCGAACACCCCGATTGGCCACCGATCGTGCATCAATCCACTGGACAAGAACAAGTTCTCGTCGCCGCCCCTGGCCTGATAGTTAGTGGCACGGTCATGACCGAAGATGGCGATCCAATAGAAAATGCAGTCGTAACGGAGTGGTGGCCGATTCGATCAACCCGTACCGACTCAAACGGCAAGTATCAATTTCGGATTCGAGGTGACTACTTTAATACACTTCCAACGGATACGATCGGCGGCTCCAAAAGCTTACGCCTTCAAATCGGTTTGCATCCAAAGTTCGAATCCATCGAAATCCATTTAAGCCAATCGCAGATCGAAGGTGGTGAGTTGAGTCAAACCATCCTGCGGCCGCTCTATGAAGTAACTGGGCAGTTGCTGGAAGCCGACGGAACGAATCTCAGGTCCAAGCACTTCGTAGTCGCACAGATTCAAGACGAACCATCAGGGACTATTTTGAAAAACAAACCCCAACTTGTCTTTACAGATGCAGACGGCAAGTTTCGTTTGCACTTGCTACGGAATCGATATCGAATATTTGACGTTGGCCCGATCGCTTTGTCACAATTACACTTAGGCGTTTCCGCGTTCGCATTTCCAGATGACGAATCCAAGTTGAAGGAAATCGCACGAGATGTGATCGTAGTGGACCGCCAAATCGAATTGACGCCAGTCAGGACAACTGAAACGACCTCGAAAACAAAAGTTACGGTCGAAGTGTCGGATGAAGATGGCAAGCCCTCAAGTGGTGTACAGGTTACTCTTTACGACTACGAGGAGTCCCAAGTATTCAATGGCAGCATTCACGCGCAAGCTGTTCCCTGCCCATTAGAAGGACCATTTTATTCGGACATCCATGGGCACGTTACGATTCAAACAGACAAACAAGTTTCATCGAATGCATTCATCGAAGCAGTCCAGAATTCCGGCCAGATATTTAAGCGAGGATCCGCTCGCCTCATCGAGGCAGGTGAATCTACCTTGGTTGCAATTCAACTTAAACGCATGGCAAAAGTTTCGGGGAGGATCTTGGTCAATGGAGCGCCTGCGACGGAAGCACGCTTGGCATTGCATTCGATGCCGAAGCTGACAACAGGTCCGCAAGGAGTCCTTTCTTACTCGAGTGAGGTTGCAGCAGTCTTGAGCGGAAGGTTTGGCAAACTCAAGCGAGACGGAATTTACGAGTTCATCGTTCCACCTAGCGAAGGCTATCAAGTCTTTCCAGAGATGGTAAACGGTGTCACTTTATCTAAATCTCGCAGCCATGGTGCCTCAAAGATCGTGGAATACGTTTACTCCATTCCGGATCTGGAGTTCGCTACGGGAGAAAGCGAAATCAGCGGAATACTTCTAGATTCTAACGATGAACCGCTAAATGACTATCGAGTCTTTGTAGTCGAAAAAGGAAGTAGTCCACCGCCAGCAAGCTGGCTCCATTCGGATCGTGCATCCTGCGTTACGAACGAACATGGTCGATTCACTATGAACGGCATCCCGAGCGGCTTGTTCGAGTTATGGGCCCATCATTCCTCAGAGCCGCTCTATTCAAATCAGTCCGTGAAACTGGGAGGAAGCATCTGTCCCGGCACCGAGGACTTGAAGTTGTGGATTGGTAAATAGGGAGGAAAAAGGTTTCATTCGTCCCTGACATCTTTTTGCTTTCCTTATAGACGTAGTGTAGCGTCATTCCGAGCTCTGTTCTTTTGGAAACACAGAGTCACAGAGGACACAGAGATAAGGCTCGCACAGATACACCACCCCTCTGTGAACTCTGTGCCTCTGTGTTTCAAAAAATTGCGTCGCTGGTGTCAGACGTGACAACCAGAACGACAATCAGAAGGGTGCCAGCCATTTCGCTATCATCAAGAAAAAGTTATCAGCGTTGGATGGCACTATTCTATTACTCCAGGGTATCGTTATCGTTACCCAATGCGGTTGCGAAGTTGCAATTGAAGGTCGGCGATTCGACGGTCTAGCTCTTCCAGTGACTGCGACTGTAGATCTGAGGTCGAAAAATGTGGGTCGAAAGATAATCAGCGAAAGTAAGGTTCCGAAATTTTTCGCCCCTCATTTTTCGACAAACTCTTTTTGTACTTTCGTTCGTACTAGGAGACATCAAAGGGCCATACAACTTGTTCGAGTGGGTGGGTGCCAGTTGAGATTTGATTTTTTGAGCAAGGCGATAATGTGCTATTCGTTCATGACACCTTTTTGCCTTCCCGGATGTCTATGGCCCGTAGATTATGGCCCAAAAAATCAGGGTTATGTGGCCACTGTTTGTTCCGTTACATTTTTGCCAACACTGTTCAGGCAGCCAGCATCAAAAAGGCAAAAACTCTCGGATTGGAAAGGCAATTGTTGAGCACACTTCCATTAGTGTAAAGCAAAGACTAGACTGGAACGACGAGGTAAACCATGTCAGAAGCAGCGACCCAACTACTCAATACGTTCTCATCACTTTCGGCTAGTGAACAACATGAAGTGTTGATTGCACTTCTGCGAAGCAGTGGTCAGCTTTCACCGTCAACGTTGAACGACGATCAGCTCGTAGCGATTGCTGAGGAGGTTTTTTTGTCGCTAGAAGTGGAGGAGTTCCATGGCGACAAAAATCGCAAGAGGTGAAGTTTGGATTGTCGATCTTGGTATGGTAGCCAAAATTCGCCCGTGCTTGGTGTTGAGCATTCCAAGCGACGATGAGAACGATCGAGCGTTGACGGCACTCATTCCCCATACGACAAGTACTCGTCAGTCACGATTCGAAATCACCGTTCGAACGCCTTTCTTAAAGGAAGGGGCGTTCGATACACAAAATATCGTCACAATTCCGAGCGTAAAGCTGGTTCGCAAATTGGGAATACTTAACGCGGATCAGTTTTCGATGGTGGAAAAGTCGGTTAAATACTGGCTAGGATTCGACCAAAAGGCTGAAGTAGGCACTTAAAACAAGAGAACAACGATTACGCTAGGTTCTTTCAATCGCTAATCTGTGAACAATTTTTCTGGCCGGATACTGAGCATTACGCAGCGCGATAAATGTAGTCGCGGGTTGGAGGCATTCCCGATACACCCTTGCCCGCCTTTTTGCTCGCTACCACTTGGTAGATCTTGATGGAGCCGGCGGTGAAGCCACCTGAAGCGCCCGCTAAGTATGCGACCCAAAGTCGATAGCGTTCCGCCCCAACCAATTCGATCGCTCGTTCCTTGTTGGCAGAGAGATTCTTGCACCAGAAACGAGTTGTGATCGCATAATGCTCGCGCCATGATTCGACATCGTGAACTTCGAAGCCCGTTCGTTCGAGAACTTCGGTAGTGGTTCCGACCGGGATCAGTTCCGAGCCTGGAAAAATATACTTCAAAAGGAACTTGCGTTCGGGTCGGATCCGCGCCGCAATGCGTTTCGATGGTTTCGCACTGCGCGCAATCGCATGATTCAGAACCAGCCCTCGGTCACGGAGCAAGGAGTTGATTTTACTGAAGTACCTTGGATAGTTTGCCGTGCCGATGTGCTCCGACATTCCAATGCTGGAGATCTTGTCGTAGCTCCCTTGGTGATCTGCATAGTCGCATATTTCCACGGTCACTCGATCCGATAAGCCAAGTCGTTCGATTTTGGCCTTCGCGTATTCGTATTGTTCTTGCGACAGAGTGATTCCATGTGCTTTGACACCGTAGTGCTGTGCTGCGTGGCAAATGAGCCCACCCCAACCGCAGCCGATATCCAACATGCGTTCGCCTGGTTCAAGACGAAGCTTGCGGCAGATGATATCCAGTTTGTCGTGTTGGGCTTGATCCAGGGAATTGGACCAGTCCTTGAAGTAGGCGCAGGTGTAGACCATTTCGGAGCCCAAAAACAACTTGTAAAATTCGTTGCCCACATCGTAGTGGAACTGAATGTAGTCAGTGTTTTTACGCTTCGATTCGTCTCGGCCCACCATGTCGTCGCGGAACCCTTCCTTCAAATCGGCCACATCCGTTTTGGCAAAAAGGAAGGGGAGCGTCTTTTTAGCTAGCATGATTTTGCTAATCTTTTTCAACCGCGCACGGTTGGATCGTTTGGTTTTCAGGGCTTCAGAAAAGTCGATTAGATCGCCACCTTCGAAGTCGATATGGCCCGTGGCGTAGAGTCGAACCAGCATCTCCAAGGTGGGGCGTCGCATCATGCTGCCTATCACGCCGGGCCCGGACAAACGGATGATAAATTTACCCTCTGCGTTGGCCCCCAGCGGAATGACTTCGCCGTTCCAAAGCCGCACCGATACGTTCAGATCGAGAGGTTCCGCGACCGATTTCAGTAAATCACGGATCGAGTTTAGTTGGGTTTCCGCAGAAAAGAAGCTGGCCATTCCATCGACTCCATTCGAAACAAATACTTGTGGTGCGAGGCCATCCGCCTGCGCATTGACGCCACTCAGTTGACTAACTGGCTGGTAGTCTAGAGACTTTGCCAGAATAATCGAATACCGAAAAACGCAGAAAATCTGGGAAAGTCACCGGTGCGCGGTGCGTCCTCACAATGTCTAGAGGGCTGATATACGGTGTGTAGGATCTGCTATACTAGCCTTGCAGTGGCCATTGCCCGACCAAGTTTAGATCACATCATGTTCGCTAACGAACGCTGCTCAAGCGTTTTGGCAGAGAGGTATTCGCTCATGAGCTTTCATTTCCCTCGATTAACTTTTCAAGGAGAGGCGATCGTTCGAACGTCCCGATCCCTAGCATCTCTTGGCCTTTTGGTTGCTGCGTGCTTGTACAGTGCGGCGACTGGCCAAGAATCCAAACCCCAGGAAGCGAAACCACAAAGTTCCGCTACTCCAACGGCAGGTTCTTACCCTGTCTTCATTGATACCACAGGATCCGATTGGGTCACCGTTGGTAAAGAGGACTTCGTGAAAGCCAATTGCAATGACGATACTTGGGTTTGGGATGGCAACCAGGTTCATTGTACTGGCTTACCGGTCGGGGTCTTGCGCTCCAAAAAGAAATACAAAAATCTCGAATTCGTTGGTTCCTGGCGACACCTGTCCGAAGGTGGCAATTCCGGCTTCTTTCTTTGGACGCCGGAACAGGCGCTTGAGAAACTTCCTCCCAATGCATTACCGAATGCCGGGATTGAAGTACAAGTCTTGGACCATGGATACACGGCTCAGTTTGAAAAATCGAGCGGCAAAAAGGCCGATTGGTTCTCTACCAATGGCGATATCTTCCCTGTTGGAAAGTCCAAGTTGAAGCCCTTTGCACCTCTTTCACCAGACGGGTCGCGGAGCTTTCCAAAATCGAAGCACAGCCTGGGTACCCCGCAATGGAATCACTACTACGTTCGAGCCATTAACGGTGAAGTGCGTCTATGGGTCAACGGGCATGAGGTATCCGGCGGCAAAGACGCCGATCCTGCTGAAGGGTACTTGTGCCTGGAATCCGAAGGTGCGCCGGTCGAATTCAAGGACATCAAGATTCGCGAATTGCCTTAGCCTAAACGCAATACCGTTCAATGAAGCATTCAGCGGCAATGATTTCGTTTAACCGTCAGCCATAGGCGTACGTGAATGGCAGCGAGTACGCCTTCGGCTGACTGTTAAACGACTAATTGAACGGTATTGAGCCTAAACGTTGCCCCCATTTTTTGCGAAACCTCATTTCACAAACGATTTTAAAAAATGCCAAGTCAGTTTCACTCCAGAAGTCAGTCCGTCGGTAAGTTCAAAGCCTTGGTCGCAAATACGATCGCTGCCGCCAGCGTTTTGCGAGCAGTGATTTTGCCAGCCATCTTTTTTCAAACAGCCGTTTTCCTAAAGAACGTATCTGCTCAAGAGGCATCGCCCCAAGGGCTGGTCTCTGGCGTTGAACTACAACACTTTGATCGTTCGGTTCCAGCCTCGGAAGATTTCTTCCGGCATGTGAACGGGAAGTGGTTAGCAGATACCCCGATCCCTTCGGACCAGTCCAACTACGGATCCTTTACGATCCTGGACATTGAAACCAAGGCTGCCATCAAAAAGATCATCGAAGAGGCTGGTGCAGATCCCAAGCCATCGCCGATCGCAAAGCAAGTGGGTGACTTCTATCGATCCTACACCAATATCCCCCGACGCAACGAACTAGGATTAAAGCCAATCGAAAGCCAGCTTCAATTGATTAAGTCCGTTCAAGATAAAGCTCAACTTGCCGAGGTGGCTGGCAAGTTGTCAGGTCAGGGCATTGGAAGCTTCTTGAGTTTCTATGTGGAGCCTGATGCGCGACGCTCCGATCAATATGCGATCCATGTGAATCAAGATGGAATCAGCCTGCCGGATCGCGATTATTATCTGTTGGACGATGAGCAAAAAATCAAAACGCGAAAGGCATACGTTGCGTTCATTGAATCCATGTTGGGGCAAATTGGTTGGAACGATCCAAGCGGATTTGCAGCCAAGATTTTGGCTTTGGAGACCGCCTTTGCAAAATCCCAATGGTCCCAAGTGGAACTGCGAGATCCTGTTAAAGGCTACAACAAAATGCCATCGTCCGAGTTCGGATCCAAGTACTCGGGATTGCTTTGGGCTAATTACGCGAAAGCTGCCGGCTTGCCTGGTGCGTCTGATCTGATTGTTGGTCAGCCAAGCTTTTTTGCGGGGGCATCGGATCTGATTCAAACGACCGATGTCGAAACACTCAAGGCCTACCTTGCGTTCCAAACCATCGATTCGTTCGCCCCGTTGTTGACCGAATCGCTCGAGAAAATGCACTTTGATTTTCATGAAACAACTCTAAGCGGTGTTACAGAGCAAGAACCGCTTTGGCGGCGTGGTGTGGATGCTTGCAATGGCTTGTTAGGAATGCCGGTCGGTCAGCTTTATGTGGAGCGATATTTTTCGCCGAAAGCCAAGGTGAAGATGAACGCGCTCGTTAAGAACCTGATGGTCGCATTCGAAAATCGGATCAAGAAGCTGGCTTGGATGGGCAATGGAACCAAAGCGGAAGCTTTGCAAAAGTTGGCTCTTTTCACTCCGAAAATTGGCTACCCCGACACGTGGAAAGATTACTCTTCCGTAGAGATCGTGCCTGATAACATCGTTGCTAACTTGCTCAAAATTGCGGAATTTGAACGAGCGTATCAAATTGGAAAACTGGGCAAGCCCATCAATCGCAATGAGTGGTTCATGCCCCCACAGACGGTCAATGCTTATTACAATCCCACCATGAATGAGATTGTTTTTCCGGCCGCCATTTTGCAACCACCCTTTTTCAATCTGGATGCGGATGATGCCATCAATTACGGTGCTATCGGTGCAGTGATTGGTCACGAAATCAGCCATGGGTTCGATGATGCGGGCGCTCAGTTCGACGGAAAGGGGAACCTGCGTGATTGGTGGACGGAGAAAGACAAGGAAGAATTTAAGGCACGTTCCGCTCAGTTGGTCTCCCAATACGATGCTTATTCGCCGCTGCCAAACTCTAAGGTCAACGGCAGCCTAACTCTGGGTGAGAACATCGGAGACTTGGGTGGAATGAGCGTTGCATACACCGCCTACCAGTTGTCGCTGGAGGGCAAAGAAGTCCCTGTGATCGATGGCTTCACGGGTGATCAAAGGTTCTTTATCGGTTGGGCTCAGGTTTGGCGTCGCAAGTACCGCGATCAAGAAATGCTGAAGCGATTGATGACGGACCCTCATTCCCCCAGCCAATACCGTTGCAACGGGATCGTTTCGAATCTGGATGAATTTTATAAGGCATTCGGTATCTCGGAAGGATCGAAAATGTTTCTTCCCGAAGCCGATCGTGTAAGGATCTGGTAAGGATTTGGCCTGATGATGAAACCCGATCCAGTAAGTGGCGACGCAACGAAATCCGAGATGGATATCATTTCATTGTCCGATTGCCCGTCTTTCATTACCAAAGATGGATCGGGCATTCGGGAGCTGTTGTCCCATCGCAATTCGTCGATCCGCAATCAAAGCCTGGCCGAGGCTACTATTGGGCCAGGCGTATTGACAGAATTGCATTACCACAAGGTCACTGAGGAGATCTACTTCATTACGCGCGGGACGGGTGTCATGACTTTGGGGAATTGTACCTGCCGCGTTACAACGGGGGATGCGATTGCTATCCCGCCCGGCCAAATTCATCAGATACTTAACGATGGCGATCAAGATCTTGTGCTTCTATGCTGTTGTGCGCCAGGTTACGAACATTCTGACACGTACCTTGTAAGTCCCGATTCTTTGAGCTGATGCGGCTGGGTAGGACATCAATATGGACTCAGCCCCTTCCCCCATGCCTGACTCTGACTTTCCCAACTTGGATGCGTTCCGGCCGTACTTAACAGTGTTGGCACGAGGCCAGATTCCTGTTTCGATGCAAGCTCGACTGGACGCTTCCGATATCGTTCAAGAGACCTTGATGGAAGCGTATCGGAAACGAGAGCAGTTCCAGGGTGGACAGGAAGCTAGGCAACTTGCGGGCTGGCTGCGTCAGCTGTTGTCGTGCAATCTGATTGACGCGTTTCGGACACAACGGCGCGACCAACGTGATGTTCGCCGCGAGCAAATGCTGCCCCATTCCGTCGACGAATCTGCTATGGGGCTGGATGCGTTGCTTGTCGCAAACGACTCGTCACCCAGCGAAGCGGTCGATAAACGTTTTCGTGCTTTGGAAGTTGCAAGAGCTATTGAGCAACTGCCCGACCAGCAGCGGGATGCAATCATGCTGCGATACTTTCAAAAAACGACGCTCGAAGAAATCGCCAACCATCTGCAGAAATCCAAAACCGCAGTAGCGGGGCTGCTGAAACGTGGACTGGCAACCCTTCGCGAGCGTCTGAACAAGGAAGACGTATGATCGGCTCGGAGGATCAAGACCGAAAACAAGACAAAGTGGATTCGGCCATCGCGGAGTATCTGGAAGCCATCGATCTCCAAAGTCCTTTCGATCTTCAGCAGTGGTTGGACCGGCATCAGGAAATCAGGTCCGACTTGATGGAGTTCCTAGCCACCGAAAATGACTTCGGGGCGGCCATGTTGCCCAAACAACTCAACGATTTCAATGCGGCCGAATTGACTACGGATTGGGCCAGGGGAACGATGGACTCGCAGCCGCAACAGCCCTTTGCGACCTCGATTCGCCGATCCAAAATTGGTCCTTACGTGCTCAAGCGACTGCTGGGTGCAGGCGGCATGGGGCAGGTTTAT
>Ga0114979_10002876_pt1 | contig 11589 bp, 11 predicted proteins | sample S_140625_EF_Meta_FD_87315 | JGI IMG/M metagenome (GOLD analysis project Ga0114979, IMG submission 87315) | Freshwater microbial communities from Lake Simoncouche, Canada to study carbon cycling - S_140625_EF_MetaG | ecosystem: Environmental > Aquatic > Freshwater > Lake | place: Lake... | reverse complement strand
GCTAGAAGTAATGCTTCACGGCTAGTGGTATCATCGATACTTTCATCTCGGTACAAATAAGCTAGTTTTTTAGCGAAATCTTCTAGTTCTCCAAGATAGGTAAAAGATTCTGGTTTACTAATTTGCCCGCATTTAATTAAAATTTCGTTTGCTTTTGTAATACTAGGCATTAATTCTTCTAAACGCCAGTTTGAATGGTCATCATTCCAATTGAACTTATACTCAATTGGATAGTTTATGTCAGACATAAGTCTCCAATTGTAGATTGGTATAGGTATGATTACTACTATTGTGGCTAGAAGTTAAGGGGTGCTATTTACATATTGCTATTATGCAATCACTATACTTACTTATTGTTAGTTAGATTGACTATTACTCTGCTTGAAGCAAATAAGGCCCAAAAGTAAACTCCATAAATTGACCATTACGCATAAGTCTCATCTCGGCTTCAGTGGGTTTTACTACAATTAATTGTTTACCGTAGAATCTTGCTTTAATACGGTAGTATATAAGATTTATATTCTGGGTTTGTAGGTAAGGCTTTAATATAAGGTTATAGAGACCTTCACCTTTTTTAAATAGTTGTTTACTGGCCATGGGGTGGAGTATAATAATTTTTTTGATATTCTTTAGTTTAAATAAGTGTTCCATGTTCAGCGCAGAGAATACTCCTCCATCAATATAGTCACTTTCTTGGTTTAATTGTGTAAATAAGCCAGGGAAACAGGATGAGTCTAAACAGGCAGCAACTGGTGAGAGGTAGTTTTGTTCATTTAGAATTCTTCTTTCTCCAGAGCTTAGATCAAAAACATTTATGTTTATAGGTATAGAGGGCCACTTATTCTTGGTCAGGTTAGTTAAGATTTCTTGAAAATCCAATAATTGGTTCTCTCCCGGGCCTAGTAAGGAGAGTATAGAAGGGAGAAATCTAGGTACAATGGGGAATCGTTTTAGTTGGGACGTTAAGTATTTTTTTAATAAACTATTTTTTCTTGGATCCATATGATCAGAAACTTTTTTACTATGGGATATTAGGTTTATATTTAGTTTTAATTCATGCTCGCCATACTTTACGGTTTCTCCAGATGCTAGTTTTTTAATCTCGCTTATTGAGAGTTTCGAGTCGGCGTAGAGTAAGCCGGCAATAGCTCCGCCTGAGGTACCAATAATAGTTGAAAATTCATATTTGTTGAGTAAACCTTTATTTTCTAATTTGTTTATAGTTTTTAAATGCCAAAGTAAACCGAGATATCCCCCGCTCCCTAAAACTAGGGCGGTGGACTTTTCTTTTAAATATATAGGTTTGTCGCTACCTTTATCACGGTGTCGGCTGTAGGTTACTGCTCCAGCAAGAATCGTTAAAAGTAGTTTGGCAAAATTTTTTACCGATATCATAATGCTAGTCTTGATCGGGCTTTGGTTTGGCTTTATTTTTTCTTGGGCGGTAGGTATATATAGTATTTAGTAGCATACCTACTCCTGAGAGTAATAGTAGAAGTGAGATTATTTTCTCCATATGGATAAGACCGTTATTTGGTGTTGAAACTTTATATTTGTCATTTTTATCAACAGAGACTTTTACTTTATCGCCACTTACAAATGAACAAAAGTTTGGTGACTTGTTTTTACTCATATTCTCATAAATAAATTCATCTATTACATACTTGTAGATTGGAGAACAAGTCATTGGTTTTGCGCCGGGAGTCATGTTAACTTTAGTTACAGTCGCCTCAACTGATATTTTTGAGTTACTAGGCATGGTTAAAGTGAAAATAAAGAGGGAGACGAGAATCAAGCCGAGGCTAAGGTAGAGATAGTAATCTTTTGTAATCTTGTTACTCATGTATATTACAGTCAAAGTATGATTTAAAGTGTCAATTATGTTATTGCTCTAATTTAATTATGCTCATTCTTCAAGTTTTACGCACCTGATCTAATTAAGAAATCTTAAAAATTTGGAGCTGGTTACAGTTTTTGTTTAAACAGATTACTTTTGAGTACACTTCGCCATCTAGGATTTCTTGCTGAGCGTTAGACCATAGGTGGGCCATGGAAGAGGATTTAGGACAGTGGGAAGATGCAATTATTTCATACTTGTTAACATTTAGAGTATTATTCATACTTATCACAGTTAAGGCTAATATTATTTAATATCAATTATTAAACTAAAGGTGGATTTCTAGTTCAGGAAAGCAATGAATATAGAGTCAATGTAAGTTGCGTTTTTAACTGATCAGTGATTGTTCCATTGGCGAGGAGTTGGTTTAGTGTCTCATTTACTATTTCTTGTTTTTCCAAAATGTTTAAGTCATTACATAACTTTAAAATTTGAAGTTGTTTTTGCGGAAGATTCAAATCTCTTCCTTGCTTAAGAAGGTTCGTTTTGGTGTAGTCCCCTTCTAGCTCTTCTACTAAAGAGATTACTTGCCCGTCTTTAAAGGACTTATTCACATCAAGGTTCGTAATTTGGTTTATTAGGTTTATTTTAGACTTTGTTTCAAGAGAGGTCATAAAGGCATAGGTAACTGCCTGGGCTTGACCAGTATTCATGTCTTTACCCTTTACTAATGAATTGAATTTTTTATTTACCTTGGTTGCTAGCGTACTACTTAAATACTTTTTCTCTTCCTTATCAGATTCAATGGAAGTTATAGTTGGGATAGGTATAGATGGTGAGGTTATAGGGGTTGGGTTTTTTTTACTATTGCTAGGTGGGGTTTGTGCTGGATTTTTTGGAGTGTTAGGCTTAGGATTATTTTTAGGTAACTCAACTTTTGGATTCTTATTACTTTCTTTAACTGTCTTATTATCTTTTGAATCTTTAGCTTTACTTTCTTCGCTCGCAAAAGCGCCAGACGGGTTGAGGAATGAGATTAAAACTATGAGTAATATTGTTTTATTTATTATCTTTTCCCTTTTCATAAATATATTATTATATTTTAAGAATTTTTCGCTATCATATTCGGCTATTTTTAGGTTAAAGTATGGTTAAGATATATCTACTTTCGGCATTGGCACCTTGATAGCCGGCGCCCTTACAGTATTAATATATTACTATAATTTTCCCTTAAAGGAGGGCAGATGCTTTTTAAAGATGTGCTCAATTTTTTTGGGCCAGTAGAGTTTAATGATGATTTATTGCAAAGCGATTTTACCTTACTTAAGGTAAATGGTGTTTTTCATGCCCATGTAGATAATCGTGGATGGCGATGGATTGAAGAGGAGCAGTATGCTCGTTGCCCTGCTGAGGGTGAGCATTATCTCGGTCAATTAAAAGATGATGACATTTTATGCGATGCCTGCTTGGGCAAAGATAGAATAGCGGGATCTTTAGACCCTAGTAAGCGATTCAATACAGATATCTTAACTGCTTATGAAGAGTTATCTAGAGAGCCACTTCGTTGTAATACCGAAGAGATTATAACTGAGATGAACTCAGTAAAGTATCTATACGGGTTAGCCAATGATTACATAAGAGCTATTGAAGATAGTTTTGATGATGTAGTGCAGGCTTATTTTATACTTTCAGAGTATAATGCCATTTTAGCAGACGAGTTAATCAAAACCTCTAATAAAAAACTTATAGAAATTCATCAAGCAACACTTGGCTCTATAAAGGCTAAGAGTTTGTTTAAAGAGGTGGTAACAAGATTAAATATTGATACTACTCAAGATGATGAGGTTCATGTAGCTGTTGTAGCTTATAAAGCTAGAAGTGGGTTCATGCATAAAGATATGTCGCCGATGGCGGTAATTTTTGAAGAACTTGAATTGGAATGTTACCCGTGGTTAGGTCTGACAATGTACTTAACAGGGGATCAACAGGATTACACTTTAGCAAAACTACCTTTATGGTTAGTTAAATTAATTGAAGAGTATGCCCCGCAAGCTATAGTATCTCAAATCTATGATAAATTAGATGATGAAGTTACTAACACGGCTAAAATATTGTGGGATCCAAAAAGTGATGCGGTATATAAAAGCTTTGATGCTTGTTATAATGCAGCTAGCTTAGTGTAAAACTAAGAGTAGTTTAAAATAGAGGCAGCTTATAATAGTTGCCTCTATTTTCTTTTTTATGAAGATATTTTATATTATGGTAAGTTTTATAAGGTTTATAGATGCCTGAGTACGCGGAAGTTTACTGTTTAGTTAGAGATTTAAGAGTGGTGGTTGGTAAAACTATAGAGGATTTTTGGGCAATAGATTCAGAGCGCTTTCCACTATTAAGTATTAAAGATTTTAAAGTAAAAGAGGTTTGCCAATTAGGTAAGGTGATAGTATTTTCCTTAGTATCAAGAAAAAATGAAACAACATACCTAAATTTGCATCTTGGGATGACGGGGGAGTTGGGCTGGGAGCGGGAGTTGATAGTCAACTTAAAAGGGGTTGTTACCTTTAGTGACGGTAAGCGTTTATATTTAAGAGATCATAGGGGTTTTGGACGCTGGTACTTAACTAGTGAGAAATGTGAGTTAGAAGGTAAAGAAGTTTTAGGAGCTCAGTTTTTAGCCCATGTTAAAAAGTTGTTAAGGGGCCGGAATATACCAATTTACGCTTTAATGCTAGATCAAGATATAATTCCTGGAGTAGGGAGTTACCTTGCTCAAGAAGCGTTATATGCCACAGGACTACATCCGAGTAAGAAAAATCTCAGTGAGTTAGAGGTGAGTCTTTTAGTGAAGAAGTTAAGGTGGCTAATTAAAAAAGCAATTAGGGAGGGAGGGGCTACTATGGCTAACTATCGAAGATTGGATGGTAGTAAAGGTCAATTTCAAAATTACTTTAGGGTTTACTCTAGAGTTGGAGAGAGTTGCTTTGGTTGTAAACTTAACCTAATTGATAAAATTAAAATATATGGTAGAACAGTATATTACTGCCCAACTTGTCAACCGCTATGACCACCCATTACTTTATCTTACTTTATTCTAGTAGCGTTTATTTGCGCCAAATAGTAATGAAGTAATCCCTCACCGGGGCGTAACCTATAGAAAGTAGTAAAATGTCTGATTTTTTAGACCGTATTTATCTTGGTGCGCTTAACAGCGAAAGGGTAAATAGTGATACACAAAAACGTATCTTTGATTATGCGTTAAAACATAATAAATATAATTTACTAGAGATTCTTATTAATCATAAGTATTTTGATAAAGCATTAATTTCTAATATAACTCAGGTAAAGAATATGAGAGTTCTTTCTCTCTACCTTTTCTCTAAAAATAGGGATAATAAAGAGATACTAGAGATTTTAAAATCTGAAAAACGTAAGAAATTTTTAGAGCAATGTCTCGTGGTTGAGAAAAATCTGGGCGCTGTTTCTTATGATTTGGTATACAAAAACTATGGTAAATTTAACATTCCATTTTTGGAGCTTTTTATTCATAATAATAATGTACCTCCTAAGCTAAAAAAGTTGGCTTATGTGGAGTTATTAGAGTTGGCTTTAAAGGAGCTTTCCAAAAAACAACCTATTAGGCTAAATTTATCCTATGAAGGCGATAATGAAGATGTGCTACATGAGCCACTTCGCAATCTGCTTGTTAATGAGGTAAAATATTTTCAACTCTGGTCTGCTATTAATTATTCTTTCACTAAGATAATGCTTAATGATCTTACGAATGCATTTCAGAATTTAATAGAGAGTGATTTACCTGATAAAACAAAATTGGCGCATGGTTTAACAATACTCAACAAATTGTTAAGATATGAAAAAAATTGCCCCCAAGTTTGTAAGATCGTGGAGTTATTTAATTCTTTCTTGGGTAATAATCCTAAATTAAGAGTTAGTAAGGATTCATCTTACAATTTGTACTTAACTAAGAGTAAAGCGTATAAATCACAAGCCATAATTGACGAAGTTGCTCTGCTTCATAGCGTAGTTTCTTTAGTCAACGATGACCTTTCTTTTTTAAATGCTCTTAAAGCTTTAAATAAGTTCGAGAATACGCATGAGTCTTATCTGATAGATGAGTTTGCTGATATTGTTTACTCACTATTATCAAAGGTCAATCCTACGGTAGAGAATTACTATCTTGCTTATGATTTTCTACCTGATAATCCTCAGTTAGAGATATTAGTAGAGAAGATTTCTTCACCCAAGATGTTGGGTTACTTTATTGCCGGAGCGCTCACTACAGCTGAGTTGATTGAGTTGAAAAATTCATCTGGTTTTAAAGAGATTCTGGAAGGTTTCTTGGAGATGACTTATAAGGAAGTTGGTTATCTAGATTATCAACTCTACGAAGAAGGTATCATATCTGATGAGATACTAAAAACCTTTCCGATTGAGATGATAAAGTACGCTTCTCTTTTTAATAATGTTGAAAGTACGCTTTTAACAATGTTAGAAAAAGAGCTCCTTACGTCAGAACAGTGGGATGTAGTTGAGAGTATGGCTGATGACTTTGGTGGCAGTTTTAAAGAGCTACTAGAGATGGCTAAAAAAATATAAAGTATCTAAAGGAGGGTCCGCAAGGGCCCTCTTTTTGCTTCCCCTTAAGGTAACATACTTCCCATGTGAGAAATTGGGCTTAACGAGTTAGGCTTGACAAAGGGTAAGGCAACTGGTATAATGGTTAGATGGATACTGCTTGGTTGCTTGAAAAATATATCTCTACAAGTATTGTGGATGAAGTTGCTTATGAAAAGATGATAGATGTTATCATCGGGAAAATTGGCGAGAAGAAACCTTCCTTAGCTGAAATTGATTTGGTAATCTCTCTATTGGATCTAACATCGCTTGAGTCTACTGATTCCATTGATGATGCTCGAGCTTTGGTTGCTCGAGGATCTTTAACCGAGAGTGGCAACCCCAGAGTTGGGGGAATTTGTGTTTTTGGCGATTTAGTTGGAGTTGTTAAAAATGAGTTAAACAAAATGAGCTCTTCAAGTAAGAGTGTGGCTGTAGCGGGTGGCTTTCCTCACGGTAGAGTAACTCTTGAAGTTAAGTTAAGCGAGATTAAGGAAGCCTTGGCTTTAGGGGCGGATGAAATCGATATGGTAATCAATAGAGTAGATGCTAATAACAAAGATTACGATAAAATCTATCAAGAGATCAGAGCCATTAAAAATCTATGTTTGAGCTTTGGGGAAGAAAAGAAGTTAAAGGTAATATTGGAAACTGGTGAGTTAGCTAATCTTAATATCATAAAGGATGTCTCTCATATAGCGCTTGAAGCTGGAGCTGACTTTCTAAAAACCTCTACTGGTAAAGTTACTAAGGTTGCAACTTTTTACAGTGTTGGGGTTATACTTGAGGCGGTTGGTGAGTTCTATCAATTAACAAAGCAACGTAGAGGAGTAAAAATTAGTGGGGGAGTTAAGAATGCTTCAACCGCTGTAGCATACCTGCGCCTTGTAGAAAAAATGTTAAATAAGGATTGGCTGAATGTTGAGCATCTTCGCTTCGGGGCGAGTGGTTTACTTGAGGTTTTACTAGCTGATCGAGCTAACAATATAAGTGGTCATGACTCCTTCAATGGTTCAAGCGAGAGTACTTACTAGTATTGCTTATATAAGGAAGTAATTTCAAGATCAATGTTGACATCGGCTCCCAATTTAGCAATGTAGATTTAATAACTATTTTTCAATGAGAAAAGGGGTAACATGTTTAAGAGAAAGAGCTTAGTAGTAGCCCTACTCTCTCTTACCTTTTTACTTGGATTAATTGGTACATATAGTTTAAAAGTTGATAAGAATTCTACTTTTACTAGTAGTCAATTTTTATATAAAGGAGTAACATGTGAGAATGATTCTGCTTGCTTTAAAAATTTTCTCGATTTTTCTAGGGATCGTTCCAGTAATAAAGAATTAGTAGTCAACTTGCTTCTATGGAATGAGGAGTATGGTAAAAGTATTTTACGTAGCTTTATGGAGGTCCCAGAGTTCAAAAATGATTGTTATAGTACACTGGGAGAGGCTGGAAGCGAGTTCGCTAAGCAACGAGGGTTAAAAGCACTGGAATTTGAGTTAGCAATTTGCCGGAGTGTATTTAAACTTGGTATCTTAGAGGGACTTAAAGGACAAATCTCAGTGGAGAAGAGCAAAGAATATATTGCCCATCTCTGCGATAAGGACCCTGAGAAGAATGGTTGTACTGATGGTGTTGGTCGACTAGCATATTTTTATGGCTTTAGCGCCAAGGAGAGTAGTGAGCTTTGCAAAGTTGGTGAAGTTGGGGTTGCTGAGATTGAGACTTATTTTGAAGGTTGTATGGGGGGTTATGGTAACTGGTCTCGCTTTGGCAGTTTTTGGGCAAACTATTCCACTATTAACGATGTCTTCACAAAATATTGTTTAGGTGTTGATGAGAGAGGGCTTCCAAGTTGTTTGGGATATGGGATGAGAAGTTATGTTCGTTTTGGATTAGTAGATGGCTCGGCGGATGGTAGATTGGATGAGTTTTGTCAAGTATGTCGAACTAAACGAGAGATAAATGATTTTTGCGGGATCTATCTTGGGTTTGTTTTAGCTGATGTATATAATGATAAATATGGGAAAAGACCAATTCTAGAAGGTGCTAAAATGGCGAGTAAGTTGGATCGCTATTGTAAGATTGGTAAACCTCAAGATTGCTACTCCTCTTTTGTGGCTTGGTATTTGAATCAATGGGCTTTTAGTAGTAAGGATGGGAAATTCGCTAAAGAGGAATCCTTGGCTATCTGTACTGCTTTAAATAATGAGATTAATAGGGATTTTTGCAGGGAGAGGGTAGTTGAGGAAGAGAAACGATACCAAGGTAGGTTGGTAAACGCCTCCAATGAGTAGTTCGCTTGTTTAATAGTTAATAAATAGTTTTAATCTTTAGTATTATCAATATTTTTTTTAATTTAGGTTATCTTATTAAACTATGGTATAATGTAGTTATGGCTAGAGACATTGATTTAACCGATAAGCATTTAAAAGTATCATTTAACAATAAAAAGGGTATTCTTCATAGCGAAGAGGGTGGAGTTGAGTTTTACGAGGATGAGAGCGGTTTTCTAACATCTATTATTTTTAAAAATCCCGAAAACTTTAAAACTGGTCTTAAATTGAATTTTAGGGAAACCTATGCTCCAGATGCTGATTGTTACTATTTCTATCTTTTCACTCCACCAGAGATGAAAGTGGGTTACACTAAGATTTATGATTTTTGTGATGTGGTTATCGATTATAATAGAGATCATTCGGTTTTTGGAATAGAAATCCTAGACGGAGCTCGGAGGATGGCTAGGGGTTGATGTAGTTTTCAAGCTTTATACGCTCTGTTAACTACTCATTGCATCTACATTGCCCTTTTTATAAGATTTGCATTCTTTTTTTGTTGTACGCGATAATAGTTTAAAGTATATTTATATAACTTCTAGAGAAAGATTGACAGATGAATACTAATACTAGATTCTTCGTGTCAGCTTTGGCACATAGAATTTCTTCCACAATTGCACAAAGAGCTTATATCAATTCCAACCGTGATAATGTTTATGGGATTCTTAAAAATGTAAATTTAGATAAGACCCTTTGGTTAGAACTTTTTGATGGAGCTAAGGTAGATAATGCTGTTGCTCTTGCACAACTTCCTCTTGATGAAGAGCAGAGTTTACTTTGCGCTAAAGATAAGAGAAAAACTGTAAAACATACTTTACTTAGAAATAAGAATGCTACTTTTTCTAAACCTGTAGTAGATAATATTTTAAAGAGTAAGTGGTTTACACAAGAGTATGCTCACACCTGGTTAAAAGCTAACTTGGTACCAAAGCGTAATATTAAGAAAGTGGCAAAGATTGAGAACGGCATCCAAGCTATCTTATCCTTTGTCGATACTGAACTTTATACCTCTGCTGAAGTAGTTGAGCGTTTACATGAAGTTAGAATCATTAATCAAAAAATTGTTCCTTATCTTATTGATTTGCGTAAAGATTTAGTACCTTTATTGGTAGAATCTGAACGCAGTCAATTAGTACATGCTATCAGTTCATCTCAATGGTTAACTGATGTCAGTGATATTGAACGTATTTTTTATCGATTAAAAAGTAAGTTAGCTCCTATGTCTCAATACACTATGTGTGAACGAGAGACTCTAGGAAATCTTATCGCTAATCCTAATACACCGTTAACTCTAGCTAAAACAATTTATGATTTTATGGAGAGCCACGGTAAGATTGTTGGTATTAGTCGTTGGGATACAAGTAAAATGGTCTTTAATGATCGCTTACTACTTTTCCCAGGCGTTGAGTACCTTACTCGTGGAGATTGGGCCAATTGCGAAGATGAAAAGATTCGTAAGTTTGCGCTTAAATGTACTGCTAGTGCAGATTACAATAAGTACCCTACTCTTAAAAATCTATTATTAAAGGAACATTTTAACATTCAAAGTAATGTTGTTATTCCTTCTAAGAGTGAGATTACTCCATTAGTTCTAGCGGAGACGCTAATTCATGATAGAGGTTTTACTCCTCAAATGTTAACACCCGAGGTTATAACCCAAGTTGAAAATGAACTTGATAGTTATGGCGTTATTGGTTGGGAACTATTTTGGTTTTTACTACAAAGTTACGAAGGCAACTTAGCTAACTTAATTTTAGAAACAAAAGCTTTACATAAGGAATAAGAGGTAGCATATCGCTACCTCTTATTTTTTTTTGCCTAAATATTATTTAATTTGAGATTTGCAAAACGAGCAGAACCAAAGAATTTTTTCTCCGTTATTCTCGACATACTTACCATCATTGATGGGTCCGGTATTTTTGCAAGGGTAGTTATCGCATGTAGCTGTTTTCTCGCCTGGTGCTAATTTTCTTATACTAAATTCACCCATTATTTTTCCTTTCTTTTATTTTTTATCTGCTTATTATATAGTACAATTTCCCTCTATTAATGCCAATCATCGACAGAACCAGGCTTCTGCATACCGTAAGATTAGACTAGAATTGGAGCTAAGATGAACTTATTTGATAATATTACCCAGGTAGTAGGCAATACCCCGCTGGTTAGGTTAAACAGGGTAGTTCCTGTGGGTGGCGCTCATGTATACGCTAAACTGGAATTTTACAACCCTACGAGCTCGGTGAAGGATCGTATTGCCATTGCTATGGTTGATGAGGCGGAGCTTTCTGGTAAGATTAAGCCTGGGGGTACCTTGATTGAAGCTACCAGCGGAAATACCGGTATTGCTTTAGCTATGGTAGGAGCTTCGAGGGGTTACAAGGTTATCTTAACGATGCCTGAGTCGATGTCCAAGGAGCGTAGGGCGTTGCTACGAGCTTTTGGCGCTGAATTAATTTTAACTCCAGCAGGTTTGGGGATGAATGGTGCGGTTAGTAAGGCGGAAGAGTTAGCGGCAGGATTTGCTCCTGGTGAAGGTTTTTATCTTCGCCAGTTCGAAAATTTAGCTAATCCAAAAATCCATAGTGATACTACAGCGCTAGAGATTTGGGAGGACACTGAGGGTAAGGTTAAGGCTTTTGTAGCTGGGATAGGCACAGGAGGAACAATGACTGGGGTTTCTAGAGTTTTAAGAGAGAAAAATAGTGAGATAAAGATTTTTGCGGTAGAACCAGAAGCTAGTCCTATTCTTAATGGAGGTGCTCCAGGCCCCCATGTTATTCAAGG
>Ga0114979_10002873_pt1 | contig 11592 bp, 9 predicted proteins | sample S_140625_EF_Meta_FD_87315 | JGI IMG/M metagenome (GOLD analysis project Ga0114979, IMG submission 87315) | Freshwater microbial communities from Lake Simoncouche, Canada to study carbon cycling - S_140625_EF_MetaG | ecosystem: Environmental > Aquatic > Freshwater > Lake | place: Lake... | reverse complement strand
CGAGGGCCTGCTCGACGACGTCCCGGTGTACCTCGACAGCCCGATGGCGATCCGCGCCGGCGAGCTCTGCGTGCAGCACCCCACGCTCCTCTCGGCGCAGGCGCGCGAGATGATCGCGCGCGGCCATTCGCCCTTCGACTTCGATTCGCTGCACTGCCTGTGGTCGCGCAAGCACTCGCTCAAGGTCGCCGGCCGCGAGGGTGCGGGCATCGTGCTTGCCGGCAGCGGCTTCTGCGATGCCGGCCCGGTGCTCCACCACCTGGAGAACTCGCTCGGCCACGACCGTGGCTACGTGGTGTTCACCGGCTATGTGCTGCCCGGCTCGATGGCGGAGTCGCTCGCCGAGGGCAAGGCGCGTCGCGTGCGCATCAACGGCACGGAACTCGACGTGCGCGCACGGATCACCCGTCTCCATGGCCTGAGCGGCCACGCCGACAGCCCGCAGATGATCGAATGGCTCTCGGGCAGCGGGCATTCGCCGTCGGTGGTGGTGCTGAACCACGGCGACGACGCTGCGCGCGAGGGACTTGCCGGACGCGTCCGCACGGTGGTGAGCTCGACCGTCGCGATGCCCCAGTGCAACGGACAACTCGAGCTTTCCTGAACGTTCGCACCACGAACGCAGCGGATCGCGGACGTAGCCGACACGATCTCATACGAGAGGGGACTTCTCACAGTTCTCGGACTGTGAACGGTCGGTGCGATGTTGTTCCGATGGCGTGTGTCTGCACGTGATCCCATTACGATTCCATGCGTGGATCCACAGCGCGTCGCGTGTGGTGTTCCACGTGGAACACTGCTCAGAGGAGCATCATCATGGCGAAGGCATCAGACGATCGGTCCAAGGCAACGCAGTCAAAGTTGGGTCGGGGGCTGGGAAGCCTGATTCCAGTGCCCATTCAGCGCCCCGCGGCTTCGGCACCGACGGTGGTCAGTCCGTCTCCTGCACCGACAGCTGAAACGTCTGCTGCCCCCGCGAACGCGCTGGTTGCACCAACCACACCGCTTGCTCGCGCCCGGGAGATCGCTGCGGTGGAACCGAAGCCGTCGATGGCCAGCCGTACGACCGAGGAGTCGAAGGACCAGGTGGTGGTCTTCATCCCGGTCCGGGCGATTCAGCCTGGCAAGTACCAGCCCCGCGGAAGCATGGACCCGGCGGCCTTGGAAACCCTGGCGCGCAGCATCGAACAGTCAGGGCTGATGCAGCCGGTGGTGGTGCGGGCGCTGCCCGGGGAGCCCGGCCGCTACGAGTTGATCGCCGGCGAGCGCCGCTGGCGTGCCATGGATCGGCTGGGGAAGGTGGAGATCCCCGCGATCCTGCAGGTGGTGGATGACCGGCAGGCAGCCGAGCTGTCGCTCATCGAGAACCTGCAGCGCGAGGACCTGAATCCGATGGACCGGGCGTCAGCCCTCCGGCGGCTGGCGGATGAGTTCTCCATGACCCACCAGGACCTGGCGTCTCGGGTTGGCCTGGATCGCGCAACGGTATCTAACCTCCTGCGCCTGAACGAGTTGGATGCCGCCACGGCGGGGCATGTTGGCACCGGCGCCATCTCCATGGGCCATGCCAAGGTCTTGCTGGGCGTTGGTGACGTCACCCGGCGTCGCGCGCTTGCGGAGCAGGTGGCGGCGCACGCGTGGTCAGTGCGTGAGCTCGAGGCTGCCGTCCGCGAGGGAGGCAGCGTTCCACGTGGAACCACCACGCGCAAGGGGGCCACCAAGAGTGCGCACCTGGCGGATCTCCGCCGTCAGCTTGAGGAACACCTTGGCACACGGGTGGACATTCGCGTTGGCCGCAAGAAGGGCGCCGGCGAGTTGCGTATCCAGTTCTTCTCGCTGGATGAGTTCGATGGCCTGATGCATCGCATCGGGTTCAAGGGCGACCGGATGTCAGTCTAATGAATGACCAATAACCAATTTCATCTCCATGGGCCCGTCCAACGGTCACCCGTCGGTCGCCGAATCGGCGAACATGGTCGTCCAATGATCAACACATTCGCACGCCGCGTTTCCTCCGTCGCCTTCCTGTCCGCTGCGGCCGTCCTGGCGCCGCACATGCTCGGTGCGGCCGCCGACCAGGCTGCGCCCGCCGCGCCGGCGCTGACGGTCTGCACGGTGGACGACACCCACTCGCTGGCCCTCTTCCGCATCCACCACATGGGTGCCGGGCAGTTCTGGGGCCGCTTCAACGACGTCTCCGGCAACTTCACCTTCGAGGCCGGCAAGGCCGAGGGCATGAAGTTCGACATCACCATCAAGACCGAGTCCGTGGACACGAGCGTCGAGGCCCTGAACAAGCACCTCCGCAGCCCCGACTTCTTCGGCGCGAAGGACTTCCCCGCGATGACCTTCAAGAGCACCGGTGCCAGGAAGACCGGGGAGAAGACCTTCGACGTCACCGGCGACCTCACGATGCACGGCGTGACGAAGTCGATCGTGGCCGCGGTGGAATTCACCGGCATGGCCAACATGGGCAAGGGCACCTCTGCCGGCTTCGAGGCCACCTTCACGGTCAAGCGCAGCGACTTCGGCATGAAGTACGGCGTGGAGAAGGGCGCCATCGGCGACGACGTCAAGGTGGTGGTGGCGCTCGAGGGTGGCGTCGCGAAGTGACGCGCGCCCACTGAGGCACCATGGGACCGGAACTCGTCTGGAAGGCAGTGCTGCAATGGCCGGTCATCGTGCTCTGCACGGCGATCGCCATCCATTGGCTGTTCCGATGGAGGCGACCGTCGCCCACGTCCGGTGGCGGCGTCGGTGTCCAACCTGCTGCCGGCTCGAAATTGCTCCACGCACCGTCGCGCGGGTCCCGCTTCGTGCCGATCGTGGCCGTGCTGCTTCCCGTGCTGGCGTCCATGGCCGTGCAGGAGGCCGTCACCCTCCGGGAATCGTTCACGTGTTTCCCGGCAACGGTCTCCTACGGTGCATTGCCATGGGTCATGCTTGCGGCGGTGGCTGCGGCGATCGTCATGGGAAACGGATCAGGCGCACTGAGCAGGGTGGCCGGCGCGATGCTCGTCCCGTCGGTCGCGTTCGTGTTCCTGTCGCCACCTGGCCTTGGCGGCGGCATCCCGCAGCTCGTGGCACTTGCGATCGCCGCGCTGGCGGGAGTTGCCGCGTGCAGCGTGTCGGGCCGACCGGGGCCCGCGTCGTTCCTCGGCTGGTGGCTCGTCCTCGCCCTGGCATCCGTGATGGTGCTCCTCTCCGGCTTCGCGAAGCTGGCCGTCGTGCTCGGCGCGCTGAGCGCCATGGCTGCCACCCTTGCCGTGTGCGCGGCCACCATCGGTCGGCCGGTGATGGGCAACGGACTTGCCGTCACGCTCGTGACCGCGTTGGCGGCATGCGCCTTCCTGGGCTGCGGATACGACGAGTCGAGCTTCCCGCGATGGACCTGGGCCCTCCTTGCGTCCGCACCGGCGGCGACAGCGCTGGCGGCCGTCCCCGCGATGAAGCCGCATCCACGGCTTCGCGCCGCGGGCATCGTGCTCGGTCCCGCGGCGGTTGCCGCGATTGCGCTTGCCGCGGCAATGCTCGCGACCGCGGCAACGAACGGCCCGGCCGATTCCGCCGTCGACCCGTACGCCTCGGCACTTCGTCCGTAGGATGCGTCCCATGCTCGCGTGGATCCCGTTCCTCCAACCCGCCCCCGGCATGTCCTCGTGGTGGCCGGCGCTGGTCATCCCGCTCGCGTTGTGCATCAGCATGGCGTGGCGCAGCGTTCGCCAGAAGGAACTGGCCGGTTACTGGCCCGCCGTCGCGCGGATGTCCGCGCAGATCGTGGTTGGCATGGTCGCGCTCTTCGTGGTGCTGGCGGTGATCGTGCGCGTGGTCGTCCCGATCATCCCGGTGGAGTGACGGCGCGCGCGAGACGGCGCGCCCGCATCCACGGGATCCCGCGAAGCAGCAACCACCAGGGGAGCGCAAGCAGCACCGCATCGGCGATTGCCTGGGGAATCAGCAGGGTGCGCGTGGCCTTCGGGTCGCCATCCAAGGTGCGTCGCACCGCTTCCTTCGGGCTTTCGCCGCTGGTATCGCGCTCGGCCGGCGGCGGGAACACCTCGTCGCCGCGGTCGGCACGCCACTCCGCGGCGATGAGCGGCAGCGGCCAGCCGATGCCCACCGCCGCCGCGCGCACCAGGCGGACGTCGGCGGGTGGCGCGGGTTCCGCCCAGTCGGGAACCTCGCCGATGCGCCCGGACCGGTTCACGAGCGGCCCCACGGTCTCCACGTTGATCCAGCGGATCATGGCGCTGCGGCGCTCCGTGCCGCTCCATGCCGCATCGCCACGCACGAGGAACACCTCGGTGGAATCGGTGATGGCCGTCATGGTCATCCGCGCCAGCGGCACGGTGGCCGCTGCGCTGGCCGCGCCGAGGGCCAGCGCGACGCACGCCTCGAGCACACGCCGTCGCCCGCTCATGACGCCCGCTTCACACCGCCGCCGGGCTTCTGCCCCTTGGTGATCGGTGCCTTGCGCTGCTTGCCGCGCTGGTGTGCGGTGCGCTTCTGCTTGGCGGGGCCCTTCTGGATGCGCTTCTTGTTGCGCCGCGCCGCGGACGGCGCGTGCATGATCATGGACGCGAGCGAACGGCCCGTCTTCTCGGATTCGACCGCCGTCGGGTCCACCAATCCGCGCGTGGCGCCCGGCCGCGGTGCGGGGCGCTTGGACTTGGTCGGTGCACGACGGGTGTCGATTCGACCGCCGCCATGCGGGGCGGCGCCGGATCGAGCGCTTCCGGAGCGCGCAGGCCCCGTGCGTGCCGTGTCCTGGCGCGTGGCGCCCGGCCGCGAAGTAGCTGGACGCGGAGAGCCTGCTCGCGGAGCACCGTGGCGCGCCGCACCCGGACGCGCCCCCTGCATGGGTGTACGCATTCCCGGCTGGAATTCCCCTTCGCTGTCCGGCGCGAAGCCGTCGCGCGTGCGCATGTAGGCACCGAACGCGGGCGCCTTCTCGGGCACCAGCTTCACGCGCATGGCGCGTTCCACGTGCATCCAGCGTTCCATGTCCGAGGGGCAGCGGAGCGTGAACGCCTCCGCAGTGCCGCCGCCGTGACCGGCGCGGCCGACGCGATGGACGTACTCCTCGGGAAGGAGCGGCACGTCGTAGTTGATGACGCAGCGCGCCGCAGGCACGTGCAGCCCGCGCGAGGCCACGTCGGTGGCAACCACCACGTCGGCCTTGCCGGCGGCGAACGCCGCGAGCGCTTCCTGGCGCTGGCGCTGGCTGCGGTCGCCGTGGATGAGCACGGTCTTGACCTCGTGGCGGCGCAGTGCGGCCGCCACCCAGCCGGCACGACGGCGCGTGCGGCAGAACACCATCACGCCGCGTCGCTTGCCGTCCTTGATGAGCGCCACGGTGAGCGCGGTCTTGGCCTCGTCGTCGATGTCGTGGAGGTGCTGGCCGAGGTCCGAACGCGCTTCGGGAGTGCCCGAGACCTTCGACCGCTCCCTGCCAACCAGGTCCACGCGCTGCGGGTCCTTGAGCATCTCCTCCACCACCGTCTCCACCTGCCGGGGCATGGTGGCGGTGTAGAAGAGGAGCTGCCGCGACTCCGGCGCACGCGAGAGGATCTCCTTCGCCTGCGGCAGGAAGCCCATGTCGAGCATGCGGTCGGCCTCGTCGAGCACGCACTGCTGGACGAACGCCAGCGAGATGGCATCCAGCTCGCAGAGTTCGCGCACGCGGCCTGGCGTTCCCACCAGGAGATCGACGCCTTCCTCCACCACGTCGCGCTGCGGAGCGAGCGGGCTCTTGCCGTACACCGCGGTGGTGCGGAGCACCGAGCCACGGAACAGCTGGGCTGCCTCGCGCGCCACCTGCTGCGCCAGCTCGCGCGTGGGGCAGAGCACCAGTGCACGCAGGCGCCGGCGGGGATCCACCGGGCGGCCACGCATCTTCGGCGGCGGCTCGTCGATGAGGCGCTTGGCCACGGGCAGGAGGTACGCGAGCGTCTTGCCGGTGCCGGTGGCGGCCACCACGGCCACGTCGCGTCCCGTCAGTGCCGCGGGGATCGCCGCGCGCTGCACCGGCGTGGGCACGTCCGCGCCCATGGCCGAAAGCGACCGCACCAGCATCTCGGGGATGCCGAGCGAACCGAACCCGTCTTCTGCTCCCGCTCCGTTTGACTTCATGCGGTGCACTCTACGCGCACCTGCGCCTCGGTCGCCGGATGCGGGTTCGTGGCGTCAGGGGGCAGGGTCCTTCGGCGCCTTCGGCGCAGGCGGCTGGTCCGGCGTCATGACCGGTGCTGCATCGGGCGGCATCGGGGTGCGCTGCAGTTCCTTCTCGAGGTACTTGCCGTGCATTCGCTTCTGGCGGTCGTTGAGGTCGATTTCCCCGCCGTCCATCCACGCACGGCGCACCACGGAACCGATCTCGAACGGATCGCCCGACCACAGGACCAGCGTCGCGCTCATGCCCGGCGCGATGGTGCCGTAGCGGTCGCCGACGCCGGCGAACTCCGCCGGCACGCGCGTGACGCATTCGAGCGCCCGCGCCGCGTCCATGCAGTGCGCCACGGCACGTCCGCACTGCGATGGCAGGGAACGCTCGTGCGCCGGTTCGTCGCCCGAGGCGATGGAGAATTCCACGCCCGCGGCCAGCAGCTTGGCGGGCACCGAGTACGCCGCGTCGTACGGATCGCTCTCGCGGAGCGGCATGCGGTTGATGCCCCGAACGATCACCGGCACCTTGTGCTTCACGAGGAGCGGCGCCACGTCCGGCGCGCCGAGCCCGCCCACCACCATCGGGCGGTAGCCGCGGCGCACGGCCCAGAGCACCGCGGCCTCGATCTGCCCGGGCCAGTTGGCGTCCAGGAGCACCCGTTCGCGCCCTTCCACCACGGCACGCAGCGATTCGTAGCGCGCGTCCTTGCCCACCGACGGGTCCGCCTTGCGCGCACGGAGGTACGCCTCCGCGGAATCGAAGAAGCGGTCGATGGCGGCGACCGCCTTGTCACGGTCCTTGCGCTGCTCGTCGGCGGTCTTCTGCTGCCAGCGCGACTGCACCGGCTCCATCATCGGCCAGTGCACGATGACGCCGGCGTCCGCGTTGGCCGTGCGGTCCATGACCGTCCAGCCATCCAGGCGCATGGCGCTCGCATGGCCACCGACCACGCCGCCCTGCGGGAAGACGTGCGCCATCAGGATGCCCGCGTTGCGCGCCACCGGCGGCAGGTCGCTGTCCGGATTGGTGGCGGTTGCCGCGCGGATCTCCGCGTGGAATTCTCCGAATTCGGTGGTGTCGTCGGTCGCCTCCACCTGCGCGGCCTCGATGAGGCCGAGCGTGGTGGCGCTGGCCCAGAGGCCCGGCGTGAGCACGTGGCCAGGGGCCTCGATGACGTACGCATCGGGCTTGGCCGCCGATGCCGCCATCGGCTCCGCGCCCAGCGCACTGACCTTGCCGCCGTCGAAGACCACCCACCCGTCGGCGATCGGCGTGGCCCCCGGCGTGCACGGCCGCACGTCCACGTGCCGCAGCACCACCTGCGTGGTCTGCCTGGGCGCGGGGATCTCGTTCGACTGCCGGCCCCACGCGCCTGCGGTGATTGCCATTGCGCATGCCGCCATCACGAAGTTCCGCTGGTTCATCGCACGCCTCCCTCGCCGCCGGTGACCTCGAACATCGCGTTCCAGGCATCGGCCTGGTCGCATCCGCACTCGCCCGGACGGATCGCCTCGGGATCCACGCCGGAGCGCACCATCTCCATCAGCCGGTCCTGCTGCGCACCGCGCATGCGCGAGAGCAGCGAGGCGCCCGAACGCAGTCCATCGACCGGCGGTGCCGTGCCGGCAGGCGCAGCTCCGCGGCCACGGCCACCACGACCGCCCCTGCCCGCACCTCCGCCGCCCGTGCCCTCGCCCTCGCGGCCCCAGTCGGACGCGGCGAGCGCGATGATGGCGTTGCGCGTGCGCAGGTCGCGCTCGTGCATCTCGCGGTCGGTGCCGAGGTCGAAGCGACGCACGCCGTCCACCCACGTCTGCACGCAGCGCGCGTAGACGCTGAGCGGGTCGGCGCTCCAGATCACGAAGTCGGCATCCTTGCCGGCCTCCAGCGAACCGCACCGGTCGTCGATGCGCAGCTGCTTCGCGGGGTTGAGCGTCACGAACTTGATCGCCTCCTCGCGCGGCACGCCGCCGTAGCGCACGGCCTTCGCTGCCTCGGTGTTGAGGCGCCGTGCCAGCTCGTCGCTGTCGGAATTGAAGCTGGTGACCACGCCCGCCTTCCACAGCATCTGCCCGTTCCACGGGATGGCGTCCATCACCTCCATCTTGTACGCCCACCAGTCGCTGAAGCTGGAGGCGCCGGCGCCGTGCGCGGCGATCCGGTCGGCCACCTTGTAGCCCTCCAGGATGTGCTGCAGCGTGCCAACCTTGAAGCCGAAGTCGTCGGCCACCTGCAGCAGCATGCAGATCTCGTCCTGCCGGTAGCTGTGGCAGTGGACGATGCGCTTCCCTTCCAGGATCTGCGCGAGCGTCTCGAGCTCGTAGTCGGGCTGCGGCGGCATGGTGCGCTCGCGTTCCGCGGCGGGGAGCGCGTCGTAGCGCACCTGCGCGGCGCGCCACTCGCGCGCCGACTGGAAGCGGTCGCGCAGGAGCGTCTCGACGCCGAGGCGCGAGCTGGGATAGCGCGTCTTGGTGCGCACCACGTTCTCGCCCAGCGCGAACTTGATGCCCGGGATGGCGCCCTTCACGGGGAACGCCGCCACCGGATCGCCCCAGCGGAGCTTGACCACGGAGTTCTGCCCGCCGATCGGGTTGGCGCTCCCGTGCAGCTGGTTGGCGGCGGTGAGGCCGCCGGCGAGCTGCCGGTACCAGTCGATGTCCTCGGGGTTCACCACGTCGCCGATGCGCACCTCCGCGGTGACGTTCTGCGTCCATTCGTTGACGCCGCCGTCGATCCCGGTGTGGCTGTGGCAGTCGATGAGCCCGGGCGTGACGTGCATGCCCGTTCCGTCGATCACCATCACGTCCTGGCCGGAGTCGGTGACCTGCGCTCGCAGGCCCGTGCCCACGGCGACGATCCTGCCGTCCTTCACCAGGAGGTCCGCGTCCTTCAGGATCCCGCGGTCGGAGACGGTCCACACCGTGGCGTGCTCCACGAGCACCGTCTTCGGGGCCACCGGCTTCTCGATGCCGCATTCGGCCATCGGGAACGTGCGCGGGATGGCGGCGAGCACGGGCTTCGGGTCGGTCTTGGCGTCCGGCCTGGCGTCGCCCTTCGCGTCGGGCTTGCCGGCATCCTTCGCATCGCCCGCATCCTTCGCGCCATCGCCACCCTTGGCCTCGCGCTCCTTCTTCGGGTCCGGCGCATCGCCGGTGCGTGCCGTGGCAGGGACGGCCCAGCGAACGGTGCGGCCGTCCGGCGTGATGAGCGCGATCTCCGCGCCCTCGCGCGTGGCGACCATGCTTCCTCGCAGCATGCCCTCGATGCCGAGCGGCTTGCCGGCAATGGTGAAGCCGGCGCGCGCGTCGTCGAAATTGGTGCCTTCGCCGCGCGCCGACGGGGCTTCCGCCGGACCGCGACGGCCGCGTTCGCCGCGGGGCTCCTTGTCGTCGGCATCCTTCGTGGCCGGCTGCTCGGCGGGCTTCGCTTCCGGAGCGTCCTTCGTCTCCTTGCCGTCATCCGCCTTCGCCGGCTTCGGCAGCCCGAACGACAGGCGCTTCTCGTCGGCGTCGATGGTGACCGACTCGGGCAGCGTCGTGAACACGCCCGCCGTGTCCGGCGCCGCGAGCGCATAGACGCCCTTGAGCGGGAACTTGCTGGCGGGGTCCACCTCGTGCCGCAGGCCGGCGATCCACACCTCGCGGACCTTGGAGTCCTCGCCGAAGATCGGTCCCTTGCACACCACCAGGTTGGCGATGCGCCCGGCGCGCACCTCGCCGGCCACCTCGGAGATCCCCAGCATGCGCGCCGGGTTCACCGTGAGCGCGGCCACCAGCTCGTCCTCGGTGGTGCCGCAGTCCATGGCTCGCCGCGCGGCCTTTGCGAAGCCGCCCACATCCTTCAGCCGCACGGTGCTGGCCGCGACCGGCACGCCGGCATGCAGCAATTCGGCCAGGTTCGTGGGCGCCAGCGCCCAGTGCTCCAGCTCGCGCAGCGGCACTGCGTCCACCGCGCGCGGCGTCTGCACATCGGGCGTGCGCGGGAAATCGAAGGGCACCACCACCGGCCGCGCAGCGGCGCGCACCTCGGCGAGCCGGCGGTACTCGCGCCCGCTTCCGACGATGGCGGCGTCGAGCTTCATCTCGCGCGCCAGCGCGTCGGCGCGGAGCAGGTTGCGTTCGTCGGCTGCGTCGAACCACACGCGCTCCTTGCCGGCCGAAGCGGCGTGCAGCGCGGTGAGCGCGTTGGCCAGCACCGGCGGCTCGTTGCCGGCCGGGTGCGCGCGCCACACTTCCTCGCACTGCGCGTGCCATGCGGCGTCGGCGAACGTCTGGCGCTGGAGGGCGATGGCGCCGATGAGCGCGCCGGGATAGGTGGCGCGGTCCCACGCATCCGGGCTGTCCTCGTTGCCGCCGGTGGTCTCGAAGGCCACGCAGGTGCCGGCGTTCTCCCGCACCGTGCGCGCGGCGCGCGGCTCGTCGCCGAGCAGGCTGACCTGCGCGCTTCCGCGGAAAATGCCTGCATTCGGGTGGATTGCCGCGGTAGTGAACCCCAGCGCGCGGAGTTCCTTGCGCTGGTCCGCGCCGAGCGTCGGAAGATCCGCGGCGCGCACCTGCGGCACCACCTTGGCGTTCCAGTGCGCGCCGTTCTCGCCGGCCGCCGCACGCGCGGCGGCGGAACTGTCCACGCGCACGCATGCGTCGATGAAGCCCGGATAGACGATGCCCCCCGCACCGTCGTGCACCGTGGTGCCGGCCGGCAGCTCGAACGAACCACGCGCGCCCACGCGCTCGATCCAGCCGTCCTTCATCACGATGACCGCGTCGGCAAGCCGCTCGCCCGGCGTGGCCACCAGGGTCACGTTCACGAGCGCGTCGCGCCGCACGTCCACCGGCCGCATCGCCGCGGGCGGCGCCTGCTGCGCCCATGCGGCGGTCTCCGCGAGCAAGAACGAAACCGCGCCCAACGACGCGGTGGTCAGGAGGGCGCGGAACTTTGACTGCCTGGGGCCGGCGATGCTGGATGCGTGGCGCATCCGTGCATTTCACACGGTTTCAGGTTGGCTTGCGGCCTTACGGGCGGGAAATCAGCCGTTCAGGTCGCGGAGCAGGCCGTCGATCGCCGACTGCAGCTTCTCCGGTGACTCATAGGTGCCGCTCGCGATGGCCTGCTTGATGGCCTCGACCTTCGCCATGCGGACGTCGGGCATCGCGCGGATCGCGTCGAGGTGGCGCGCATGCTCGGAAAGCTCCACGCGGTCACGGCCTTCGGCCCAGCGCGGCGCCGAGGGTGCGATCTCCGACTGCGCGGACGCGCGATACGCGGCCGAGGCCTCGGTGATGCGGCTTGCGGCGCTTGCCGCTCCGAAGCCTGACGTGGGTCCAACCTGTCCGATGTCGTTCATGGCGCTCTCCAACCGGTGGTGGATCCGATCCATCGGGTCCACGAGTACCGTTGCGTGCCGCGTTCGATCCTTCGAGCGGTCG
>Ga0114979_10002871_pt1 | contig 11597 bp, 12 predicted proteins | sample S_140625_EF_Meta_FD_87315 | JGI IMG/M metagenome (GOLD analysis project Ga0114979, IMG submission 87315) | Freshwater microbial communities from Lake Simoncouche, Canada to study carbon cycling - S_140625_EF_MetaG | ecosystem: Environmental > Aquatic > Freshwater > Lake | place: Lake... | reverse complement strand
TCTTGGCACAGAATAAGTGATTACCATCTTTATCTTTGCCAATGCACTAGTGCCAGCATCTTGTGGCGTTGTAATAAAATTTTCAAGAATAACGAATGGAAGATATTTTGAGACCGCAAGTTGGATCCTTCGCATTGCTTCTTCATCGCCATTTTCTGCACTTAATTCATGAATTAACGGCCTGATATTTGCGCCAAAATCAGGAAAATTCAATCTTTCATTATGATTGGTCAATATTAAGTTAATAAAATTGTCTTTGATCTGATCACCTAAACTCCTGTGCATCTTGAAGATGCCATCGGCGTTGTCGCCCATTTCAAGAGGAGTTTTTATTCCGATTGGAGGTGTTATAACAGTCGCAGCAACCACTGCATCATAAGCACTTTTCTTTGTGCCGACACTACTGAAGCTGTATGATTTCGCTTGAGCCATTACAGATTAGACGCTCCACTGATAAATAGCAAGAAATCAAGTTTTCAAGAAAGCAAATCTTCATAGATTTGATTAAAAGTTTCATTCTCCAAAAATGACTGTAGACTGTATGTTGTCACTGTCAGTGTCAATTTCAAATCCAAGAAAATCTTTTTGTGCCATCATAATGGTTGCTTTAGCTTGAAGTATCGGGACTGACTTCAAAAGTTCAATACCAGCTGTTTGAGCGCCTACAATAGGAGCTCCCGGAGGGACAGAAACTGAGCCAGCTAGACCTCCTGCGACTACATTTAGCGATGTGCAAAAATCATTAATATCAGACGCAATAGAAGTGTAGTCATCTATAATTTTTTTAATTAATGCCATAAGACCAGAGTATCTTACATAAGGCTCTATGCCTGCACCGTCAGTGTTGTATGAAGATAATTGAATTCTGTTTCCGCATGCTTGCAATGATCCGTTAGCATGTAAGATAATTGCTGCACCATCAATATCACCTGGCTTAGGCTCTTTGACTATCCTAATATCACCTGAATGCCTTGCAACAAGCCTAAGATTATCTGCTTTTCCAACAAAAAACGAGCCGGCCTTAGCCTTAAAGTACTCTTCCATGCCTGTAGTCGACGGAAGCTGTATCTGCAAAAGAGTGTCTGGGTGATATGAAGAAAAAATATCTGCTGAGTTTGCTGTCAAATAAAGACGGGATGCATCTGTTGGAAAGTGTGGATCACCTTCAGTTTGTGGATCTTGACGTTTGTCGGTCTCTTTAAGTTCAAGTTCATTAGTTATAACTGCTCCAGAAGTTGCAGCCATTTTCCCACGACCAACAACGATATCTATCGCTGCGAGCCCTGGCGGTATATTGGTCGTGTTTGTGCTTGCTTTGATATCAAACGCAGATTCATTATAATGACCGCGTTCTTCTCCGAGCATAATCAAAGAGTTATTTGATCCTTGAATTATGAGATCGCCAGGCCTCTTGTTATATCTTGGCACTGGCTCAAAACGATGAACTTTTTCAGCAAAAGCAATTGTCTCTATTTGCTCGTTTTCATCGTTAGTCGCGCTAATCCAAGAGTATGTCTGTGTTGTGTCAGATTTAGCCGGGACGCCGTCAGATCTTGCAGCTGCACCAGGCTCAGCCGCAGTAGGTGCTTGCCTATAAGACCTTGGAAAGTGAGTAAAATTCAAGTCTTCGACATGCCCAGGCTCTGTTACCCTTGAAAGCCAAAATGCAATTGGCCCTTGATTATCAGGATTTTCAAAAACGAACCAGACACACTCGCCTGGCTTAAGAGGCATGCTAAAATGAGAAGAGAAGAATGGATAGCAAATTATCTCACTATTGCTGATTTTTGATGCGCCCTCTGAGATCTGCTTAACAACAATTGTGTTTCTTGGAAATGACTTTAAATTTGGTGTATTAATAAGCTTTTGATAATCTTCTATGTTCTTATTTCTAATCGTAAGCCCAGACACAGAGTTGATTATGTCAACGACCATCCCACGATAGAAAACAGTTGACATCTTATTTCTTTATCCTATCAAAAATATCGTCTTCTGAAAAGCTTGCCGCTGAAGCACTTTCAGAATCTGAAATCTGCTTTGATAGGCTAAGCAACTGTTCGTTGCTCTTTGACATCCGCTCCAAATACTTTGTCAATATAAGCCCAAGTGTCGCATGATCAGATGATGATCCGCCCATTTCAGAGTATAGATTAGTAAAAAGAATGAATGCATTTGTTCTGTCAACAACAGCGTTCTCATAGATCTCTTTCCAGAGCATCTTCTTTTTCTCAGATGCATTATCAATCTGGTCAAGTATATCAGAGAACTGTTCTACTTTTTTCCCGTTTTCTTTTAGCTTTTCAAGTATGTTATCAATAGCGGCCATTTAGATAAAGCTTCCATTTTTTGAAATTGTTCTATATTGCTTTCTTATGATCGACATTGCCGATCCAAGTTGCTTCTGATTGAGATTAGAGATATTTTTAACATAAACAAAGACTGCACGTTTGTTTAAGAAGTCAAGATCGTCTATTTGGTCAAAGACAGTTATAATGGCATCAATACATGCATGTTCATGTTGATGATTAAGACTTTTCTTAATTTTCTTCATGACTTCTAAGATAACATTTCTTCTATCGTTCTCAATAATCATATCTTCTGGTGTTGTTCCGATGTGCTTATCATTAAACACTTCGAGCTCTCGTGAAGGGCCTGTCTTTAAATCTTCGATAGAGACAAATCTCTTTGCTTTCTTCTGTCTGTTCTTGGAAGAGATGATAAGCCAATTCCTGGCCACCACATTAAAATAAGAAAATGCTTTTGTTCCACGAGATGAGTCAAACTTATGTAGTGACTCATACAAAAAAGTGACACAATCATTTTTCATGTGTTCAATAGGTTCATTTGAATTAGAAAAACCGTAGATGAATATTAGGCTTTCAACAAGTTTATTAAATGCTGGCATTATCTTAGAAAGATATAGCTCATGCCTATCATTGATAACATGTGTTTGCTGGAACTCTTCGATCGCTTTTTGTGTTTCAGCGTCAAAGTAAAGCGTTCCTGTGCCCTTACCCCTCTTTATTACTCTCTTCGTTCCCAATCTCTTCCTCGTCTTCCTGAATGGATGTAAGTTGTTTAGCGACATACAGAATTGCATCACGCGAACGCCGTATATCTTCGACTGTCTTCTTTATCTCTGGTGAATCATAGAAGAGTGGTATCTTTAAGATTTTTGATATCGATTCATATCTCTTATCAAGCACATCAAGCGATTCCTCAACAGCATCTTGCACTCTTAACATTGCAAGTGCCATCTTATAAGTATAATGAGACATAATAGCTATCGCTACTGTCTCTAGCATTATGATAACTAAAAGTGCCCAGATCAATTTATTATTTTCCCAATTAAATTTTCGTAAAGTGAGTCAATTGATTCAGGGCTATGCGAGATCAAGAGTTTCTTTGCAAGTTCTTGAGCCCATTCTTTAGGAACTGCACTTGACGCTCTGAACTTTCTAACTTTTTTCTTGAAGTCAGCCTCACGAACCTCGGCCCAATTTGATCCTGGCATCCAAATATTCTCATCTTGTCTGCTCTCGTGGATTGGCTTCATGTCATATTCAAGTTTTGTGAACTTTCCAGACTTCATGAAATCCATGTGACCGCTCTGCTCAGTTGCAATAACTGGAAGTGCGCTTGCGGCGGCCTCAAGAATTGGAAGACCAAAGCCTTCACCACGAGTTGCAGTCACGAGTGCTTTTACTTTTGGGTGACGATATAATCCTGCAATTTCTGCATTTGACATAATCCCATGAACGATATGAATCTTTGGAAAAGGGCCTTGACGAACTTCAGAGATTGCTTTTTTCAGCATGCTCTCAACACCCGGCCAATCAAGCTTGGTTCCACGTCCAATATTAGTTTTTAAGATTATTCCAACGTCTGGATCATTCGCAAATTCTTCACAAAGCCACTTAATGGTAAAGAAAATATTCTTTCTATCGTTGAGTGGATTGTTACCTGTGATAGTTCCGACCACAAGAAAATTAAAATCAGTCTCAAAATCTTCATTAAATCTGTTATTTTCATTCATGACTTCTGGAATGAAACTTTCAGGTATCACATGAATAGGAACAGTCAGATTACCTGAGTTTTGGAGAGTCTTTTGACAGTATGAAGATGGAACTATGACCATATTCATCGCGTTACAAGCGCTTATCCACTTTGGATTACATTTATCAGCTTCAACAACTGCTGAAATACCGATGTTAATATTTGCTAGTTTATTATCCCATTCATTCGGAAGCTGAACCTGAAATGAGATATCAAACTTTTGACTAACATCTCCTGTTCTTTTCATGATTTCGCCAATCAGACCGCCTTCTGAATCTGGATTGACATACCAGCTGGTGCTTCCCCAAGGTAGGACTTGAACTCTAATGTCAGCTTCAGGATGCTTATTAAGAATCCATCTAAAAACTTGTCGTGCATGATTTCCGTAACCAGACTCGCTAAGGAGTGGACCACGAATAAGGATCTTTTTCATACTGTCACCTTTTTCCAGCTCTTGTAATTTTCTTTCCAGCTTCCAATTGTCTTATTAAGTGTCTCATGCCACATGTCGATCGTCTTCTGATAATCAAATTCCGACTTGACGTAGTTATTGGCTTTCTGACCAAGAATTCTTCGCTCATCAGGTGTCATCCTGTATAGCTTTTCAATGGCAGCTGCAGTTGTCTCATTTGCAGTGTAGTCTTCATAGATGTAAGGAACAATTTGTGATCCAACGCATGTTCTAAAATCAACAGGGAGCGCAACACCATTTTCAGAACCATCACGATGATCAACAACTTGACGAGTTAAGCCGCCTGTCTTGGTGGCAATAATGGGCTTACCACATTGCATAGCTTCCAGGGTCGCAAGACCAAATCCCTCCGCGTACGAGATATTGATGCATGCATCAGAAATGTTGTGAAGATCATTCATTTTATTAAAATCGATACGATCAGTTGAGAAAACGACGCTGTCCTCGACACCAAAAAGCTTGACAGCCTCATACAAGTTAGGACCTTCTTGATCGAGCGGGTCTGTATGCATTAGCAAAGTTGCGTCGGTGAGTCCTTCACTCTCAATCTTTCGCCTGAAGATTGACCATGCTTCGATCACATCAGATGGACGCTTTCTGCGAGCATTTCGATTTACCCAGAATAAGATGAAATTATCTTTTTTATTTCCAAGTATTTCTTGACGCTTTGCGATTCGCTGAGAATCAGAGAGTGGGAAAAATAAATCATTGGGGAGTGCATGCGGAACAAAATTTGTTTTTTCTGGAAAGTCTTGTTTGCAAAGTTCATATGTCAAGTATGAGTGACAATTTATGAGATCAGTTGCTTCATAAAATGGTGCATTAAACGTAGGCTTCGGTAAATTATCCCAGACATGCCACCAGGCAATTGGACAAATCTGATGGATCTCATCTTCCATCTCAAAAAGCCAACCAAAAAATCTTGGATCAGTAAAGATCAGAATAAGATCAGGCTTCTCAGTTGCTAGCGTGACGCGAAGCATATCTTTTGTTCCGAATCCGTCAATTGGCTTAATAATAAAATCTTCGTTAACAATAACTGTTCGGTAATCAGCATGCTTCATTGCTGCGCCAAACTGCCTGAAAGTCCATTCGCCCTTTGCAATAAGGCCATTAATCAAATGTCGTGTCTGTGTTCCAACCCCTGATGTCGACAATGCGTGATCAGAGAGAACCAAAATCTTTTTCTTGTGCAAGCGATCCTCTTTTATGAAAAATATGATTCTTACGCAATAAGTAAATTATGTGCAGTGTTCTGTGTTAAGATATGGGCAATATTGACATGACTGCCTATTCTTTAACTGCATACCTTTGCGCATTCCAGTGATTGCATTAGAGACAAGCTTATTTGCTTTTTCCATCGCGACTGGTCCAACTGAAACCGAGAACAGTTCAACGCGCTTGCCTGGCTTTGCTCCTTTCTTAAGAAGCACATAGCCGCACTTGACATACTTGGCACCGTCGAACAGCACAGGATATTTTTTCATCATGTATGACTTGTAGAGGGCAACCTGCGCAAGCGTTAGATGGTTCTTTTTCTTGTCAGCTGTCCAGCCACCTGCTCCGGCTGTTTTCCAGTCCATGACCCAAAGATCATATCCATCGCCTTTCGCATGTGGGACTTTGATGATAACATCAACAAATCCCTTGAAGTATGCACCTTTGTCCTCAATTGGCTCATATAGAGCCTCTTCAGCAGAGACTGTTTCCCAGCCTGGGAAGTTCTCATCAAGCCAGCTTGGAACTTCATCAAGGGCATCTTTTGCCCATGATGCCCACTTCTCAACTTCTGGAAATCCCTTTGAGTCCCAGGCGGAAACAATATCCATTAGACACTGATCGGTGCTCATCACTCGGGTCTTAAGGAAATTTTCACATGCTGAGTGAACAGCTGTTCCAAAGTCAAGATGCTCACTCGGCTTATCAAGATTAATTTTCTTGATCTGCTGTAAGAAATGACGATAAGGGCACTCATTCCAATTTCTGATCTCAGAATAGGAAACGTGTTTCTTGCCTGTTGGCAGCAGATCAGTATTCAATTTGAAAATCCTTAGATTAATTGTGTCTTAATGATAATACACAAAATCTTATTGGTTTTCAAAATAGACTTTTCATGTCCTCTTCGTACATTAATTTTGCAAGCTCTTTGAACTTTGTCTTTGGCTCCCAGCCAAGCACACGTCTTGCTTTTGACATGTCGCCTTCAAGCCAAGGAACTTCATGAGGACGCTTGAGCCTCTCATCAATTACAAGGTGCTTTTGGACATCAAGACCAGCAACCCAGAAAACTTCTTCCAAGAATTCTCTAACAGTGTGAGTCTCACCGGTGGCGATCACATAATCGTCTGGTTTATCTTGCTGAAGCATGAGCCACATTGCCTCGACATAATCTTTGGCAAATCCCCAGTCTCGCTTTGCATCAAGATTTCCAAGGGAGATTGTGTCTTGAAGACCGAGACGTATTCTTGCAGCAGCGAGCGTGATCTTACGTGTGACAAATGTTTCACCACGACGAGGACTCTCATGATTAAAGAGGATGCCAGATGATGCATGAAGTCCGTAACCTTCACGATAGTTACGCGTGAGACCGTGAGCAAAGACCTTAGCACAAGCATATGGAGATGCTGGCATAAGACGCGTCTCTTCATTTTGAGGATGTTCTGGATTGTCTCCAAACATTTCTGAGGATGACGCTTGGTAAAATCTGCAATCAGGTTGCATTGTCTTAATGCATTCTAACAAGCGGAGCGGTCCCATTGCGACGGCGTCAGCTGTTTCTTCTGGAACTTCAAAAGAAACACGCACGTGTGACTGGGCTGCAAGATTGTAGACTTCGTCAAACTTGTATTGTGAGAATAGCTTATAAAGAGATCCGACATCATTCATTGAGCCATAAACAAGATTAAAGTTTGGATTGTTCATGATATGATCGATTCTGTCAGTTGCAAGAAGCGATGTTCTGCGCTTCATACCAATTACTTTATAATCTTTTTCAAGTAAGAGCTCAGCAAGGTAAGAACCAGATTGTCCAGTAACACCTGTTATAAGGGCCGTTTTCTTCAAAAGACTATTCCAAAGACTTTCTGATTATTTCAGCTTTAATGGTAGGACACTTTCCGCCTGACCTTTCAATGATTTCATAAAAAAGCGCCAATGTTAAAAGCTCTCCAGTATGAAAATGATCTACTTCTAAAATTACTTCATTGATATCATTAGAAAGCTTTGTAGACTTTTGACCTGTTATCATAGCAGTCTTAATACTACGCTCGTTGGCCCACTCAAGGACGCTGCAAATATTTGGAGAATTTCCAGAGCATGTAAGGCCGATTATCATACAATCATTTAGAGCGTTTTTCTTCTCTAGAAGTTCGAGATAACGAGTAAATACTCCATCATACCCAAAATCATTTGCACACGAAGTCATATATGTCATGTTGTCAAATGATTGAACATTCTTCTCAAGAAGCCGACTACAATCAGCAGCTGCGTGGGAAGCTATAGCGTAGTTGCCTCCATTTCCAAAAATGAAAATGTTTTGGCTTAAGTTAAAGTCATCAGTCAGTTTATTCCATTCTTCAGAATTAATAGCAGAATTAAATTTACTTTCAAAATTTTCTAAGTTTAGCATGATTTCTCCATTGCGTTGTTAAGTATATTATACGCGTATTCTGCTTCTGTTAAAGACACCGTAAGAGGCGGACGAATTCTAAAACTTTTTTCACCTGTTGGATTGATTAAGAGCCCTTGTAAAAGTGCTGACTTATAAAGATTGTTTCGCGCTTGCGCTGAGTCACAATCAAAAGCGATCAAAAGTCCAGCTGATCTTAAATTTTGTATGCTTTTAATTTTGGAAAAATCTTTAATTATATTATCAGACATAATCAATACATTTTTCATAATATCAAGATCTTGGTATGCTTTCATTACGTATTTTGATCTTATCATATCCGTTAGATCACCATTCCAAGTGACATCCAACCTTGTATATTGAGAATCATCAAAAATTTCAGATACGTGATCAGCAGCCATGAAACCTGAAACTTGTGTCTTTTTACCAAAAACTACAAAGTCAGGTCTAAATTCTAACTGTTCATGGTACCAGAGAGTTCCTGTAGTCCCAAATCCAACTTGAACTTCGTCCATGATGAATGGAATAGAATACGCTCTTGTCAAGTTAAAAATTTCTTTAATAAAAGCTTTTGAAAGATGAATATCACCTGCGCTGCATTGTATCGGCTCAATAATAACCGCATCAATGCCAGACTTAATCGCAGCCTTAATCGCAGTTAAATTAGCTTCAACTTCAACACAAAATGGTCGTGGAAAAAAATCAAGCTTTTTATTGACTGGAAAAAATCTTGATGTAAGAAATCCACCGTAGCTATTTGCGCCATGAAAGCTATTCTTAAGCGTCAAAAATTTTGGATTTTTTGGAAATTTTCTATGAACCAGCACTGCTTTCAAAGCACTTTCAACTGCCAGCGCGCCTGTTGAACAATAATGAATGTTCTTGTAGAATCCTTGTCCTGCAAATTCAGTGAATTGTTTATCAAAGCTTTCGCTTTCTTCACATAAGAATTCACAATTTGTGATCTTAACTTTTGAAGCTTTAACAATCTCTTTTTCGAAATCATTTTCAAAAATAGGATGATTATACCCCAGAGGAAGAGATGCATACATTCCAAAAAAATCTAAAATAGATCTGCCAGATACAGAATCATAAAGATATGATTCTTTGCTCTTTTCCCAGTCTATCTTGATTTTAGAGTTGCTTAATCTGGCTACATTTCTCATGATTAAATCCTACTCATTTTTAATGAATTTTTCGTATTCTTTTAAAACTTTTGATAAATTCTCAGGTATAACATTCACTATCTCAAACTTGTTGCCAGGTAAAATGCAACTCACACCTGATGTCGTGTTTTTCTTATCTTTCTTCATCAAACTAATGAAAAGATCGATGTCGTTGTTATTAAAGATCAAAGAATTATTCTTAAGAAGATTGTGATATTTGAGGTAAAAAATCTCATCGACTCGTCCAAGCTTCCACGCTACAAAATTAGACATGTCCATTCCTATGGAAACTGCTATCCCATGAGGAATCTGAAAGTTTGAGAAAGCTTCAATTGCATGACCGAAAGTGTGACCATAATTGAAAAGTTTTCTATCGCCAATCTCTTTTTCATCTCTTTCAATAACTGGCTTCTTTAAAAGAAGGGATTTCAAAGTTAATTTAGTTAAATCGAACTGATGATTAATGATTCTTTGATAATTGTCGTTAACTTCGTTAATTGAGCTTTCGTCATTGAAAAGTATGAAATAGTGAAGCATCTCACCAACTCCAGACTTCATGTCATCTTCGCAAAGAGATTTCAAAAAATTAGAACAAATGATAACATCGGTAGGAGGATAAAAAGTTCCTACTAAGTTCTTAAATCCTCCTACGTTTATAGAAGTTTTACCACCAATGCAACTATCAGACTGAGAAACAAGAGTAGTCGGGATAAACATCCAATCGACTCCTCTGTAGATAACTGAAGCAATAAATCCTGTAAGATCTTGGATCATTCCTCCGCCAACGGCAATTAAAATATCATTTTTTCTAAAACCAAATTCTATCAATCTTTTAATAACATTTTCAGAAAATTCTAAAGTCTTATTCTCTTCGCAAGCTTCGATCTCAAAATAAAAGTTTGAAGAGTCTTGAATGATTTGAGGATAAAGCTTAGCAATTTTCTTATCTATAACTACAAACTTTCTTTGCTTAACAGAGTCAATCCATGCTTTGACATCATTGATGCTATCACAATTTATTATATTATAACTCGAGCTGCTGGATGCAATTTTAAAAAGAGTTTCATACATTTGTGAATCCTCCATCTATCACTATGTGCTGCCCGGTAATATAAGAATTATCATCACTGACTAAAAATAAAGCCGCTTTTGAGATTTCGTTTGTTTTAGCAAGCCTTTTCATTGGAATTTTTAAAGCGATAGCTTCCATGCCTTCTTTGCCTAGCATCTTTTCAGTAAGATCTGTCTCTGTGAAGCCCGGGGCTATTGTGTTGACAAGGATGCCGTTCTCAGCTAATTCAGCAGCTAAAGCAAGCGTGAGACCTCTAATCCCAAATTTGCTTGCTGCATAAGCAGATCTTCCTTCTTTGCCAATAGTTCCCCAAATAGAAGAAACATTCAGTATCTTTCCTGAACCTATTCTTTTCATTCCAGGGATAACGGCCCTGCAAACAAGGAATGGAACATTGAGATTAACTTCAATAATGTCTCTCCAATCAGATTCTTCAAAATCTACAACATCTTTAATTTTATTAATTCCTGCATTATTAATGCAGATATCAAAATCCATCTCTAAAATTTTTGATTCAAAATGATGAACAGACTCTCTATCTAAGAAATCAACTTTGAAGTGATTTTTTGAATAATCATCAGAACGAGATGTGAACCATACTTCACAACCTCTAGCTAAAAGATCTTCTACAATTTTTGCTCCAATACCTTTTGAGCCGCCTGTTATAAGGGCTTTCTTTCCTTTGAAATTATCCATGTTTTATAATGTTGCAATAGTTCTTTTCCATGTTAAGATCTTGGATATACATGAGGTACATCAGCTCTGCTAACAGCTAATCTAACAGCAGGCGAAATGCCAGCGGCAGTAATTTTATGCTTTTTGCCTGCTGGAATAAAGACAACATCTCCCTTAACAACATTTTTTACTTCTCCTTCAATTTCCCACTTCCACTCACCTTCCAAAATCAACCACCATTCATTCCAATTTGGATGATAATGAAGACGATTTCCTTCACCTGGCAATTGAGAAATTATTGTAGCGCTATTATTCTCAGTATTAACTAACCTATAGCTCCATGAGACGCTGCTGTCGAACATAGCAAAAACTTCACGTAAATTAACACAAAACTTATTAGCCTCGTCAAGATTATTTCCAATGACGCCGTCTTTTTTTAGAATGTCTGGGACATTAACTTCAACAGCATCATTTGACTTGTCTTCTCCAAAATAAGTCGGTGAAATCTTTTTAGAAGAAAGAGACGCT